>ENA-UERG01002417-UERG01002417.1-human-gut-metagenome-genome-assembly--contig:-NODE-2417-length-13387-cov-14.181224_pt1 | contig 13387 bp, 18 predicted proteins | sample MGYA00242954_ERZ507954 | MGnify/ENA primary metagenome ERZ507954 (study PRJEB26167, sample SAMN06115478) | human gut metagenome | host: Homo sapiens | place: China:Sichuan | collected 2015-01-21... | reverse complement strand
TTGTTAAATTATTCACAGAGGGCTATCACCTCTATTATGTGCTACACATTGTTAAATTATTCACAGAGGGCTATCACCTCTATTATGTGTAGTATACCATAAACAAGGCGCGCTGTCAATATCAAATTCGCTTATACCAGATATTAAAACAAGTGATAGCAGAATTGAAAAACTTTCCTTGCGTCCAGCTCGTCGCTGCTGTACAATAACAATAGGAGGTGATACCATGTCTAAAACATATTACCGGGTGGTTCATCCGTCCGGCCAGTTCGTCTGTGATGGGGATTACAGGCCGAAGCGTTATTGGTCACTTGAGGACGCAATACAGCGGGCCCGCGTAATGTCCGCGATCTATGAAAAGCCGATTGAGATACGCAAGTTTCCGGTCCCGTACATAACAAGGAGGTATATAGATGTCCGATAACAGAACATGGGAAGTTGTTTTCCAGCACAAAAACGGGGCGTTTTACTTCTGGCGTCACTCCGGGAACTGCCCGCCCACGCTGGCACAGATCGTAGACGCAATGCCTGATGGTAAATGGGCCTTTATTCAAATGCGGGAGGTGGTTTGCACATGGCGCGAGCGATAAGACGCAGGCCGTTCAAGTTCTCATATGATATTGCGGCCTATTCACTGGTTTCTGATATGCGGGAGACTCACACCCGTAAGGAATTATTAGCAGAATACAATAGAATGCGAACAGAAGCGCTGTACCGCATGAAAGAGCTGAAAAACTCCGAGTATGTCAATAGCGCGCAGTACCTAACCAATAAAGGCCGGTTCCGTGGCGGTTCTCACATGAACAAAACAGAGCTTGCCCATGCTATGCGGGACGCGGCTCGGTTTCTATCCTCCGCCACTTCTACTGTGCAGGGTATGCGCGAATATGAGCGTCGCACAGTCCAGACATGGCGCGATGTTTACGGTTTCACGTTCATTAACAAAAACAATGTAGGTGAATGGGGTTATTTTTTGGAATGGGTAAAAGAGAACAATCCCGACCCGTACGATCTTGATGAACTCGCCAAGCAGTTTAAGCAGATGGAGCAGTACAAAAAGAAGACACCGACGCAACAGGCCAAGGCGAAGCAGAACACTCGTGAAGCGTTTGAGGATTTTCAGCGTTTTCGGCGCGAACGTGCGGAGCAGGCAGAAGCCACACGCAGGGCTGAAAGTTCCCGCGTATCTTCCGCCGACTTACGAAACAGAGGTTATTAATCATGCAATACTACACTACGGCAGACTTCCCGCTGTCCACAATTAAAAACTGTGATATCGAGCGCCGTAGTGTAGGCAATCAGGGCACCACAGCCCGGCGCGTATACAAGCAGATGTTGACTGGATTTGACATAGAAACAACCCGCATTCCCGCCGAAGATCAATCTTTTATGTACGTCTGGCAATGGTACTTTGAGGGGGTGGGCGTTGTCATCGGCCGCACATGGCGCGAGCTCCGTCTTTTCATAATGCAGATCGAGGCGGTGCTTGATAACGCCATGCTGGTGGTGTTGGTTCACAATTTGTCATACGAATTCCAATTCCTACGTGCCGTTCACGAATGGAAAACTGATGAAGTATTTGCGGTTAAGTCTCGGCGCGTTCTCAAAGCCACTATGAACGGCAAGCTTGAATTTCGCTGTACCATGCTCCACTCCAATATGTCCCTTGCCACATGGACGGCCAAAATGGGCGTGGAGCACGGCAAGCTTTCCGGCGAGGATTTCAATTACGATATTATGCGTTATCCTGACACACCGCTTTCCGACACGGAGCTTGCGTATATCACCAATGACGTGGTGGGTATGGTTGAAGCCTACCGCGCCGAAATGGAGCGCGACAGCGACAATCTTTATAAAATCCCGCTCACATCTACCGGTTACGTTCGTACTGATAGTAAGCGCGCTATGCGGAACAGCGGCAAGGTGGTCAAGACAATTCTACCGGACTATGACATTTACAAGATACTCCGCAAGGCGTTCCGCGGCGGTAACACACACGCCAATAGATATTATTCCGGCATGATACTTGAAAATGTAAAGTCCGCTGACCGGTCCAGCAGCTACCCGGACGTGATTTGTAATTGTAAATTCCCTATGACCAAATTCCGGGAGATCATTAACCCTGATATATGGAAAGTTGAGAAAATGATGAAAGACCGCCGCGCGCTGGTCTTCACTATCTTGCTCCATGACGTGGAGCTTTCCGACCCTTACAACGGTTTCCCCTATATCAGCGTTGCGAAGTGCGCGGCCTGTGTCAGGTCCGGTAATGACAATGGCCGTGTTTTGAACGCGGACTTTATTGAAATGACCGTCACCGATATTGACTGGCGTATTATCAAAAAGCAATATGAATTTTCTGACGTGCAGGTGACGAAAGCCTATTGGAGCCATTACGGCTATTTACCTCGCGCTCTGATCGTGAACACAATAGACTATTACACCAAGAAAACCAGCCTGAAAGGCGTGGACGGCCAGCAGTTACTTTATGACAAATCCAAAAATCTACTGAATGGTATTTACGGCATGATGGCGCAAGACCCGGTTAAGCAAGATATTATTTACCACGAGGGTACCGGCGAATTTACCGAGGATGACGCCGCGCCCGAAAGTCTGCTTGCGGAATTCTCCAAACACGCATTCCTTGCTTATCAGTGGGGCGTCTGGATAACAGCGTGGGCGCGTCTCCGTCTTCAAGAGGGTATCGACCTATGCGGCCACGAATGCGTCTATGTGGACACCGACAGTTGTAAATATCTGGGCGAGGTGGATTGGACGGCCTATAACCGTAAGCGCGTCCGGGCCAGCGCCCAGAGTGGCGCATACGCCACCGACCCACACGGGAAACGCCACTATATGGGCGTATTCGAGGACGAAGAGCCCTACACCAAATTTAAGACGTTGGGTGCAAAGAAGTATGTATTTGAACACGCGGACGGTAAGCTCCAAGTCACCATTGCGGGAGTCAACAAAAAGAAAGGCGGCGCGGAGCTTTCCCGCCGCGGTGGGATTGAAGCATTCCGCGAGGGCTTTACATTCATAGACGCAGGCGGCACCGAGAGTGTGTACAATGACTCCACGCCATACGCAGAGCGCATTCTAAACGGACATAAAATCGAAATGTCCCCTAATATCTGCATACGGCCCAGCACGTACACGGTCTCTCTAACGGATGAATACAGAAATTTGTTAGAAATATGCAAAATTTCTGTTGACAATTTGTAGCAGACATGCTACCATAATCACATGAAGTAGTAAGTTTAATTTGTCTGTCCTACCGGACATATACGGGGAGAAAGTGAGTACATTATGAGCAAGACACTGACCCTGACCATTTTCGCAAAGACCCGCAAGACCAAGGACGGACGCGAGTTCAAGACCTTTTTCACCACCCTGCCGAACGGGGAAAAGGTGAAAGCCAAGTTCCAGCGCGACTGCGGAGAGCCCGAGCAGTTCCCCTGCAACATTGACCTCATGCAGGACGGGTGTAACCTGTCCACTGAGAAGTACACGCGCACTGTCGAGGATAACAAGGTTGACCCCGCCACCGGCGAGGTAGTGGGCACCGAGACCATGAAGGAGAAAGCCGAAGCGAAGGTGCTGTGGATTTCCGCGTGGGCCTACTCCGCCGAGGAATACCGCGACAGCTCTATGGACGAGTTCTTTTAAGGAGGTATCAACATGACGGTCACTTTTTTGACTGAAAACATTAAAATGGGCCGCACGGGTATTTCCTACCCATTCGTGCTGGAAGTTCCCGAGTTCGGCCAAATCGTCGGGAGAGTGACCGAGACGCAGAGGGGAGCCACGCAGGTGGCTTTCCCCTCTGGCGTCAAAGCGGCCAGCGCCACGGCGGGGTTTATTCTCTGCGAGTTTCAGAAGCAGGTGAATACCGAATGAAAATATTTGCACCTAACGGATATCTGGATATGGAGAAGATCATATCCAGTCCGTACCATTTCATTATGGTCCTGACAGGTCGTGGCACCGGTAAGACGTTCGGCGCATTGGACTATCTACGGAAACGCGCCACCAAAGGAGACCGGTTCATGTACTTTCGCCGCTTGCAAACGCAAATTGATATTGTGGCAAAGCCGGAGTTCTCCCCATTTAAGAAGCTGGACGCAGTGCGTCACACGGTCACAGATGTTAAGAGCCTATCAAAGCAGACCGCCGGGTTCTATGATGATAATACCGGCGATCTTCTGGGATATGCGGCGGCGGTTTCCACATTCGCCAACTTACGCGGTTTTGACGGTTCCGATATCGGCACCATCTTATTTGAGGAATGCATACCGAAGCTCTACGAGTCCAAAATACGAGACGAGGGCGCGGCACTGATGGACGCATACGAGACGATTAACCGCAACCGCGAATTAGAGGGTGATGAACCGGTGAAGCTGGTATGCATCGGAAACAGTAACAATTCCGGCGCCGACCTTTTGTGCTATCTAAATCTTGTCTCTCGCGTGGAGAAAATGAAAAAGAACGGCACGATGGTCTACACAGACCCGGCCAGGTCTCTGCTCTTGATCGTCCTGAAAGACTCTCCGATGGGCGAAAAGAAAGCAGACACGGCCCTTTATCGTTTTCTGGGCCGCGAGAGCGATTACGCCAAAGCGGCACTGGACAATGAGCCCCCGGAGGAATGGGGCGAGTTCACCGGCAAACTTCCGTTAAAGGAATTGTCCCCGGTCGTATCCGTTGGCGAAATCACAGTCTACCGTCACAAGTCCCGCCACACGCTCTACGTGTCCACGCACAAGCAAGGGAGTCCTCCCACCTACGGCACCGGCCAGAATGATATGAAGCGTGTCAAGACTCTCTATCGTTGGATATGGCAAGCGTATATTACACAGCAGGTTATTTTCGAGGAAACTGTCTGCGAGATATTATTTACCAAGTATTTTAGTTAGGAGGTTGACAATGGCAAAGATTAGCAATTGGGAGAATTTGAAAGCGGAGCTGGAGCGCGGACAAGAGGAGTTCGCTGGCATTCCAAATCCCACGGCGGAACAGTGCGGAATGTGTCAGGCATACAACTACGTGTATGCGCGTATGCTCACACTGGATGCATCAGAAAAAAAGCTTGACAAAGCCTAAACCATACGCTATACTTATCACAAGATGGGCGGTGGGTGTCCATATGCAATCGCCGGAAGCGAGGACGCGCACCGGGCACGGTGCATGAGCCCACCGCCCTATCATATTATAATTGGAGGTTCACACCATGAAAGTATACCTGCTTTGTGTTTTGGCCTTTATTCTGGCCGATATCCTGACCGGGCTGGTCAAGTCCCTTTATGAAAAAGACTTTAAGTCCTCTGTCATGCGTCAGGGCCTTTTCCACAAGGCGGGCGAGTTGATGGTGCTGGGCCTGCTGTACGGAGTGGAATATGCGGCTCCCATGCTGGGTATCACGTTCGAGTTGCCCACATTCCGCGCCGGCGCCTGCTACTGTATTTTAATGGAAGTGGGAAGCATCATTGAGAATATCAAGCCGTACACTCCCGCCATTTCTACGATTTTAAGAAAGGATGAAGACAATGCCGATTGACGTTTATCTGTCCCCGGCATATCACCGGCAGAACAACTGCTGTTATCACCGGCCAGACGGTCAGCCCTGCTATGAGACCCTGCACAACAACGAGTATCTGGACGTGCTGGAAAAGTTCTTGCTGGCCAACAAGATCACTTATGCGCGCGGCCCGCGCCGTGTCCCCATGTCCAACGAGAACGGCACAGCGTTGATGAACAAAGCTATTGCCGAAAGCAATAAGCTGAACGCCCGCGTTCATTTCGTAAGTCACACAAACGCCAGCAGTAACGGTACCGCCTGCGGCTACCATCCCATGTATTACGCATACAGCGCGAACGGTAAAAAGCTCTGCGAACTGTTCGCCAAGTATCGCAGAGAGATTTACCCAGGCACGGTGAAGTGCATACCCCGGCCCAGCGGCTACGGCGGCAATCTGGCGGAGCTGCGTAACACCACCGGAGTCTGTATCTATCAGGAGCACGTATTCCACGACAACGCGCAGGACGCTGCGTGGTTCCATACCCACATGGAGGATATTGCACGGGCCGACACAAAGGCGCTCTGTGAGTGGTTCGGTAAGACTTACGTGGAGCCGGACCATGACGACCGGGAAACCGGGGCGCCGCGGTTCGGACTGGATTATTCCAAGTCCGACGGCTTTAGCTGGTATGTAGACGGTATAGAGACCACGCCGCGCGGCTTTATGGACGCGCTGACAAGTTTAATGGAGGGTTAATATGAATTATTCGGATATTATCGCGCTGGCCCGTGCAGGGTTCACCGCCCAGCAGATCGCGCAGATGGCGCAGGCGGAAACCGCACCGGTCCAGCAGGAGCAGACCACGGCGCCGGTCCAGCAGGAGCCCGCGACGGTACAGCAGACCCCGGACCAGTTGTCCGCGATCCTTGCAGAAATGCAGACGTTGAAGCAGACAATGCAGGCGCAGAACAGGCAGAGCGCGGAGCTTATCCCGCCCACGCCACAGAGCGCGCAGGACATTCTCTCAAGTATTATCGCCCCGCCGAAGCACGGGGAGAAATAATAAGGAGGTAAATACAATATGAATAGCATGACCTTTTCCCAGGCGGCAACCGTTCTGACCGATATTGTCAAGCAGGCTACCGGTCAGGAAGCGATTACCGCGATCACTACGCCACAGGATTTTGTGGCGGTGGCACAGACCGCGCTGAAAACGGGCTATGATCCTGTTATCAATGCGATCTCCCAGATTTGGAGCCGCACCATCTTCTCTGTGCGCGACTACAGGACGCCCATGGACTCCCTGATGATGGATATGCCCCGTTATGGTAACGCCCTGCGGAAGCTGTCCCCCGTCAGTGGCGAGATGGTGGACGATGACCGCTATAAGTATCCCGTGGCCTATGACGCGACAAAGACCGGTAATCCTCTGGGTAACGGCGAGAGCGTGGACATGTATGCCATTAAGAAGCAGGAGACCCTTCAGACCAACTTCTATGGTACTGCTGTGTATGAACAGCACTACACCATGTTCCGCGATCAGTTCGACGCCGCCTTTGAGAGCGCGGACGAGTTCAGCCGCTACAACGCCATGTGCATGACAGATCGTATGAATGACCGCGAGAGCTACAAAGAAAGCATTGGCCGCGGCATTCAGGCAAACTTTATCGGCGGCCTGCTGTCCGAGGGTAACGCGAGTCGCGTTATCCATCTTCTGACCGACTACAACGCGGTCACTGGCCTGTCTCTGACCGCGCAGAGTGTTTACCAGCCCTCCAACTTTGCGCCCTTTATGCGCTGGGTGTATGCGCGGATCAAGACGATTTCCCGGATGTTCGCGGAGCGTTCCCAGATGTTCCAAACTGTTATCAACGCGAAGCCGGTTCTGCGGCATACCAACCCGGAAAATCTGCGTATCGCTCTCTATGCGCCCGCTATGGACCAGATGAACGCGATGGTTCTGTCCGACACCTACAATGACAACTATCTCCAGTATGCGACCTATGACGCGGTGAATTTCTGGCAGAATATCGAGACGCCCGACACCATCGAAATTGCCCCGGTGTATACCGACACCAATGGCGCGTTGAAGCAGGTGGGGGCGGCGGAACATGTGGAGAAAGCAGGCATTTTCGGTGTTATCCATGATCGGGACGCGCTGGGCTACGCGATCGTGAACGATTGGGCGCAGCCCACTCCGTTCAACGCACGCGGTGGTTACTGGAATGAGTTTTATCATTCCACGTTCAAGACCATTTCCGACAATACCGAGAAAGCCTGCGTCCTGTTGCTGGACTAACGGCGTTAAGGGAGACCGGGCAACCGGTCTCCCTTTGGAGGAAAGTATATGAGCTTTAAAGTCAGACTCTATACAATCGAAAAATACGACCGGAGCACGAAACAGCCGACAGGGGCCGGGAAAGAGTATGAATGCCTTGCAAATACTCCGTTTTCCGTCCTGTCTCCCACGTTGCGGCTGGCAACCGGGGACGCGGTGAGCGTATATAATTATGTATATGTGCCCTCCGTGGATCGGTTCTATTTCGTCAACGAGTGGACCTATTCCCGCGGCTTGTGGGAGGCGGAATGCGCTGTTGATGTGCTGGCCAGTTGGAAAAGCTATATCGAAGACAGCACGCTCTATGTGTTACGTTCTGCGGCACAGTCGGACGGCTCTGTTATCGATATGGCATACCCCACCACGGCGAAATTGGACGTGGTGCAGAAAGCGTTTACGCTGGCGGGGAGTGATCAGGAGCCGTGGAATTATGACGGTGTTAAAGGCACTTATGTTGTCGGTATTGCGGGCCGGACAGGCGGTGCCGTTACTTACTGGGCTATGAATACCGCCATATGGGCGAATTTCACAAATGAAATTTTCGGAACCGGCGAATATGCGGGCGTAGTGGACGAGGCCGAAAAGCGGAATTTTAATCCGTTGCAGTATTTTGTATCCGCTAAGTGGTTCCCGTTCGATATTCAGACCATGGGAGGCACGTCGCCCATCACACTGGGCTGGTGGACGATGAGTAGTAAAGCGTTTCAGTTTGAAGCGTCCAGCTCTAAACCTATGTTTTCCGGCACGCTCACTATTCCGAAGCACCCGCAAGCCGCGGCACGCGGCAAGTACATGAATTCCGGGGCGTTTTCCGCTTATGCGCTCAAGTTGCCTTGTTTCGGACTGGTGCAAATTCCGCCCGCCCTGATTATAGACAGTACCAGTCTGGAAGTGGAGATTTGGACGAATATTGCCGACGGGACCGGAATGCTGAAAGTAACGGCGAATAATCGCGCCGAGCCTATTATTTTCTTGGAAGCGCCTGTGGGGTGCCCCGTACAGCTTTCTCAGGTATCAGCAGGTTTGTTGTCCTCCATTGCCAATCGTGCTCAAGCTGGCGGCGGTTTGTTGGGGGAGGTCGTGCAAGCGGCACGTTCCGCCATTACGCAAATTGGCGAAGTGGTGGGCCTGCCTGTGGAGAACTCTACGGCGGTCGCGACCAGCGGCACCAACGCCAGCCGCGCTATGACGAAAATCACTCCCGCATTGTTGGCAACATTCACCTACGCCACCGATGAAGATGTACAGCACCGTGGCAGACCGCTGTGTAAGCTGGTAAAGGTCTCCACGTTGTCCGGTTACATTCAGGCGGCGGATGGTGACATACTGGCACCCGCTACGGAGAGCGAGTTGCGGAGCATTAAAGCGTATTTGGAGGGAGGTTTTTTCTATGAGTAGTTACGGCGGCGCGCCGGTATTCTACGACCACCAGAATATTGTGCTGTCGGAGGTCTCCCCCTCTACGGTCCATAGCCAGAACACACAGCTTGTACACTACTACAAGCGCTATCTGCTGCAGAAAGCGATGTCGGTGTTTAAGTGGAAGCTACCGGAACACTGGAACAGGGACTATCTGCTATATTCTCTGTACTGCTGGGGTGTGGTGGCGGTGTTCAATACGGACCGTTTCGGCGTTATTCCGCAAATGTGCGGGCTGGCCGGTTACGGCGTGTTCTATCAGCCCACGCGGGCGATCATTGCCAATTCGCTGATTAACCGAAGCATTGAGGCGAGAATTGGCGAGACGTGCGAATTGCTCAAGCTTCAGCCGGATTTCGGCGGCATTATGGATATGGTGGCACAGTACGCGGAGCTGATGGCGCTCACGTCTGAAATGGTATCCATGAACGTGGTCAATTCAAAGCTGTCTTACGTGTTCACGTCCGGGAATAAGGCGGCGGCGGAAAGCTTCAAGAAGCTGTACGACAAGATCGCCGGCGGCGAGCCCGCTGTCGTGGTGGACAAGGCGCTCATGCTCCCGGATGGCTCCAAGGCGTGGGAAGCGTTTGAACAGAATTTGCGGCAGAACTTCATAGCCGGGGACGGCCTGTCACTTCTGCGACAGATTGAAAATCAATTCGCCACGGATATCGGTATACCGAATGCCAACACGGAGAAGCGCGAGAGGGCTGTTGTGGACGAGATCAACGCGAATAATGTGGAGACCTATTCCAAGTGCGCGTTGTGGTTGGAGTCCTTGCAGGACGGTTGCGAACGCGTGAAGCGCATGTTTGGTGAGTCGCTGGGCGGTGAGCTGTCGGTCGACTGGCGTTTCCAGCCGGTGGTCGAGAAGCCGGAGGACGGCGGGGAGGTGGACGAAGATGGAAAGTAGTCTGTCTATTCTGGGGCTGTATCAGTGGGATAATACGCTATTTGACCCTATGACCGTCCCCGCTGGAGTGGACAAACAAACGGTGGTCAATAACATTCTGATGGATTGCGCGGAGTTGGAGGTCCTCTATTCTAATCCGGATACTATGAAGACGGCAATCTCCATTTGGAGCGGCCTTTCTCAGAATAGCTGGAATAGAATGCAGGACGCGCTTACGGCCAGCTACAGCCCTGTTGAGAATTATGACCGATACGAAGAATGGACGGACGGGAATACCAGCGAAGCGAGTTCGCAGGTGGCCGCGTATAATGACTCCACAATGGCGAATGCGGACCGTGCGACCAGTAAGGGTTCCGGGACACATTCCGGGCATCTGCACGGAAATATCGGCGTGACTACCAACCAACAGATGATCACCGAGGAAATGGAAATGCGAGCCAAGTATAATATGGTGGACATTATCACCGGGGAGTTCAAAAGGCGGTTTTGTCTGCTGGTGTATTAGGAGGTGAGAACATGGCTTTTGAAGTATTCCCCTATTCTAATCTGCATGATCTCAATTTGGACTGGATACTCAAGCAGGTCAAGACGATCGCCGAGTATCAGGGCAGTTTTGACCAGCAGATAGCGGCACTGTCTCAGCAGATCGTGACTATTCAGAGTCAGATCAATGCGGAAATGCAGAGGTTTCAGAACGCGGTAAATGCCAGTATTAACGCACAGACCCAGACGCTGGCGAGTTTTCAGGACGAGCTGGACGTGCATACGGCGGCAATTGCGGAGCTGGAACAGGCATTGCAGGATAGCGTGGTTGGGCTACAGCAGTTCGTGTTGCTGAATATTGCGGAAAATAATATTCGGCTGAAAGACGAGCTGTCGCAGGATATCCGTAACTTTACGGTTATCAATCCTTTTGACGGCACCAGTGTGACGGTCCAGCAGATGTTTGATACTCTGGCGCAGTTGCATATGACTGACTCGCTGACCTATAGTCAGCTCACCGGCAAGGGCAAGACCTACGCGCAGCTGTCCGCGTTGCAGATCACCTATTTCAATCTGATTAACCATGGCGCGAGTCTGGTTAAGTAAAGAAGGAGGATTTATACTATGCCTACTACTACCACTCATTTCAATCTCAAGAAGCCGACCGGTGATGATCTCTATAACCACCTGACAATCGACAATCCGAACATGGACGCCATTGACACGGCTATGTACAACAACCAGCAGGCGGCAATCTGCACGGCTACACACAGCAAGGTCGGCACGGTGCAGACGCTGACGCGACAGGGTGGTAAAAGTCCAATGTTCCGGTTTGTGGCTACGGCGGCCTTTGCGGCTGGCGATACGTTCACGGTGGATGGTCAGGCCGTGACGGCTACGCTCCCGGATGGCTCTGGTCTGAGCGCGGGCGCATTCGTGATCAATTCCAATGTGCTGGCCTGTCTGGTCGGTACGCAGATGACGGTATACACAGTGGCCGGCGCGGGTTCTCTGGACGCGGCTACGCTGGACGGGCACCCTGCGAGTTATTTCGCCGTGGCGGACGAGACGGCGAAGAAAAGCACCAGCCAGAATGTGACTCTGAATACAGGGCTTTGGAGCAGTTCCGGTGAGCTGTATACCCAGAGTGTGAGCGTGGCCGGTGTGACTGCCGCAAGCAATCTGGTCATTGGCCCCGCGGCGGGGAGTTGGGGCGCGGCGGTGGCCGCACAGGTTCGGTGTACTGCGCAGGGCAACGCGAGTCTGACGTTTACGGCAAGTAAGTTGCCGGAGACGCCCGTTGTGATGACGGTGATTATCGTCGGCTAAATGTGTGAATAGTGGGCGGGCGGCGTCTATTGGGTATGCGTACCACGGCGGCCGGGGCGGATATGCGCGGGTATCATTCGAAAGGAGTATTGTACATGGCTATTGTGAATACACATTATGGGTTCTGTGCCAAGGGTGGCGTACTGGGAAAGTTCACGTATACCGGGGAGTATAATATCCGGGACGATGGCGTGGTGGAACTGCTGACGAGTGGAACCATTGTGTTCCTCGAACCGATGGTCATTGACGTGTTTTGCGTCGGCGGTGGTGGACGTGGTGGTGAGGTACGTATCAGCACTACAATGGCACCGGGAAGTGGAGAAGGCTATGGCGGTGGCGGCGGCGGATTGACCAGCACCGCAAAAAATGTAAATGTCCAAGGAAGCATAAACGTAACCATTGGAGCTGGTTCTCAGGAGGTTTCCACTTCCACGGAGGAATTTCGCGGAGAAACAACGTCATTTGGCAATATTCTAAGCGCATTAGGGGGTCTATCCGGGTATGTAAATCGTGGAGCAACGGAAGGAGTAAGCACTAAACGGAGCACAGAGGGCCGAGCTGGCGGAAGTGGCGGCGGTGGTGGCGTTACAGATAATTCCGATTGGGGGGTTGGTGGAAGTAACGGCGGCAATGGCGAAAATGGATACTATGGTAGCTACACACCCAAAGGTGGAGCAGGACAAGGAAATACAACGCGAGAATTTGGAGAAGCCGGTGGCAAACTGTACGGCGGCGGCGGCGGCGGAGGGCGATATCTTTATGGAACCACACCGGTAGTTAGTAGCGGCGGTAGCGGTGGTGGCGGTTCTGGAGCATGGAGTAGTAGTCGCTACAATCCTTACCAAGCGGCGGCTGCTGGCGGTGCAAATACCGGTGGTGGCGGTGGCGGTGGTGTTTACTATGCAAAAACTTCATCCGAAGCTGTGCCATTTAGCTGGTTAGCAGGGGGGGCTGGAGGTTCCGGTATCGTGTGTTTCCGGGAAGCGCAGGAGTTGCCGGAGTTGGCCGGGACGTGGGTGCTGAATAAGAGGTTGTATCCATCCACAACGGGGGCGGCTATTAGCGAAGTAATTAGTTACCAAGGCGCAACGCCGCAAGGCAACTTTACGGGATACAAAATCAATATCGGTTACGAGCCAACAAGTACGGTTGGGTTTTTCCTGAATGCTTCAACGTTTTATTCGGTGTATCAGTTCTCTAACAATACATGGACAGATAGCAGCCGTGCCGTGCAAACCATTACGTTCCCCGCGGGTGCAACCGCTTCCGACGAGTTCCGCGCATGGCTGGCGAGTAACGCGACAAAACAGAGTTGACAAACGCGATCAGGTGTGCTATACTATCCATGCTGGGTGGTGTAGCACACCTGTGAATAATTTAACAATG
>ENA-UERG01002410-UERG01002410.1-human-gut-metagenome-genome-assembly--contig:-NODE-2410-length-13426-cov-4.255375_pt1 | contig 13426 bp, 7 predicted proteins | sample MGYA00242954_ERZ507954 | MGnify/ENA primary metagenome ERZ507954 (study PRJEB26167, sample SAMN06115478) | human gut metagenome | host: Homo sapiens | place: China:Sichuan | collected 2015-01-21... | reverse complement strand
CGGCTGAAGGCCGCAACCTTAACAATGGTTTCCGGAATGTCGTCAGGGTCATCCACTACCTCGGTAATATTTCCCACATCCTCCCGCATGTGGCGCAGATATTCCTCATCGCGGGTACATACATAGCAGGTGTTTTTACCGCTTGCGTTAATCTCGCACTCCGGCATCGCCATAATATCCCGGCACAGCTGCACCGCCAGGCTGCGTTCCAACGGCACCTTGCCCCATACCGGGCCTGGATTACCCGGCCCAAACACCACTGAGCCATTCTCACAGATATAGGCGATCTCATCCTGCACCGGGGCAAACAGCCGCCGCAGGCTGTGGTACTGCCGACCGCTGGCCGGGCAGAAAAGGATCCCCTTTTCCCGCAGACGCCGGATCTCCTCCAGCGTTTCGGCGTCAATTGATGTTTCCTCGCCATGCAGCAGCGTACCGTCTATATCACAGGTCACCAGCCGGATCATCTTCTCGTTCCTCCCTTTTGCCGTTTTACCGGCCATATTATAGCACAGCCTGCCCATTTCGGCTACTTCCGACTTTTACTTTTGCGCATATTGGCGAATATATTGTGCTTTTTGTCCAATTTTCAGTAAGTGTTATAGTTATAAATGTCATAATTGACAAACATTAGACTAAGTACTATAATTAAGTAAAGTTTATGTAAGGTCATTATCAAATCATTTTTCGGTAATCGCCGCCCTGGGGCGGTCATTATAAAAGCACTGTCTATGCTGCTGGCCATCATCATGGTTCTTACCCTAATGGTCGGCTGCGGCGAGAAGCCCGCACCCACTCCCAATGAGGAGCTTTCTGCTACCCAGCAGATCATTAAGGAAGCAGAAGGCATGACTCTTGAGGAGCTGGCGAAAAAAGCAATCGAAGAGTCCAACGGCAAGACCTTCTACGGCGTTGGCAACTCCAGCCGCGGCAAGAGCGCCCTGCCTCTGTTCATCGAGTACCTGCAGTCCATTGACTCCAGCTACACCCTGAACTTTGAGTGGCAGCAGCCCAAGAACAACAAGATCTTCGAGCAGCTCACCGCTGACTCCCTGAAGGAGACCGGCACCTTCGCCATGACCCTCATTCAGGATGGCAACCAGATCGAGAGCAAGATGGTCAAGACCGGCGTTCTGGATACCTTCATCCCCAAGGATTGGGCTGACGCCAACAACACCACCGCCGATGCCTATGAAGGCTATCTGCCCCTGCAGACCCTCAATAAGGTCTTTATGTATAACTGCGTCGGTGAAAAATCCTATGATAATGTTTGGGATTTCGTAGCCGAGGGCGAGCACGGCCTGTTCATGGATATCGACTCCGAGATCGTCGGCAAGAACTTCCTGTACATGCTCACCCGTGACGATTATTCCACCGCCCTCAAGACTGCTTTTGAGGCGCTCCCCGCTGAGGAGCAGGCCTACTTCCAGCCCACCATCGATGCCATGGCTGCCGATGCCGCGAACCTCGGCCTGACTGAGAACGCCAAGTACGGCCTGGCCTGGATCAAGCTGTGGGTCGGCAGCTACAATGCCCAGACCGATGACGGTCCCATCTGCAATACCCTGGTTTCCGATTCCGCCAAGGATCAGTTCGGCCTTCTGGTTTACTCCAAGCTCCGCTCCGTTGAGGAATCCGCTACTGTTTCCAAGAACAACATCAAGGTTGCAGCCTATCAGGATGGCTACACCGGTCTCGGCGGCTATGGCTACTGCCATTACCTGTTTGTTACCGATAACAGCCCCCTGCCCTGGACTGCCTGCGCCTTTATCGCCTACATGACCTGCACCGTTGACGGCTTCTCTGCCTGGGGCAAGGATATGGGCGGCTATTCCTCCAACCCGACCGTTGCTGCCGGCACCGAGGAGAAGTACCATCATCAGGAAGGCGGCTATGTTGACGGCGTTAACACCTTCGACTGCAAGAACGACCGCGGTTATGAATGGTGGGCCGATAAGCTGGTCCTTGAGGATCCCGAATACTGCGCTTCTGTTGCCTTCACCGTAGGCAGCTGGATCGAGGTTCTGGATAAGTACAGCGCCGGCTGATAAAATCACCACGCACTTATCTTTGCGATCTGTTAAGAAGTAAAGAGCGCGCCCCCGGATCGCGTCCAACCGCCGCGCCGGGGGCGTTTCCCTTTTGCAGCCCCCACTCCCCACAAGAGAGGTGATTCCCTACCATGAAACAAGCCGCAGCTTTGCAGGCCAATCCCGCCGCCGTGCGGCGCAATAAGGTCAAGACCTTCTTTTCCAAGCCTCACAATGTCATCCTGCTGCTCATGGGCATCGTGCTCACCATTACCACGGTAGCGCCTATCGTTGCCATCGTGCAGGATACCTTCAAGATCCACCCCGGCACCATTGATGCTTACCTGGCCGGCACCTCCCAGGGCTACACCCTGGTCAATTACACCGACCTGTTCACCAGCCCGCTGGCCAAGGCCAACCTGTGGACCCCCCTGCTGAATACCGTTCTGCTTTCGGTCGGCTCCTGCATCGTGGCCATTCTGTTCGGCGGTGTGTTCGCGTTCCTCATTACGCGCACCAATCTTTCCTGCCGCAAATACTTAAGCTCCATCTTTATCTTCCCCTACATCATGCCCCAGTGGACCCTGGCGGTGGTGTGGCAGAACCTTTTTAACTCCAATGCCGTTACCGGCACCAGCAACGGTCTGCTCACCTCCCTGTTCAATGTCCAGATGCCCCTGTGGTGGTGCAAGGGGCTTTTCCCCAGCTTGATCGTTCTGGGCATGCACTATGCGCCCTTTGCCTATATCCTCATCGGCGGCATCTTCCGCAATATGGATGCGAACCTGGAGGAAGCCGCCACCATCCTGGATACCCCCAAGTGGAAAACCATGTTCCGCATCACCCTGCCCATGGTAAAGCCCGCCATCCTCTCCACTATTCTGCTGGTGTTCGGCAGCTCCATGGGCTCCTATCCCGTTCCACATTACCTGGGGCTTGCCACCCTTTCCACCAAGTATGTATCCATGAACTCCAAGTATACCGGCGAAGCCAGTATCCTTGCCATCATCATGATGATCTTCGGCGTGGCCATCATGCTGCTCAATCAGCGCAGCCTGAAGAGCCGCAAAAACTACACCACCGTCACCGGCAAATCCGGCCAGATCTCCAAGATCAACCTGGGACGCACCGGTCGCGTGGTCATCGCCGTCATCCTTATCATCATCACCTTCTTTACCAGCATCTTCCCCATCATTTCCTTCGCGTTCGAGACCTTCCTGCCCAACCCTGGCGATTACAGCTTCCTGTACACCGGCGATGCCAATAACCTGACCACCAAGTGGTGGGTCACCAGCGAGAATGTGACCGAAAACGGCATGTACGGGCAAAAGGGCATCCTCTACAACAACACCATTTGGACGGCCTTTAAGGGCACCATGCTCGTCAGCGTCAGCTGCGCGCTCATCGCCGGCACCATCGGCACTCTTATCGGCTACGCCGTCAGCAAGAACCGCCGCAGCCGCTGGGCTAACTATGTTAACAGCGTGGCGTTCCTGCCCTACCTTATGCCGTCCATCGCGGTGGGCGTCGCCTTCTTCATCCTATTCTCCAATCAGTACTTCAATCTGTTCAATACCTACGCTCTGCTTATCATCGCGGGCACCATCAAGTACATTCCCTTTGCCAGCCGCAGCTCGCTCAATTCCATGCTGCAGCTCTCCGGCGAGATTGAAGAAGCCGCCGTCATTCAGGATGTCCCGTGGATCAAGCGCATGACCCGCATCATCATTCCCATCCAGAAGTCCTCCATCATCAGCGGCTATCTGCTGCCGTTTATGACCTGCCTGCGCGAGCTGAGCCTCTTCATGCTGCTGTGCGTCCAGGGCTTCATCCTCTCCACCACGCTGGATTACTTTGATGAAATGGGTCTGTACGCCTTCTCCAGCGGCATCAATCTCATCCTCATCGTCACCATTCTCATCTGCAATGCCCTCGTCAATAAGGTCACCGGGGCCAGCCTTGATAAGGGAATAGGAGGTTAAACCATGCCAGAGATCAAACTTGAACACATCACCAAGCGTTGGGGAAAATTCTACGCGGTGGAGGACCTGAACCTCACCATCGCCGATAACTCCTTCGTCACACTGCTGGGCCCTTCCGGCTGCGGTAAAACCACCACCCTGCGCATGATCGCGGGCCTGGAAACCCCCACAAGCGGCCGCATCACCATCGGCGACCAGGTCGTATTCGATAGCGCCATGGGCATCAATGTTCCCGCCAATAAGCGCCGTGTCGGCTTCCTGTTCCAGAACTACGCCCTGTGGCCCAATATGACCGTTTACGAGAACATCTCCTTTGGCCTTACCAATGTCAAGGAGGACCTGCCCAAAATTGATTTCGACACCCGCGTCAACGCCCGTCTGGCGGAGATCCTCTCTGCCCCCGGCGAGGTGACCAAGGTACTGGCGGAATGTCGGGATAAAAAGGGCAAGCTGGATGACAAAAAAGCCCTGCTCAAGCTCATCGATACCTTTACCATCAGCCAGTTTACTGCCAAAAAGCTATTGGGCTACCACTTGGAAGATGGCAAAGATGTCAGTGCCGAAGCCGCCGCCCTGCGAGAAAAGGCGGAAGCCGCCCGTAAAGCACTGGAGGCCACCGGCGGCAGCTACGATGCCGATTATGCCATCTATAAGGACGGCCAGCCCGTCACCGAGGTGCGCAAGCTCACCAAAGAGGAAATTGACCTGACCGTGCGCCGTGTGGCCCGCATCGTCAAGATTGGCATGTTTATGGACCGCTACCCCGCCGAGCTTTCCGGCGGCCAGCAGCAGCGCGTCGCCATCGCCCGCACCCTGGCGCCGGAGCCCTCCGTCCTGTTCATGGATGAGCCGCTCTCCAACCTGGATGCCAAGCTGCGCCTGGAAATGCGCTATGAGCTGCAGCGCCTGCATGTCGAGACCGGCTCCACCTTTGTCTATGTCACCCACGACCAGATGGAAGCCATGACTCTCGCCACCCAGATCTGCCTCATCAATAACGGCGTTTTGCAGCAGTACCAGCCGCCCCTCACCGTCTACAACCACCCGCAGAACCTCTTTGTCGCGGATTTCGTCGGCAATCCCTCCATCAACTTTGTGGAGGCCAAGGGCGCCCAGCAGCCGGATGGCAGCATCACTCTCGATATTTTGGGCGGTGTCAAGGCCGTATTCCGTCCCCGCGAGGGTCTGGATCTCGCCGCATGGTTTGCCGAGCGTGACCGCAAGGCCGCCGCGCACGCCGCCGAGCGTCTGGCCAAATCGCAGGAAAAAAGCTATGTGGAAAAGGGCAACAAGGACGAACCCTTCCGCTACCACATCGCCAAGGTCGAGGAGGAGGACGACTCCCTGCAGGAGGAACCCATCCTCACCAATGAGGATCTCGTTCTCGGCATCCGTCCCGAATTCCTCAATATTACCAGCGAGGCCCCCCTCAAGGGTGAAATTTATGGTGCCATGCCCACCGGTATGGAATCCACCATCAAGGTTTATGTCAATGGGTTCCTGCTCACCGGCGTGGTATTCGGCAGCAGCCTGTTCACCATCGGGGAGCAGCACAGCATCAGCTTTACCGGCCACCACATCATGCTGTTTGACCGTCAAAGCGGCGACTGCATCGCTCTCGGCTCTCTGGAAACCCTGTAATTCTCCTCCCTATATAAAAAGCGCCCCCGTCCCGGCTTGGGATGGGGGTACGCTTTTTCTAAATTTCCGCTTGCCGCGCAATACGGCGGGCGCTCCTTCCGCTAACCGTCGCGCCGCCCCCGCTTCGCTGGGGGGCGGCGCTCCCCGCTTCAGGCGCGCCCGCCCGCTTTCTGCTGCTTATTCGTTCAGATCTTCTCTACACCCAGCGTGGCCTTTTCGCCGTTCAGGTCCCACTCCTTGGTGTAGCCCACAGGGGTGCCCACGGTCAGGCTCTCCGCCAGCGTAGCACTGGTGATCTCCGCCTTTCTCGCTTCCGCCACAGCGGTCACCTTCTCGCTGCCCTCCATGGTAATGCGGATATGATCCGTCACCTCAAAGCCGGCTTCCTTGCGCATGGTCTGCACCTTGCTGATGATCTCCCGCATAAAGCCCTCTTCAATGAGTGCCGGGGTCAATACGGTGTCGATCGCCACGGTGATATCCCGGTCGGATACGGTATAGAAGCCCTCCCTCTGGGTCGTTTCGATCAGCAGATCATCGGCGGTCAGCTCCACCGGCCCCTCACCAAAGTCAAAGCTCAGCTTGCCTTCGCTGTCCAGAATCGCCTTGGCAGCACGGCCGTCCAGGTTCGCCAGCGCCTCGCGGATCTTACCCAGCTGCTTGCCGTACTTGGGGCCAACAGTCTTCAGCTGCGGCTTAAAGTTGTAGCTGACGAAGCCCTCCACCTCCTTGGTGAAGATGACCTCTTTGATGTTCAGCTCCTCCCGGATGATATCCATATAGAAGCCGTCCAGGTCCTTATCGGCCTTCACATACATCTCGGCCAGCGGCTGGCGGTTCTTGCGGTTGGCGCCGTTGCGGGCGGCGCGTCCCAGCTCCACAATCCGGATGATCTCATCCATCTTGCTCTCCAGCTCCTTGTCGATCCACTTCTCCTCCACGGTGGGGAAGTCACACAGATGGATGCTCTCCGGCGCGGTCTTATCGATGCTCCGCACCAGGTTCTGGTAAATCTCCTCGGCAAGGAACGGTACCATCGGGGCGGCGGTCTTGGCGATGGTCACCAGTGCGGTATACAGCGTCATGTAGGCGGCTACCTTATCGGCCTCCATCCCGGGCGCCCAGTAACGCTCGCGGCCGCGGCGCACATACCAGTTGCTCATCTCGTCCACAAAGCCCTGCAGGGCCTTTGCCGCCTCGGGGATGCGATAGTTCGCCAGGTTGTCATCCACCGCCTGTACGGTGCTGTAAAGGCGGCTCAGCAGCCAGCGATCCATTACCGTCAGGTCGTCGGGGTTCAGAGTATATTTCGTCGCATCAAAGTTATCAATATTGGCATACAGCACAAAGAATGCGTAGGTGTTCCACAGCGTGCCGATGAACTTCCGCTGACCCTCAATGACCGCCTTGCCGTGGAAGCGGTTGGGCAGCCACGGGGCGGAGTTAATGTAGAAATACCAGCGGATCGCGTCGGCGCCGTAGGTCTCCAGCGCCTCAAAGGGATCGACCGCGTTGCCCTTGGATTTACTCATCTTCTGGCCGTTCTCGTCCTGCACATGTCCCAGCACAATGACATTCTTAAAGCAGGCCCGGTTGAACATCAGGGTGGAAATGGCGTGCAGCGAATAGAACCAGCCGCGGGTCTGATCCACCGCCTCGCTGATGAAGTCGGCAGGGAACTGCGCCTCAAACAGCTCCTTATTCTCAAAGGGATAGTGATGCTGCGCGAAGGGCATGGAGCCGGAATCGAACCAGCAGTCGATGACCTCCGGCACACGGTGCATCTTCTTGCCGCACTTGGGGCAGCGGATGGTCACGGCATCAATGAAAGGACGGTGCAGCTCGATGTTCTCGGGGCAGTCGTCGCTCATCTCCTTCAGTTCCTTAATGGAACCAACGGCATGGCGCTCGCCGCATTCGCACTCCCAGATGTTAAGGGGGGTGCCCCAATAACGGTTGCGGCTCAGGCCCCAGTCCTGGATATTCTCCAGCCAGTCGCCAAAGCGGCCCTTGCCAATGCTCTCCGGGATCCAATTGATAGTATTGTTGTTGCGGATGAGGTCATCCTTCTCTGCCGTCATCTTGATGAACCAGCTCTCGCGGGCATAGTACAGCAGGGGGGTATCGCAGCGCCAGCAGAAGGGATAATCATGCTCAAACTTGGGGGCATCGTACAGCAGACCCCGGCTCTCCAGGTCCACCAGTACCTTGGGGTCGGCGTCCTTCACAAACAGCCCCGCAAAGGGCGTTTCCTCGGTCATATGGCCCTTGCCATCCACAAACTGCACAAATGGCAGGTCATAGCGGCGGCCTACCTGGGCGTCGTCCTCACCAAAGGCCGGCGCGATGTGAACGATGCCGGTACCGTCGCCCATGGTAACATAGTCGGCGCAGGTCACATAAAAGCCCTTTTTCTTCTGCTTCTCGGCGCACTCGGCAGCGCAGGTGAAAAGCGGCTCATATTCCTTATATTCCAGTGCGGTGCCGGGCATCTCCTCCAGCACCTCGTAGGCTGGGGCGTCCTCGGTCTTCAGCCGTCCCAGTACGGTATCCAGCAGCGGCTGCGCCATGTAGTAGGTGTAGCCGTCGGCGGCCTTCACCTTGCAGTAGGTGTCCTTGGGATTGACGCACAGCGCCACATTACTGGGCAGGGTCCAGGGGGTGGTGGTCCACGCCAGGAAGTACGCATCCTCGCCCTTTACCTTAAAACGCACAATGGCACTGCGCTCCTTTACCGCCTTATAGCCCTGCGCCACCTCGTGGCTGGAAAGCGGGGTCCCGCAGCGGGGGCAGTAGGGCACGATCTTAAAGCCCTTATATAGCAGCCCGCGATCGTAAATACTCTTCAGTGCCCACCATTCGCTTTCGATGTAGTTGTTATCATAGGTGACATAGGGGTTATCCATATCCGCCCAAAAGCCGACGGTGCGGGAAAAATCTTCCCACATGCCCTTGTATTTCCACACGCTTTCCTTGCAGTGCGCAATAAAGGGCTCCAGGCCGTATTTCTCGATCTGATCCTTGCCGTCCAGCCCCAGCTTCTTCTCTACCTCCAGCTCTACCGGCAGGCCGTGGGTATCCCAGCCGGCCTTGCGGGGCACCATATAGCCCTTCATGGTGCGGTAGCGGGGGATCATATCCTTGATAACGCGGGTAAGCACATGCCCGATGTGGGGCTTGCCGTTGGCCGTGGGGGGGCCGTCATAAAAGACATACGGGGTGCCCTTCTTGCGGGAATCAATGCTCTTTTCAAAGATATGCTCCTCTTCCCAGAAGGCCTCTATCTTCTTTTCCTGCTCCACAAAATTCACATTGGGAGAAACGCTCTGGTACATTTCGTATTTACTCCTTTCGTCTTGCCATTCCTTTTGTTTCGGTCTGCGGCAGGGCGGTCTTTCGGCTTACCTCCCCGGCGGCGCGGCAAAAACGGCGTTGGGCTGCGTTGCCCTTGACAGGCGCAAGCCCGCCTTGCGTCGGGCGCCAGCCTGCCTGCGGCCTGCCTTGCCCATCGTCCGTTTTTCCCTTGCCCCGCCTTTTCGGTCTGCCAATAAAAAACCGCCCCATCCCATAACAGGACGGAGCGCCACGCACTTCGCTTATCAACCACCTATTACGCCGCACAGGGTATGCGGGAACCCGCTAACGGGGGATATCCGGAGAGCCCTACTCACCAATTCGGCGTTCAGGCCTCAGCTCAGGAGTGATCTTCCCGCACCGGACTTCGGCACCGCGCTTTCACCATCCGCGGCTCGCTATGGCCTTTGTCATCGGGGGTACTGTCTCCGTCACAGCTTTTTTGTATTTACGGGGCTATTTTAGCACAGTTTTTCCGGGATTGCAACCCCTCTCCCACCATGCTATAATAAACCCGGATTATTTAATGCGAAATGGAGGAACCAAATATGAAACTGGCCGAAGCCTTGCAGGAGCGTGCCGATCTCAACCGCCGCATCGAGCAGCTCCGCTACCGTCTTAGTAATAATGTCCTGGTGCAGGAGGGCGAAAAGCCCCTGGAGGACCCCGCCGCCTTGCTGGAAGAACTGGAAAGCTCCTTCACCCGCCTGGAATGGCTCATTGCCCGCATCAATCTCACCAACTGCGCCGTCAAGGTCGAAGGCCGCTCCCTCACCGAGCTCATCGCCCGCCGCGATGTGCTCTCCCTGCGGGCGGATGCCTACCGCCGCCTGGTGGAGGAAGCCAGCCAGAATACCCACCGCGCCACCCGCACCGAGATCAAGATCCTTTCCGCCGTCGATGTCCCCGCCCTGCAGCGGCAGGCCGATGATGCCTCCCGCGAGCTGCGCCTTCTGGATAACACCCTGCAGGCCACCAACTGGACCGCCGACCTGATGGAATAAGCAGAACGGCACAGTGGTAGCTTTCGGGTGTGGGCGTGATCTCCGCGACTGAGAATGAGTTCGCAAGCATTGGTTGTGCGAGGGCAGCACAGGGTTCAATTCCCTTTTTCATCGTTATGCCCCAATCGTGTATCCATGCATTGTTAATGCTTCATTGTTACTCCCTATCGCCGACCGAAAGTGAGGGCGGGTACGGGGCTTTGCCGTTTATAAAGAAGGTCCGGCTTCGGCCGGGCTTTTTTCTTTCCCTCCTGCTCGGAGGGAGGGAACCTTTCATAAGACACAAGTAAGGGGGAACCCTCTCTTGCAGGGTTCCCCCTCTTTGCAAAACAATCCGCCGGATCATTTTACAAATTCAACCCCTTTCGGAGCGCCCTCCGGGATAGGGGATTTCGCGCTCTGCGGAGCGCGCCCAAATGCGCTGCCTTTGGAAACCGCAAGCCTTTTATAAAAGGCTTGACCGAAAATTTCACATCTCTATATCAAAAGGCTCCCCGCCTCTCGGCAGGGAGCCTCGCCTTTTACTTACGCCTCGTTCTTCTTTTCGCCGTTCAGCCGGTTGATCTCTTCCTCCTCCAGCACACGGTAAGCCACCTTGCCCACCAGCGTCTTGGGCAGCTGCTCACGGAATTCGATCTCATACGGCATCGCGTATTTCGCGATATTCTTGCGGCAGTACGCCATCAGAATATCCCGGTACTCGTCGCAGGGCTTCAGGCCCGGCTTCAGCATTACAAAGGCCTTTACCTTCTGCATCTTCAGGCTATCCGGCACACCGATAACACAGCTCATCTGCACCAGGTCATGCGCGTCCAGAATGTTCTCCAGCTGGCTGGGATATACATTGTACCCGCTGGTGATGATCATGCGCTTGATGCGCTGCTTGAAGTAGATAAACCCGTCGTCGTCCATGTAGCCCAGGTCGCCGGTGTGCACCCACACCCGCCCATCGGGATGGGTCTGCAGGGTCTGTGCAGTCTCCTCGGGATGGCCCACATATTCCATCATCACGGTCGGACCGCTGATGCAGATCTCACCCTCCTCGCCGTAGGGCAGGCTCTCCTGGGTACCGGGCTTCACAATGTCATAATAGGTATCGGGGAACGGCAGGCCGATGGAGCCCTCCTTTGCCATATGGGTGGGAGTCAGGCAGCTGGCGGTCACACACTCGGTGGTGCCGTAGCCCTCCCGCACCTGGATCACCGCGTGGTGGTCAAACAGGAACTTGTCAAACCGCTTTTTCAGCTCGATGGAAAGGCTGTCACCGCCGGAGAACACACCCTTCAGGAAGCTTAGGTCGGCGCCGTCCATGGTGGGGACACGCAGCAGCGCCTCATACAGGGTAGGCACACCGGCAATAAAATTGCACTTGTGCTTCAGGATCAGCTTGGCGTAGCTCTGGGGGGTAAAGCGGGGCACCAGCACGCACCGGCCGCCCTGGGAGAGCATCGAGTGAATGGAAACGCCCAGGCCAAAGCCGTGGAACATCGGCATCACGGCCAGCATCTTATCGCCGGGGCGGAACATCGGGTTGGTGGCAATGATCTGCTGCCCCAGCGCGTTAAAGTTGAGGTTGGAAAGCAGGATTCCCTTGGTGATACCAGTGGTGCCGCCGCTATACAGAATAACGGCCGCGTCCTTGCCTTCCTTCTTCACTTTGTACTTCCAGCGGTAGCGGTTGCCCATCTGGAAAAACTCTTTCCAGCGGATAATGGGCGCGTCAGCCGGGATCTTCTGGATCTTTCTGCCCTCGGTCAGCATATAGCCCACCTTGATGGGCTTGGAAAGCTCATCCTTGATGCTGGCGATGATAACATTATTCAGGCTCTCCACATTCTGCCGGATGGCCTCAAACTTGTGATAGAACTGATCCAGCGTCAGCGCGCAGATGCTCCCGGATTCCTTCAGGTAGAATTCGATTTCCTTCTCGCTGGAAAGGGGGTGCACCATATTGGCAATGCCGCCCACCAGGTTTACCGCGTAGAACATAATAACGGTCTGCGGGCAGTTGGGCATACAGATGGTGATCTTATCCCCTTCACGGATGCCGATGGCCTTCAGGGCACGGGCACACAGGTTTATCTGCTCCACAAACTTTTTGTAGGTGGTGCTGCGGCCCATAAAGTCATAGGCAATATAGTCAGGATATTTCTCGGCGATCTTCTCCACCGCCTCGTACATGCTGCCCTGGAAGTAATCCAGCGTTGCAGGTACATCACCCAGATTGGCGATCCACGGGGTTCTGGTCTCAGTGATGGTCATAGTCTACCTCCTCATTGGCGGGGCGCTCCAGCAGTTCAGGGTGCTCCAGCAGATATTTCAGCAGCTTGATGCTCTTGGAATAATAATAGCCGTCCGCCAGGCGCTCATCTATGGTCAGCCCCAGGTCCAGCGTCTCACGCATTTCATAGCTGCCGTCAGCGGTAAAGTAGGGCGCCGTCTTCTTTTCGCCCACAATACAGAACAGCGAGCAGGTGCCCCAGTTGGTCAGATGGTGATAGCCGCACTTGAGCTTGATGGAGCCCAGATTGGAGATGACCACGGAGCTGTAATAGGGGTCGGTGGCGATAAGATCCGCCGGTACCCAGCCGTGGCGATCCAGGAACATCAGAAAACGCACGATGGCCTTGCCCATCCACCGGGGCATCTTGTTGAACATATCCATGCCCGCGGTGGAGGCATCCACCTTGTCGCTGCGGCACTCCGTCACCTGCTGGCGGATGTAGGCGTGTACGTCCTCCACCGTGTCCTCCTCCCTGCCGTGCAGGAAGGCCAGTGCCTCGGCGCCCTTGTCGGAGAACTGCTTCTTCACCACAAAGGCCGCCGACACCTCGTTGCGCTGATAGAAATTGCTGTTGACGATGAACCGGTTCAGCTTGGGGCGCAGGGTGATGGTCTTTTCCAGCGCCGCCACCACCAGATGGAACATGGTGTAGGGGAAGTCCTTCTCCTCCGCGTTCTTTTTGGCCAGATACGCGTTCATAGCCGTCAGGTCTACCTTGACGGAGATATACGCCTCGTTGTCGCACCGGTTGGGGTAGATGATGCCGGTGACGAAATGCAGGGAGTCCAGCTCCCGCAGCAGGCGGCCGTCCTTCCGGTCGCCCCGCCGCTTCTTATAGGTTTCCATGTGTTTCTCCTGTGTATCTAATATTATTTTACACTTTTTACAAGTATATCTAATATGCCATATTACGTTGACAAGGCAACACGACACCCTTCAATCGCTTATTATAACAGCCCCTTTTCTAAATTGCTACCCCTAATTTCTCACTTTACAAAAACCGTATAAAATGTAAGACAGAGCCCTGCGCCTCTCCCCTGTCATTCCGAGCCAGTGACTGTATCACCGGCGCGGGGATCCGTCCACCAGAAAGCGGATCGCCGCGCTGCTGCGCCACTCGCAATGACAGCG
>ENA-UERG01002405-UERG01002405.1-human-gut-metagenome-genome-assembly--contig:-NODE-2405-length-13438-cov-4.892822_pt1 | contig 13438 bp, 17 predicted proteins | sample MGYA00242954_ERZ507954 | MGnify/ENA primary metagenome ERZ507954 (study PRJEB26167, sample SAMN06115478) | human gut metagenome | host: Homo sapiens | place: China:Sichuan | collected 2015-01-21... | reverse complement strand
ACGGAATCACAGGGTTACGCGGTGAAATGCAGCTCGGTGAGATTGGGGCCGACTCGCAGTTTGCCCCCTTTAAAAAGGACCGCAAAGGATCGTCCGATGTAAGCATCAAGTATCGCGTCATCAAGGATTACCTTGGCAACGCGGTCGACGAGTTTGCTCCGGTCGACTACGCCCATCTGACGATGGGCTACGACGACCCGATCGTCGGCGAGGCTATTAAGGGTGCGTCCACCACCGCCCTTGTGCTGTTCCATATCGCCAAGGCCCGTGGTCAGCACATCGCCCAGGCGGTGCTCACAGGCGTCCGCAAAGACGACGGCGACACTACCGAAGACCTCTGCGACGGTCTGCTCACCATCGCCGGCAAGGAAATCACCGCCGGTGCCATCTCTAAGGAGGAGGGCAACTACATCAAGCTGCAGGATGCCTTCACCTTCCAGAACGCCTGCGACTTGCTGAAGGAGGAGATCATCTTCAAGCTCAATCCCTTCATGCGCCGCGAGAACAACCTGTTGCTGTGTGATCCGGAGCTCGTCGACATGTACAACGAGTCCTATCAGGCCACACACACCGGTCTTAACTACAACACCGCATACAACCAGCCCTACGTCGAGGGATCGCACAACAAGGTCACCATCCTGGGTCTCCCCGAGATGGCCGGTCAGAAGCGCATGATCCTCACGCAGAAGGACAACATGTGGTGGGCTACCTACAACAAGTCGGACGAAATGGCCGTCGACATCATGCGCAAGGACCACTACACGCTCTCCTTTGCCGCAAACATGTGGCTCGGCACGCAGTTCCGCACCATCGACAAGCGCCGTCTCTGCATCATCGACCTCGCCGACTAATTTAATCTCTCCTCATCATGAAGTGTACATCAATTCTCAAAGGCATGCCCTTCTGCGAGGGCAAGCCTGTTAAGCCCGGAGTGCGACGCAGTGCTTTCATAGTCGCTAAATCCGACGTCGCCACGTTCCCCACCATCGAACGTGACGAAATCGGCAGGGCTACTTCTGCCACTTACAAGGGTAATTTCACCCTTGTAGAAGGAAAGAAGTTCCTGGTCATAGATCATCTGTCGGATAAGGCAGAGGTGAAATCCGACCCACAGGGCGAATTTCCCTCTCAGACTTTCAACAACCAGGCGACACTGGTGCATCCCGACGTAGGCCCTGAGGCCACGGCAGCCATCACGCCGTTCCTCTCCACCGAGTGTATCGTAATCGTCGAGGATATGTATGGCCGCTACCGTGTATTCGGCGGCGAGGACTACGGCGCCCGCATCGCTCCCGCTCAAGCTCTGGGCCAGGGCGCCACCGGCACTACGGCTACTACATTGACCATCACCGCCTCCGACGAGATTTCCATGCCGTTCTATGAGGGAGAGATCCCCACCGACGATGGAACAATCAACGAAGACGCCGGTGCCGGTGCCTGAACCCTCCGGGAGCCTGACCGATGCCCTTGACGCCATCCTGACCGACGTGCGTCCTTTGGACATCGATCCGACTCTCGGCGATATTTCGCCGGTGCGCGACATCTTCGCCGTCGAGCAGCATAAGTCGTGGGATAAGTCTACGGAAGCCCGGTGCAACTTCGACTACCGTCCGAAGATTACACACCGCGCCGGTGTCTGGTTCCTCTCCATCTGGCAAAAATCCCTCATGGGGCGCACGCTGACTGAAATTAAGTCCGACCCGGCCGAAGTCCCGCATTTCGCGGAAGCCGTGTCGGACTTTTTAATTCAGGTCCTCGGCAATTCCCTCGCATCCGGCCATTGGTGCGTCTGCACGTCCCCGAAGCGCCGTCACAAGGTCCGAAACTTCGCCACGCTCATCAGCATGGAGATCGCGGCGAAGCTTGAAATTCCCTTTTACGAGGATGTCGCGTTATGCCACTCCAGGCATCGTATCAACGCAGTATTTACCCTAAACCGCTTGCCTGAGGAGCCTAATGTAATAGTGTTCGACGATTTCGTTACTACCGGCTCCACTCTTAAGGCTATGAAGGAGCTGCTCCTTCCTCTCGGTAAAAATTTATTGTTCGTTTCCGGAATAAACAACAAATTATGATCAATCTCGAACTGACACCAAAAATAAAGGAATGGCTCGACACTCCGGCTGATCAGCGCGACATTGCCGCCGGTGCCGAGTTGCTGTTGCGCATAAACCGCAATCGCGTCCTCTACAACAACATTTTGCGCAATCCTGGGCGCCATGCCGCAACTCTTGAGTATCAGTTGCAGAAGATACTCAAACAGCGCCTCATTGATACCACACACGAAGAAGTGGCGCAGATGATGACCCAGGTGGATGCCATCGCCAAAAATCGCGGACTCGTCAACTCCGAACGATCCGAGTTTCAGCGCGGCAAACGTGCGGACCACGACCAGTTGCCCCAGGAGGTGCAGCAGCTCTATGTCGACAACGCCGACATCATGCGCCGGATGCGCGACGCGCATACCCGTCTCCGCATGATCAATTCCACAAATTCGACGTGTCCGGACTCAGATCGCTACCCTCTTGCAAAGGATATCATCAGTCTTGATCTCCAGTACCGCGACAACTGGAACATCTACGACCACTACGTTAAAGGCACTCCAATTTCCGCTACCGTCCGCGCCGTTGATGCCCGTACCGCCTCAAAGAATGCCGTCAAGACTATAAACCTCTTGATCGGCAAATATGCCAAAGCACTCTCTAACGGCGCGGAGACAGAAGCCGACGGCCTTAGGGAGCGTATTCGCAACCTATACAGTCAGATTGACAATCCGTCCGCGAAGCTTCAGGCTAAAATGTTGGAATTCGGCCTCAAATGAAGCACTCGGAAATAATTTCCTCGGTACTCTCGCCACTCGCCGACAAGCCGCAGCAAGCTTACATGTCGAATCTCCTGCAGGTCGCCGACATTCTGCAGTGGATTCTGGATCAGACCGGCCCGGCATCCGTAAAGATGGCGTCGTTCTCGATTTCCGAGGAGTTCCTCCGGCGGCTCTACTTCATCGAGAAGTCAGGGCTAATCAAGGATATTGACATCATCCTTGATTTTAAAGCCACCAACAAGACGCTAATCCTTTGGCCCTTCATCGAACAGACAGTTGAAAACTGCTATCTCGCGTCGAGCCACGCAAAGATCCTGATGGTCGGCAACGACCGTTGGAAAGTTTCCGTGGTCATGTCGCAGAACCTAACTCGAGGCAACCGCTTTGAGTCAGGTTTCATCTCCACCTCGCCCGATGTGTTCTCGACACTTTCCGGTCAGGTCGAATGTGTAATCAAAAATCAATCGGTACCGTTCCATGATGTATTCGAAAGAACAGTTGGCAAAAATTGAACAGTTCGCCCAGCTCTATACTAAACCCTCCGAAATCGCTATTTATCTCGATGTCCCGGAGGAAGAATTCAAAGCGGATATCAATTCCGAAGGGCATCCGGCGCGCAAGGCGTACATCAAGGGCAAACTCTCGCAGAAACTTGAGATCCGTAAACAGATGGCCACCCTTGCCCGCGTAGGCTCTCCGGCGGCCATCGAAATGTCCGAAAAAGCACTCCTCGACATGGAGGACGACGAATAAATCCTTTCTCCCATGCCTCTCCCCTCAGCTCTTGACGCCTGTAAACTCGACCTCTTTTCCTCCGATGAGGAACTGAGGGCGAAATATCCCGTCGCTTTTGCCGAGCGCGTCATGAGGATTCGCGACATGTACAACTATTGGTTGTCGAATCCATCCATGAAAGACCGGCAGCTACGCGATCAGATAATGTCGCGCTACGACGTCTCCCAGTCGTGCGCTTACTCTGACATATCCATAATTCACCAGCTGGCCCCGCTCGTTCAGCAGAACTCGCGCGATTTTCACCGCGTCCGCTACAATGAAATGATCCTGGAGACCTACGCCATGGCGAAGGCTCGCAAGGACACGAAGACGATGGAGCGTGCAGCCACTTCATACGCAAAGTACAACCGCGTCGACCTGGAGGATGAAATGACTATGCCCTACGATGAAATCGTCGTGCAGCCATTCTGCGCTACTCTCGATGTCACCGTCCTCGGCCTTCCTGCTATCCCGGACGTCTACAATCACATCGACAAGCTCACCAAAGAGCTGTCGCGTGACTTTGCAGACATTACCGATGTCGATTACGAGGATGTCGACCTCGAAGAAGACAAGATCTTCCCCGACAAGGTGCCGGATTTGCAAGCTCCTGAATACTGATTGCTATGGAAATGACGAACCCGAAGGCCCGTCTGGTCTACTTCAACCGTCCGCAGCTGCTCACGCAGCTAATAGCGGCACGCACCACAGTCGTTGTTGCTGGCCGTCGTACAGGAAAAACGGATTCCATCGCCGCGCCGTTTATCCTGAAGATGATCCAGCGTATGCCCGGCTCAACAGGTGGTATTGTAGTCCCCACCTTCAAACACGGCTTGACGAACACCCTGCCGGGACTGTTCGCAGCCTGGGCCAGATGGGGATTCAAAAAAGGCATTCACTACGTTGTCGGCCGGCGACCGCCAAAGTCGTTCGCCCAGCCTATCACCGAGCCTCTCCAATGGGAAAACGTCATCGCGTTCTATAATGGCTCCGTGGCGGTCATACTTTCGCAAGACCGCCCCGGTGCCGCGAACTCTCTGACGCTGTCCTGGCTTCTCGTCGACGAGGCTAAATTTATAGATCCGGTCAAGCTCACAAACGAGACACTCCCTGCCAACGGCGGCATCAAGACGCATTTCTGCCGTCACTCCTTTAATCACGCTATGCTTGTGTTATCGGATATGCCGCAGAGCAAAAAAGGATCCTGGTTTCTGGAGTACGAGAAAAAGATGGATAAACGGGTCATCGATGCTATCGGAGGCGGCGTATATGAAATCTGGCGCCTCAAACAGAAAGTGCTGGAGATGCGGAAGAAGGGGATTGAGCCACCCGATTATCTCAAAGGGCACCTGCGTAGGCTCGACCGCAATATCAACCGTCTCCGATCCGTTGCCACCTACTACCGCGAATATTCATCTGTGGAAAATGTAGAGCTGCTCGGGGAACAATATCTGCGCGACATGAAGCGCGACCTTACGCCGCTCACATTCCAGACATCCATCATGTGCAAGAAAATCGGTATTGCCCGCGATGGCTTCTACAGCTCCATGAAGGAGGATCATAAATACAACGCCTCAGATTTTGAGTACCTCGATTCTTTCGGTTACGAGTATATCCCCGAAGCAATGGACTCACGTGCGGATCGCGACCTGAATCCTTACGAGCCCATCTGCATCGGCATGGACTATAATGCCAACATCAACTGGATTGTCGCCGGCCAGCCGGATGAGCGACTCGGCCGACTGAACGTCCTGAAATCATTTTATGTCAAGTTCGAGCGAAAGATTCCCGCTCTTGTCGCCGAATTTTGCCAGTATTATTCGCACCACCAGGAGAAGACCGTGGTGTTCTACTATGACACCACCGCACTCGGCTCCAACTATGCCGTCAACAACATCGACTTCCGATATTCGATTATCTCCGAATTTGAGCGTCACGGATGGCGCGTGGTGCCGGTGCCACTCGGCAACCCTATGCGCCACGATGAAAAATACAACTTGATCAATCGAGGATTCGCCGGCAAGAACCGCCTCACGCCTTACTTCAACCGCCAGAATAACGATGATCTTATCCTCGCAATTCAGTCTGCCGGCGTGGAGCGCGGTCGAAATGGTTTCCAGAAAAACAAGTCAGGTGAGAAACTCGCGGAGTCCGAGGAAGATCTGCTCGAACACCGCACGGACGGCACAGATGCTTTCGACACCCTCTACATCGGTTGTGAGCGCCGGCCATACACAGGTGTCGCTCTGGTCGACACCGGAGGCATTATGTAGACAATCTTTACATATCGATTGAAATATGTAAAGATTTCCGGCTTTCCTTTACACGTCGTGTAGGACTGCTGTCTTTTTATCAACTGCATTCAATAATTATTTTTGCATCGAACTTAAAACCTCTCCTCATGTCTCATGTAGCATTTCGTCGCAAGATCACCACACAGTCGGTTCTTGCATTTCTCTTAATCGTTTTCGGCATGGCGCTCGTCATGCTCGCTCTATTCATGCCACCTCGCGGTGAGATCCACCCCTCCGTGATTACTGTGTTCGGCATGCTTCTCGTTGCCGCCGGTGCCTTCCTCGGCATCGACCTCAACTTTCAGTTCAAATCATACCTCAACTCCCTCCAGGCTTCTGCCGGCAACGGTTCCGGTGGCCATCACCGCACTACACCGGCCCTCTCTGACAGCACCGAGGCCGAAGCCGAGGACAACAACTCCACACAATGTTAAGAAAAACGCCCATCGATACAATCATGATTCACTGCACGGATACTCCTCCGGGCCGTGAAGTATCTGTCGCAGAACTCGACTCCTGGCACCGTGCCCGTAAGTTCGAGCCTTATGTAACGCCCAAGGGCCGGAAGATATACGCCGGATATCACATCCTCGTACATCTGGACGGCTCGTATGAGCGCATCCGTCCTGACGAACATCGCGGTCAGCATTGCAAACAGCACAACATGAACCACCGAGCGGTCGCCATCGTCTACGCCGGCGGCCGCGACATCAACGGCAAACCGTGCGACACACGCACCGAGGCTCAGAAGAAAACTCTCCTGACCCTCGTCCGGACTATGCGCGGCAAATACCCCAAGGCGGAGATTTGCGGCCATCGTGACTATGCCCCCAAGGCTTGCCCCTGCTTCGACGCCCGCAAGGAATATAAAGACATCTGATTATGACAAGGATCTGTTCTTCCATCACGTTGCTGGGGCTGCTCCTGCTGAGTGGATGCCGCACAACAAAGCCTTCGGAGGCGGCGCCTCCCGTAATCCTCAACAACTCGGACAGCATACGCATTGAGTATATCGAGACTGTCCGTATCGACACCGTCCAGGTGTTAATCCCCATTCCGGCCGAGTCCACTCGACAGGTCGTAAAGGACAGCACAAGCCATCTGGAAACATCCATCGCAGTATCCGACGCATGGATCAATGCTGACGGTTCACTTGGCCACTCTATCAAAAACAAGGACTCTCCCATCAAAGCCGACGTTCCTGTTCAGGTCAAGGACACTCAGACCTATAAATCTTCCGAAAGCATAAAGGAGGTGCCTGTTCCTTACCCTGTCAAGGACAAAGTATATGTCGCCACGCCTCTCTCCGCATGGCAGAATTTCCGGATACACTCGTTCTGGTTCCTGTCCGTTGCTTTGGCCGCATCGCTTATTTACATCTTCCGAAAGCCTTTGCTACGGTTTCTGTGCCGCATAAAGCTGTAGCTCTTTCTCTCTCCCACACTTCTTTCCTCATGCCGTTCCTTTACGGGGACGGCTTTTTTTATGGCGTCCCCCTTCGGGTCGGGCTATCAGGCTGCGCCCAGAGCCAATGCTTCATTCTTCCGCATGGGTCTCTGCCGTTCGGTTTCTATCCCTGACGCGGGGTTTCTCATTCTCTTGGTTGATTTCTGCAAGCACCGGCTCTGGAATCTTCCGGGATATGCTTCCATTTTGATTTTTCAAATTCATTTTTTGCCGCTTCCGCCATCGAGGAATGATTATGCCGCATTTTCCATCGCAAATTTAGAGGTGGCGAGTCACTGCGCAAATTAGGCTTCGCTTCTCCCGAAAAATCATCCTCACAAGTTCCGGTATTTTTCACTCGAAAATTTGCTCCCTCTCCTCTATGCCCCCTCTCTTATTGCAATGTAAAAGCTAAATCATACTCGATAACAAAAACGAAAAATGAATCAAAAAATCATGAATATGGAATATCCCTACTGCTCCCAGGAGCCTGAAATCAACAAAGAGAATGAGAGTAAAGCTTCTCACCTCTCCTCCAATCCGAAAAATGAGTACTTCGATGATGCCGCTTATGAGGCAGAAATAAAAATCGCATTCTTCCGAGTGTTCTTCGGATTCTAAGAAAGTATCATATATAACAAGTTACAGCCATGACACAGACAATCAACACATCCGAATCAGTACGCCCCATGTGCGTTACAGCGTTTATCGCTCCGAAGTCGTTAATCACCCACCCCATTTACTCGGATGGCTCTGCCGTGGAGTATCAGCCGCCTGTCATCGCGGTAGGCACATACCTCTCTAATCGTGCTATTGTCAACATATCATATTTCCACAATGCCGACAAAGCTCTGAAATATGCTTTCGTGCTGAAAGCCGAGAATTGCCCAATCTCTAAAAATGCTTTTGCCCTCCTGCAAGCTGAGGTCAAGAGAGCAAAGGCCGCCGCAGAGAAAGAGCAGGAGAAAAAGGCCTGCGAAATAATCAAGGAATCTCAGCTCCCAGTTGCACCGCACAAAACACTCTCGGAGCAGTACGAAGCCATGAAAGCCAAGCATCCCGATGCCGTGCTGTTGTTTCGTTGCGGCGATTTCTACGAGTGTTTTGGCGAAGATGCCGTCACGTGTGCGGACATCCTGCAAATCACCCTCACGCGCCGCATGAATGGCCCAGGAAAGAGCATCGAACTCGCAGGATTTCCCCACCATGCGCTTGATACTTACCTCCCCAAATTGGTGAGGGCTGGAAAAAGGGTCGCCATTTGCGAACAGTTGGAGGAGCCGAAAGCCAAGAAAGCCATAGCAAAAAAAGCCGCCAAGAGCACAAAAAAAGCAAAAGAGGATTAAGCGCCAAGGACTCCCCTCGCAAAGAGGGGAGTCACACTCGGGGGCAACCGTGTTTGTCTTTTTTCGGGCTATTATCACGCATTATTTTTGTAGCATGGCAACCGAGTTTTTACATACATCCATTTTCGACATCCCGTACATCCTTACGTCACAGTTGCGGTCTATCGCCGCATCCACTGACGAATCGAAACTTACTGTATCGCTCGCATACTCCGGCGATACATTTTTTACAGCGGAACTGTAGGATTACGATAGCAAGGGCGAATTGCTTGACACAGGTTCAATAGTCGAGGCTTACTTAAGGGCTAAAAACTTGGTTTCCGGAAGCGTTGACGTTACGTTTGGCACTGTCACGAAAGCCATCTCATTCCTTTACTGCGAATACTCCATGCCTCGCGGATTCGACCCGGAAAACGCTCTACTACTATCTTCATCGGTCCGGCGGGTACATGAGGGTTCTAATTTCGGATTCGCGGCAATTCCGCTCGGTCCTTTTATCGTTATCGATTTGAAAGCTTTCGGCCTCGATAAAAACGGCATCCCTGTTAATGCTGCTTTAAAGTTTAGCGTCGAAGAATCAAAAGTTTCAACACACACATGCATCTTCGGATACAGTTACGTGCAGGATTTTATGACAAAAAATCCCGACATGGTGAAAGTCCTGTACTTCTCGGTCTCCAGCGGATGTCGACAATTGATGTGTTACTTGTCACCGGCCACCGCGTGGCTCACATTCTCTTTCAAAAACATCTTCAATGTCGATGAATATATTGACGTCGAAGGCTCGATGACTGTAAAGTCGGAAACCTCGCGTCAGTCCGCGAAGTGTTCCGGAGACATCGTGCAGTACGACCGCCGGACAGACCGCACATATCAGTTCACCACCGGCCCGCTGGCCGCCGAAGAAGTCGAATCCTATGCACAACTCGTATCATCGCATACAGTAAAACTTTATCTCGACGGACGTTCTTATGACGTAGTCATCGAAGACCATACATATGATATATCCACAGACGATAACTCGCTTGCTGTCATAAAGTTCACGTGGCGCTTTAAAGGTCGACGACCGGTTAATTTCAACTCCTCGATCTTCGGAATACCGCCGAGCAACCGTGGAATTTTCTCCGACGAATATTCTTCAGAATATGAGTAAGGCTATACACATATCACAGGCCAGGGCCATGCTCGATACAGGCCGGCCGGTCTCACTGACCTACTGCAAGCGCAAGGATGGCACTATCATCTCAGCGCAGGATGTCGTGTCGCTTCGTTACGACTACTACACCGGAATGCGCACTATAAAATTTCTCCGTAACGGGCAGATCCGATCAATACACGACTGCCTGATTATCGGCATTAACGATTTCGAAGTTTTCTTATGAAAAAATCTCTCTCTCAAATCCGCTCCACCCCTCCTGCTCCACCCACAAAGGCGAAGCGTCCTTTTTATGACTGCGCCTCGGTCGAATTGATGCCGATGGGTAACGCCCGTGTCCTATTTGTTAACAAGACAATGGACATGTTTAGAGACCACGGGATATGCAACACGCGTGAAACTCCTGATGGAAAGAAATATATGTCATGGGGTGGCGACGACCAAATACCCTACAGCATCATCGATCTTATTGAAAAGGACGAAACCGTCTCCACCTGTCAGGTGTTCAATGCCGAAGTCTGCTACGGTGCCGGACTGACATACGACACCTCCGAAGCCTCCGAGGAGGTCGCCCGCAAAGTCGAAGATTTTATCCTTGACAACCCGCTTCCGGATTACTTCCTCGGCGTGTGCCAGGATATGATGCACTTCAATTTCGCGGTGTCCGTTATCATCCTTAATGCCGATGGCTCTCAGATTGTGGAACTCCACCGCAAGCCTGCCTGTTATTGCCGCTTCGCGCCTGCGGACCCAAAGACCGGGAAACTTACAAAAATCATCTTCGGCCCGTTTCGCGATTCGCAGCCGGACTCCACTTTCGAGGAAATTGAATTGCTGGACCCTCGTTCCCCATGGCGCGACCTCCAGCAGCGCATGGGCCTCCGCGCCTCACTCGACAAGAAGCCTACCGACTGCCGCAAGTTTGCAATCCTCTCCAGGTTCCCCGGCGTGGACTCCCCATACTATCCTATCCCTCACTACGCGGCTCTTTTCAAAGGCACATGGTACAACATCAAGCAGTTAATCGGCCAGGCCAAGCAGTCAAAACTGCAGAACGCCGCGCCTATCAAATACGTCATAGAGATTTCCCAGCGGTATTGGGACAATCTCTTTCTTCAGGAGAAAATCTCAAATCCTGAGGAGCAACGCAAGCGCATGGGCGAGAAAAAACGCGAGATGATGGAGTTCCTTACGAATCATGAGAACTCCGGATCCGCATTGTTTACCGGGAAATCCATTTCCATCGATGGCAAAGGGGAGAGTCCGGACATTACCGTGGTCCCTATCGACTCAAAAACGAAGGAAGGAGGCGATTGGGAATCAGATATCGCCGAAGCTGTCAACATGGTATGCTTCACAATGCGTGTGCATTCCAACCTCGTGGGATCAGTGCCCGGCAAGTCACAGACAAATAACTCCGGATCCGACAAACGCGAGCTTTACACCATCGCCCAGGCCCTGAAGAAACCCTACCGGGATCTTCTGTTCCTGCCGCATCAGATCATTATCCGATACAACGGATGGAAAGGTGTAAAGCCCGACTGTCCTTTCATTCAGCTCACCACTCTCGACGAGCACCAGGATGCTAAAAAAGTAACTACAAACTCAGACAACGATGATAACTGATTACATTGATTCCGAATTTATCCGACAGTGTATCCCTAATGTGCAGTTTGAGGTCGAGGGCGAACGGCCCATCGGCGAGAAACTTGCTCCGTTCATCCGGGATGCCGCAAATCAACTCATATCGGAATACCTCATGCCCGGCGATTTTCTGAAACAGCTTGACCGCGAAATCGCTATGCAGTACATCGTCGTTACCGCTTTCGCTGATGCCGTTCCCTCGCTCGACATCGTGGTCACACCCACCGGTTTCGGAGTTGTCAACACCGAAACCGTTGCTCCGGCATCCAAGGAACGCGTTGAACGGCTCGTCGACTCTCTGCGGAATAGTTCTGCGTCCCTCCTCGATTATCTCATTACAAGAGTACGCACTTATCCGGAGTGGCGAGAATCGGAACGCGGGAAATATTTCTGCTCAACGTTTCTCCCGAATCCTAAGGATGTCACGCTTACTGGTGCCGATTCTTACGACACCATGCGCACATACGCAATACAGGGTGAATCGCTTATATCCCGTCATTTCTTGGGGTCTAAACTAATGAATCGACTCCGTGAGGAATATAACGCCTGTTCGCCGGAGAAGTTTCTGGAACTCCATTCAATCGTTAGGTCAGTGGTCCTCGAATGTGTCAGAGCACGGGTGCGTCATGTGCCGTTGATTCATAATGACGTATGGCGTCTATGTCAGCCGGTTTTCCAATGCCTTCGCTGTCACCAGGAATATTTCGATATCTGGCATAACGAAATGGGCAACTTGTTCGACCACACACAGTTCAAAAACGACGTCAAGGGCGCATTCTATTTCTGATTTGCCATGGATCTGAATCTTATCGTCCCCGCTTCCTGGGCCGAACTAACGCAGGAGCAGCTCGCATATCTCCTGAAGGTCATCGCGGTTGTCAACCGCTCATCCCTCGGACATGCTTACCGCTCACGTGAGGATTTCAGCGCTCAGGTCGCCGCCGATGTGGCAATCCGATGCCTGTTCCATTGGAACGGCCTCCGTGTCGTCACTCCATACGCCGACCACTGGCTGCTCGCCCGTGGTAAAGACGAGTTCATCGTATCCACCGGCGATCTCGCAGCCGCCACGATGAAAATGCCGTGGATGTCGTCACTTCCGGATGATCCCGTCAGACTCGACACCATCGACGGCGCCACCGCTGTATCCGCAGACATCGAGGATGACCTGTCCTTCGATGATTACCTCGCGTGCGAGGCTCTTTGGCAAGTGTGGCAGACCACACAGGCCGACAGCCTGCTACGCGACATGGCGGCCATCCTTTATCGCAAGGCGGATATCAAGCTTAAGGATTATGAACTGCTCTCAATCTTCTACTGGTGGGCCGGTCTCAAGGCCATGCTTTCCCGGAGATATCCTAATTTCCTGCAAGCCTCCCCTGTCGAGCCAGCTATCCAGAACGTCGACGAGCTGACGCTACGTCGAAGCATGGACTCGCAGATCCGAGCCCTAACCAAGGGCGATATTACCAAGGAAACAACAATTCTCTCACTCCCTGCTGTCCGTGCCCTTACGGAGCTGGACGCACTCGCCAGGGAGTATGAGGAGCTAAACCGCAAATACCCGTCAAAATGAATGGTTTCAACTGGGACGCCGCCGCATTTTTCGAGCGACTTACAAATGCGAACAAACTTGCAAAATCGAAAAATTTCCGGTTTGCGCGAGTTTCCTCCCTGGAAGGTTATCACACGCTCATTTCAAAAACTCTCGAGATGACGGCGTGTGTCGCCGTCTCCGACACCTCGGAAGGTGGTACGGAAATGAACAATACTCCGCACACCCGACGTGTCAAGACAGTCTTTCTGTTCATGCGCCATGCAGCCGACCGACAGGACCTCCGGCAGAAATGCCTCGACACCATGAACGAGCTGTTCCGGCAGTTCCTGACCGTCCTGATCCGTGAGAAAACACGTCTCTCCGAAGACTGCATCTACATCGATCCCTACATCAAAT
>ENA-UERG01002403-UERG01002403.1-human-gut-metagenome-genome-assembly--contig:-NODE-2403-length-13450-cov-5.048755_pt1 | contig 13450 bp, 22 predicted proteins | sample MGYA00242954_ERZ507954 | MGnify/ENA primary metagenome ERZ507954 (study PRJEB26167, sample SAMN06115478) | human gut metagenome | host: Homo sapiens | place: China:Sichuan | collected 2015-01-21... | reverse complement strand
GCTCAACACCGTCCGTTGCCTCCCAATTCATCTCCGCGTCCCGTTCTCCCGACATTGTTGTTACAAAGTCGGCAAGGAATCCGCAACAGGCGAGAGGAACCAACCCCTTGCACTCCACCAATTCATTCTTCCGAACGACCGTAGGACGTGTCTGTAAAGAGTCCACTCCAGAGTATTGATTCCAAGATGCGGAAGGTGTATCATGAGCGTCCTCCCTTGCCGCAACGCGTGCTTCCTAACGACCGTGTCCCCGAGAAAGCCACGTCCACTCCGTCAGCCTCCCCCGTGAGCGTCGAAACGCATTCAGCCAAACCGACGCCACCCTCAGCCCCTATTATCACAGACCCAGCTCCTGCGTCGCGACCGGCGAGTTCTCGCCGTTGTTCCATTCTCCCCTTCTCACGCCCAGCTATCAATCCCCCTGGTTTTGACAACTTCGTCCGTCTCAACCTGAAGCGCCACATCAATGTGCGCCACCGTCGCCACGCCTATGCCCCCGTGAACTCGCTTCCCTCTTCCGACACCTCCTTCTCGCAGATCGAAGACGCCGACCCTCCGCAGCCATCGAAGGACGGAAACAACGCGGGACCGGGCTTGTTGGAGGAGGAGGTCGTTGAGCTGATGATGGACAAGAATGCGCCTGCCAGCGACGCTAAAGAGGACGGTCGTTGTGTTCAGTGAAAGTGAGTCGTAGTGCCTCTCTGCAGCCACGGACTGCCAGCGGTCCTGCGGACGGTGCGGAAGGCGGGGAAGAACCGAGGGAGACAGTTCTACGCGTGTCCGCTGGAAATGGCGCGCAGCTGCCACTTCTTTTTGTGGAAGGAGAACAATCGCGGCGACGTGATCAGTTTGATCGAGGCGACGCAGTCGTCGCCGGCCGTGGAGGAGACGAAGGATCAGAAGTCGCAGCTTCTCGACGTGGAGGCGAAGGAGCTCGTGGAGTGGTCCGTTGGCGTTTGTGTCCTCGTTTCCCGTAGGTGGAGGAGCTGAAACATGTGGCGCGCATGATCGGCTGCAAGTGGCACGGGGCCAAGAAGGAGGGCGTCGAGGCCATTGTGCAACAAACAAGCACTCTATTCGACGAAGTGGAGAATGCAAAGTCGCAACTCGCTTCCGCCGACGTCGAAGAGCGGGAGGGAATTCTCCAGCACGTCGCTCAGCATGTGTTTGGAATCGAGCAGGTGCGCGAGGAGCAGATCCACGTGATGCAGCGCGTTCTTTCCCGCTCCGATACAGTACGGATTCGATTATCTCCTTCTCCAGCTCTTCATCGCTCCCACCGGCAGCGGGAAGTCGCTGACGTACCAGCTCCCCACGCTGCTCCACGACGGGCTCACGCTCGTGATCTCACCGCTCATCGCGCTCATGCAGGACCAGCACAAGCAGCTTCCGCCATTGCTTCCGTCCCTCGTCCTCTCGGGACCCACGACGCCGCAGACGCTCGTCCAGGCGGTCTCGTTGCTCCAGTCGGGCGTGCTAAAGGTCCTCTTCATGTCTCCGGAGAAGGTGTTCTCCTCGCTCTTCCGAACGCTGCTCCAGTCGACCTCGCTCGCCAGGCGCGTTCGACTGCTCGTGGTAGACGAGGCGCACTGCATCTCCTCCTGGTCGTACAACTTCCGAGCTGACTATCTCCGCATCAACCGCGTGCTCCGGGCCATCCGAGAGGCCAACGCGAGCTGTACGCTGCTGGCGCTGACCGCCACGGGCGGCAGTCGCATCCGAGACGACATCGGCGAGCAGCTGACACTTCCTCCCGCCGCGCTCGTCGACTGCGGCTGGCGACGCAGCGAGGTGAAGCGATGCGCCGTGTGGGGCTCCCAGCCTCCCCTGTGCCAGCGGTGGGCTCTGGCGGCCGATTCAAACGCAGACTGCTGCTGGCGTACCTGCAGTCGCCGCTCCTGAAGACGAGTCGGTCGAACGTGATCGTGTTCGTCCCCTTCCGCCACGACACGACGACGCTCTGCGAGTTTCTCCAGAGCTACCACGTCGACGTAGGCGGCTTTCTTTGCTTCTCCTCAGTGTGCTCCCTATCACGGTGGTCTGGATACGGTCGCGCGCGAGAAGTGTCTGCGCACGTTCCAGCGGTCCGGCGCGAAGAAGGAGTCTCCCGGAGTCATCGTCGCGACCTCGGCCTTCGGTCTTGGCGTGAACCTGCCTTCGGTGAAAGTGACTTCTCGCGACGAGTAAAACCCAGTCCGTCGTCCACATGTTCGGCGTCCGCTCCATCCAAGAATACGTCCAGCAGATCGGACGCTATCGTTCGCGCGACGCGACAGCTCTCTGCGCAGCCTTTCTCACCGACGAGTCCTTCGCGAAGCTCTACTCCTCCAGTTTCCTCTCCGCAGTGAACCCCGCCTCGCTGCGCCGTTTCATCAACGACCTCTTCCAGGACCGCAGCGGCGAACTGACCGACTGCTTCGAGCGCGTCTGCTTCCGCGACGCCGAACAACGCTACGACGTCGCCGAGTCCACGCTGCGCACGCTGCTGATCCTGCTGGAGAACGCGGGCTTCCTGCGCCTGGACGTCGACTTCAACAACCGCTGCGTCATCACGCCCTGTCGCTGCGACCTCGTGAAACCCCCGTGCCGACTCCATCGTAGCTGCGCCGGAAATCCGCCTTCTTCGACGCGCTGTTCCACTTCTGCGGGAACTACGACGCCAATACCAGTGGGGGTTTCGCTGCCGTTTCATCGCAGACCTGCTGGAGCTGGATCTCTTCGCGTTCGCGCGGTCGATGGGACAGCCGTTACAGCAGGTGCGGTCGCAGCTGCGTCAGCTGGAGACGCGTCACGAGCTGGTGGCGAAGGCCAGCGAGCTCTCCTGTCTCCTGGAGCTCAAAAAGTGGGGGTGGAGGGGACGTTTCATCCAGAGTGCCGTCGAAGGAGGCGGTGGCGGAGATTGCGAGGCGAGTGGTCTCACGGCAGGCGGTGGGCGTTTCGCTGGGAGATGACGCGCAGGAAGACGTTGCGGAGCTGCGACGCGTGTATTTCTTGCTGTCGTTGATGCAGCCACGCGATGAAACGAGTGGGATCGGAGGGGATCTGTGAGACAGGTGACGTCGACGCCTGCAGCCAGCAGTTTGTCGCTTCGGTGACGAGTCAGGAGGAGTGGATTCGGCAGTCGGGTAGGAGAGACGGGCGATTGCGAGGCAGACGAGTGCACGGAGAAGCTGATCGATTTGTACTTCGAGGACAGTGATGCGTTCTCCGTTGTCGTGTCGTCGGATAAGACCAGTCGGATGACGCTGGAGAGAAACGAGAAGACGGAGGAGCGTCGGCTTGCTTTTCGGTGAGCATGTAGTGTGTGACTGCGATGTGGTCAAGAAGGCGCAGATTGTGTGGCCGATTCGCCACGTCGATGAGACCATCGAAAAGAGTGTCCGTTGTAGCGCGAAGGTAGGAGCTGTGGATCGTTTTCACGGTAGATGTTATTGCGCGACGAGCGGATGTCGCCGCTGAACATGTCGGGAATGACATTTGCCAAAATATGGGTAGGAATGACCGTTCAGGGTGATCGCAAGCATGGTCTCTCATCGCCCGTTTTTTCCTATGAGTTGTGGTCATTGTCCGAGCAATGGGGACTCTACTCGCAAGTGGGATAAGAACAATTCACTGATGGCGTAGTATGATGTGAACGAGCTTGCCGCTATTGCAGACGAAGAAATCCAGTCCGTGTTTCATGATTCTCTTTAGTTCATTCTGTTTCTTTTGTAAGAAATTGGTGCGAAACGGGTTCGTCCAATCATTTGGCGAACAGGGCTATTCTCGTCTTCCCTGAGAAGGAACCTGTCTAGAGACACATAGTCGTACAATTGTGGTTGGTACCGTCTTATAGAGTAGAGAACGATGCAAATTTTCGTCGAAACTCTTACCGGTAGGCGATGCTCGGCAGGTGGGGCTTATTCTGTAGGAAAGTCTGCTTACGCTGTCGAGGCCTCTTCGATGGTCGAGGACGTCAAGTCCCTGATCCAGGAGAAGGAGGGAGTTGCCGTGGCTGCTCAGCGCCTGCTGTTCGCTGGAAAGCAGCTGGAGGACTCTTGCTCGCTCGCTGAGTACAACGTGCAGGAGGAGTCTACCCTGACCCTCGCTCTCCGCCTGATTGGAGGAGGCAAGGTCCACGGATCTCTGACCCGTGCCGGAAAGGTGCGCAACCAGACCCCCAAGGTCGAGAAGCAGGAGAAGGGCAAGTCCCATGTGGGTCGTGCCAAGGTGGGTGAAGGAGACGGGAGTGATTGGGTAGAAGAGAGAGCAGTACAACAGAAGATACGTGAACGTTGTGCTGGCCCCCGGTGCCAAGAGAGTGGGTCCTAACAACTTCGCTGCTCGTCAGGCTCGCATGGAGGCTGCCGCCGCTAAGAAGGAATAAACGATGGAGGCACGGTGATTCACCTGGCTATTGTTCTCGGGATATATGTTGTTTGTTGGAAAAGAAGAAGCGATTGTGTGTTTGGAGGAAGTGTCATAATCCCTCTACGCAGATGCTCTCTCTCGTATTGAAGAATCGAATCGGAGCGCAAGCCATCCGACGCATCGGCAGTTATTCGACGAGTCGGTTCTTTTCCACCAAGCCCGATGTCGACACATCCAAGGGATCGGCGAAGGAAAGCGATGGAAAGGAGGAGAAGAAGGTTGCGGAGAAGACGAGCGTGAAGAAGGACGTCGAGTTGCCCGATTTTCCCGAATACCCGCATATTCGCGCAGATTATGAATCTGGAATTCGCAACAGAGACTACTTGAAGACGATTCCGAAGGAGAAGCGAATGGACCTGCTGTCGAAGAAACCCGGCGAGATTGTGTATTTCGACGACGAAGAATTCAAGTACTATTTCCCTCACGAGTAGGAAGTGCGTGTGGTTGTGAAGGGAATAGCTTTTACGCCGGCTTTGAGAAGCAGAAGGAGTTGACGCTCATGAACACGCTGCAGATTCGCAAGGAGGCCATCGACGTGATGAACAAGCTTCGCGGTACGGTTGAGGAGCGATCCTGATTGACAGCGTTCCAGAACGGCGACTCCGTGAGCATGTATCCGTTTTTGGCGCTGAGCGGTCCTCGCGGTAGCGGCAAATCGTACCTGCTCTCTCTCCACTCCATCGCAGCATGCTTCTGCGCACGTTATACTACTACTGCCGTCGCAACAACTGGATCACGTTGTTTGTCCCCTCCGCTCGCATCTGGACGCACCAAGGTTTTCCTTCCCCACCCCTCTCATCCCAGGCTACCAGATCATCGAGATGACGCGTCGTGCGGGCGGTTTCTTCGCGCAGCCGGAGCACTGCCAGAAGCTTCTCCTCGACGTACGTCTTCCCGTTCCCTCTCCCGCAGCTCCACGTGACCTCGGGACACCTGCTGCGGACGCTGCCGCTGAAGTGCCACTACGACCGCTCGCTCTTCTGGGCGAAGTCGCAGTTCGGCGCGGTAGGTGTGGTCGATGGCTGTGACGCAGGCGATCGACAGCGGTGCGGTGGCGACGATGAACCTGGACCAGCTGGCGCTGTACGGCGTGAACAGCGCGCGTGACGTGAGTGAGAGAGAGGGTTGAGACGCAGGCGTACGAGATCGTCGCGTATGTGAAGAAGGAGCTGGAGCTGTGTGAGGAGTGAGCGAGCGAGGAGGCTGAGACGCAGATATCCCGTGCTGGTGGCCATCGACGACTACAACGCGCTCTACGACTACTCGGCGTTCGAGTACCGCAACCAGCCGTAGGGGAGAGGGAGAAGTGACAGGAAGGGTCCACGCGCGCAAGCTGTATCTCGCGTCGCTGTTCCGCTGTTTCGACGAGGCGGATTACTCGCCGGCGCAGGACCGTCCTTACGAGCCGGTTCGTCTGCACGTGCCGCGCAATGTGAGAGAGGGGATGAGAGGTGATGGATAGAGCGTGGATGAGAGTGACAATGGCAATGCGGTTGTGAATGACAATCATAATACCATTGACAATACCAAGCATGACGGACGCACGTGCACGCTGAAGAACACCCTGCGCAACGGACTGGTGATCGGCGCGCTGGAGAATCGCTACGACCATCAGGTGGGAGAGAAAAGCGAGTGGGACGTAGATCCAGTTCAAAGACGTGGTGCAGCTGGGTCCGAAGCACAACCTGACGGTGGGGAATTGCGACGCGGCGACGGTGGAGAAGTTGGTGGACATGCTGGAGGAACACAAGATCATCAACCGTAGCGATGGGGAGGGGGCGTGAGAGATAGCCATGAGCAAGCTGCAGCGCCAGTACCTGTACGCGTACACGCAGGGCAACTATCGCGAGGTGATGTGGTCGCTGCTGCAGAACCGACGGTGGATCAGCGACTTCACGCCGAAGGAGGACTTCTTCGCGTACATCGAGAAGAGTGGAAGCGAGGAAGTGAAGAGAACCTGGGAATTTGAATAGTCTTTTGGGCTGTTTCCTGAAACCATTGCTGAGACAAACACGCTTCACTAACACAACTATTACAAAAATTAGAAGCACTTTCTGTGCACAATGCTAGGACCCGCCTCGTCGTACTCGCTCTTGGCAATCCACATGTTGTGGAAGGACGAGAGGCAAGCAAGCAGAGAGCCTCCGACCCACACCATGTACTTACGCTCGGGCGAAGCCAGCACCTTCACCTTGATGGAAGGAGGAGCCAGCGCCAGCAGCTCCTTCTGCATACGCTCACCGATTCCGGGGAACATCGTGGAGCCTCCGGACAGAACCACGTTGCTGTACAGATCCTTGCGGATATCCACATCGCACTTCATGATCGTCGTGAACGTGGCGTCGTGGATACCTCCGTTGCGCAGCTCCTTGCCCAGCATCGAAGGGTTGAACAGAGCCTCGGGCACACGGAAACGCTCGTTACCAATCGTCACGATGTTGCCATCGGGCATCTCGTACGACTTCTCCACCACCGACGACTCCTCCGCCAGCTTCATCTCCTTGTCGAAGTCCATCGCCACGTAGCACAGCTTCTCCTTCATGTCACGCACAATCTCGCGCTCAGCCGTCGACACCAGCGAGTATCCACGCTCCGACAGAATCGTCTGCATGTACTCCGTCAGGTCGCGACCAGCCAGATCCAGACGCAGAATGGCGTGAGGAAGCGAGTAACCCTCGTAGATGGGCACCGTGTGCGACACACCATCACCCGAATCCATGACGCAACCCGTCGTTCTTCCCGAAGCGTACAGCGACAGCACAGCCTGAATCTGCACGTACATGGCGGGCACGTTGAACGTCTCGAACATGATCTGGGTCATGCGCTCACGGTTGGCCTTGGGGTTCAGGGGAGCCTCGGTCAGAAGCACAGGGTGCTCCTCGGGAGCCACACGCAGCTCGTTGTAGAAGGTGTGGTGCCAGATCTTCTCCATATCATCCCAGTTCGTCACAATTCCGTGCTCAATGGGATACTTCAGGTTCAGCACTCCACGCTTCGACTCGGCCTCGTCTCCGACGAAGTGATCCTTGTTCTCCATACCGACCATGTACACAGGGTGCTTGGGACGACCCACAATCGAGGGGAACACGGCGCGAGGAGCATCATCTCCGGCAAAACCGGCCTTGCACATACCGGATCCGTTATCAATAACCAGGGACTGGACTTCAGCCATTCTACTTGCTACGTGAAAGAAATAATGATGGATACCAGACAGACAGTTTGGACCGTTAATGTTCAGTGGTTCCTTTCCTTGATAAGCACGGTCTCCGATCACTGCAGGAGAAATGACAAACCCATCCTATTCGACAGGAATTGATGAGAAAAGAGAGGGGATGGAGTGGAGAGGATGAAGAGGAGGAGAGGTCGCTTTCGCAGACGATTCAGGTTGGATGCGTGGGGTTTGATTAGAGTGGATATTTGACGAGTCGATAGTGGAAAATGGAATGAAAGCGGCGAATCGAGTGTGGGAAGAAACAGAACCACCCGCTACTTGTTCAGACTGACGAGATATTTGGAGACGCCTTCGCTGTCGGGTTTGAACGTCGTTTGGCCTTCATGCCAGTTGGCGGGACACACTTCTCCGTGCTTGTCGCTGAACTGGAGTGCCTTGATGACGCGGATTGTTTCCTCCACGTTGCGGCCGACGCCATTGTCGTTGATGTAGATGTGACGGATCTTGCGCTTGGGATCAATCAGGAACAGTCCACGGAAGGCTTGCGCATAGTCCATGCCCGTAGTATCTTCATTGTACACGCCATATGCCTTCATGGTTTCACGCGTGATGTCGGAGAGGAGAGGGAAGGTGACAAGTCCTCCGAGTCCTCCCTGTTCGCGAGGCGCCTTCAGCCAGCTCAGGTGGGTGAACGGAGAGTCGCCCGAAATCCCGAGAACGACAGCGTTGACGGCAGCGAGCTTTTCCTTAGCGTCGTTGTAGGCGAGGAGTTCGGTGGGACAGACAAAGGTCCAGTCCATGGGGAAGAAGAGGAGGATGACCCACTTCCCTTTGAATTGGTCAAGTGTGACGTTGGTGACGGTGTCGTTTCCTTGAGCGCCGTTGAGGGAGAAGGCGGGAGCGGTTTGACGGATAGTGACGGACATTGGTATTATTTGTTTGTGTGAGAAGCGAAGATGGATTGATTGACAAGTGATGGATTGTCATGATAACCCTCCAAACAAACACCCATCGCATATAAAGTTACATCATAGGCATCTCACTATTGCTATGCACGTTAATGACAAGCGACTGTTCCTGCGGCACGGGGTTGCCGACCAGAATCAGATTGCCATTCATCACGCCGTCCCCACCCTCCGTTTTGATCGGCTGACTCGCGAACTGCTCCTCAAACGGCTTCTCCATCTTCTCCTCGTCGCCATACTGCACCGTGAAGTCTTCTCCTCGCAGACGCTTCACCGAGGGAATCGTAATGTATCGCTTGTGGGTGCGAGCGCTGATCGAACGCTCCGACTTCAGGTACGCGCGCAGTTGCGTCACGCGCTCGTTGGAAAAGTGGTCCTTCAGGTAGTTCAGCGTCAAGTACTGGCAGTGACTGCGAAGCACCTCAGGCGTCACGTTCAGCGTGTTGTCGCTGTTCTGCTACGATCAAGTCATCCTTCCAACGCCCACACGCATCGTCTCCTCAAACTTCTCCTGGAACGCGCGACGGATCTCCTCGTCCGGCTGGATCTGGTCGTTCAGGAAGTCGACGCGGCGCTTCGTCACCAGAGCCGCCTTCTGTGTCTCCAGCAGACGGCGCAGGTACGGGAAGATGACGCGGTTGCGGGTCGTGAGACGCTGCGTGAAGTTGCTGTCCGGATACACATTCACCGAATAGCTCCCAGAAGCGTCCTGCGTTGTCTGTGCCTTCTGCTGGGAAATGAGCGACTTCACCTCCTCCAGCTCAGGGTCGTCATCGAAGAGGAACCCACGCTCCGATAGCCGCAGAATCGTGTCGTAGTAGAGGTTCAAAAACTGGGGCGCCGTCACATCGAACTTGTACTTGCTCGTCTGGTTAATCAGCGACTGCAGGTACTGCTGGTGGCTCTCGTTCCGAGCGATCACGTCAATCGCCGTGTTCTCCGTTGTCAATGGCAGAAACCGCCTACCTTTACGATCGAACCAATGTAGCTAGTGTGTTTCGGCATTTGGAATTTGCAATCCGTTTCGCTTCGTTTCGCGGTCTCCACCATCACATAGCCTAGCACGTCTTTCAACGACGAATACAGACCGTCCGCAACCTTTGATATCTTCAGCTGCTGTCCGCGGCCGAAGTAGTGAAGATCCGTTCCGATGGTGCTCATAGCTACGAATCAGAATGCACTAATCCGTTCCCACAGTCGTCCTCACCGTCTCGGTTCGTTCGGTCGCAGATAATACCCAACATTTCGCGACACACCTCGACTGCCTTCTGCGCCAGTGTTTCCGTACTGACCTTTTCCGCCTTGTACGCTTTCAGGATGGGCATGTGGAAATCAAATTTGAATAGTGACGAAAAAGTCGGAATTTGGGTGGAGCTGAGAGGGAAATGAATTGGGACGAATACGACCGAAAGGGTCCCCATTGCTTGTTTGACGGAACGGAAGAGAGAGACGAGGATACGGGTGCTTCCTCTCGATTCTCCTCCGAAACCACGGAGCCTGCGATCGGGACGCAAAGGTTCACAAACTGCGCCACGACACCGCGCTTGCGCCATGGCGCAACCTCTCTTTTGGCAAATCTCGCCTTCAGTCGAATGTCGGGAATCGGAATAAAGCGACCGAATACATACAACGATTTGGTGCGTAGGTGGTGGGAAGGGTGTGTAATCGAAAGCTCCTCCCAACTACGTCCCCGGATTGGGTCGAGGAGCGCGCGGCTTCGTCACACAGTAGTGTCCACTGTCTGACTTTTATGTAGATCGGACATTGGTCCTGCGAATGCCGTCGAAACCGTTGGATGCTTCTCGGATTGCGATAAATCATAGACGTCTACCGGAATGATGGTGAATGCGGCGGTGAACGCGGAGGATGGAAACTATGACACCTTTACAGGCCCTCAGGAAAGCATTTTCGGGTAGATGAGGAGGGATGCACGAGACGTAGAAACACTCCCTACGATGACGACGATCGCGAGGCGGACGAGATTTACGAGCAGGTGGACGCGCGCATGAAGGAGCGCCGCGAGGAGCAGCGTGAGCAGCGCGAGAAGGCACGCGTGGAAATGCTTTACGACGAGCACATGGACCAGCAGCGTCAGTTTGAGGACCTGAAGCGCGGTCTGGCGTCGGTGACGATGGAGGAATGGAACAATCTCCCCGAGATCGAGGACAAGTCGCTGAAGCGGAAGCGTGAGAAGGAACGTGACACGCTGACACCGGTCCCCGACTCGGTGATCGAAGCGAAGCGCATGCGCGATGCGACGGAAGTGTATCTGGATCCCCGGCAGCAAGTTCTCGGCGGCTTCGAGACTCCCTCGGGCTTCACCTCGACCTCGCTCAGCACCGCTCGCGAGAAGGTGACGCTGAATTGCTGATCTGAGCCACAGCTGCTGTCGCTGAAGCTGGACCACATGTCGGACAGCGTGAGCGGACAGACGGTCATTGACCCTCGCGGCTACATGACCTCGCTGAACAGCATGCGCAGCGTCAGCGAAACCGAACTCGGCGACATCAACAAGGCACGCGTCACCTTCCGCAGCCTCATCAACGCAGACCCCTCCAACCCCCAGGGGTGGATCGCCGCCGCACGTCTCGAGGAGCAGGCAGGTGCGGGCGTTTCGCTCCGGTGATATAGGCAAATTGACGGCAGCGCGCAAGCTGATCAAGGAGGGGTGTGAAAACTGCCCGAAAAACGAGTCGGTTTGGTTGGAGGCGATTCACCTCCACGACGCCGCCAACGCCAAGATTCTTCTCGCCAACGCCGTGGCGCAAAACCCGCGGTCGGTGAAACTGTGGCAGGCGGCCGCCGATCTGGAAACCGATGTCGACAAAAAGCGGCATGTTTTGTGGCGGGCGTTGGAGTTCATCCCGAATTCGGTGGTATTATGGAAGGAGGCGGTGGGTCTGGAATCGGAGGAGAACGCGGCGCTGTTGCTACGACGTGCAGTGGAGCAGGTTCCGGAGAGTGTGGAATTGTGGCTTGCGTTGGCCAAGCTGGAGCCGTACGAGGCTGCGCGGAAGACGCTGAACAAGGTACGAATTCAAATTCAAATTCCTTTCAGGCGCGTCTGGCGGTGCCTACGGAGCCGCTGATCTGGCTGACGGCCGCTCAGTTAGAGGAAGCCAACGGCAGCGTGCACCGTGTGGAGTCAATCATCGCGAAGGCCATTAAATCCCTGCGAGCGAACGACGTAGTGATCGATCGGGAACGATGGCTGCAGCACGCCTACGACATGGAACGTGCGGGAGCCGTGCAGACCTGCGTCGCCATCGTGAAGAACATTCTCGACGTCGGCGTGGAACCTGAGGACCGACGACGCACCTGGGTCGATGACGCGGAGAAGGCGTTACAACAGGGCGCCGTGGAGACCGCGAAGGCCATTTTCGCCTTCACGCTGGGCGTGTTCCCAAGTAGGCCCGATTTTGGTCCTGTGATGCAGCACGGGAGGACTTGTGGATTCGCGCGTACGAAATCGAGGATGATTTTGGAACCGTTGAAACGGCCGAGGCGCTGCTACGACAGGCGGTGGCGGCGTGTCCGAAATCGGAGCCTTTATGGCTGCTGCTCATCCAGCTCAAATTCAAAAAAGAGCGGGATCTGCCGGGAGCCCGTGCCGCCATCGACGAAACGCTCGCGGCGAACGCGAAGAATCCCGCGATTCTCAGCAGTGAGCGGATTTGGCTGACGGCGTTTCAGGTAGGTTTGAATTTTGGCGGCAAACTCTAGATCGAGTGGGAAGCCGGCGACGCGGCGCGCGCGCGGGAGATTCTCCAAAAAGCGCGGGAAAACTGCGACAGTGGTCGCGTGTGGATGAAGAGTGCGTTACTGGAGTGGGAGACCGGGAGTTTCGCCGAAGAAGAGAAGCTTCTCAAAGAAGGTATCGGAAAATTCCCGGAATATGCGAAGCTGTACATGATGCTAGGAAGCTTCTACGAATCTTCCGGGAAGGTGGAGGAAGCACGTGACACATATCGGTACGATTTTTGGACAGACATGACGAACAGAAAAGGGCTCTTAAAATGCCCGTTTTCGGTACCTCTTTGGCTGCTGTACGTCGAATTGGAGCGAAAAAACACCTCAGTCATGAAGGCCCGGTCGCTCCTCGAAATCGCCCGCCAAAAATGCCCCCAAAATGAGGACCTGTGGATTCGGTCCATCCACCTGGAGCGAACCGCGGGAAACGACGCGTTGGCCAATCAGCTGCTGGCGAAAGCGCGGCAAACGCTGCCGGGAAGCGGCCGGATTTGGGCGGAGTCGATCCCAACGATCCCAAAGATTCAGCGCCGTGTGTACATCTCGACGGCACTGAAGGAGCACGAAGACGACGGTTACGTCATTCTGGCGGCAGGAAAACTCTTCTGGAGCATGCGGAAGAACGATCGCGCGCGTGTGTGGCTGCGGCGCGCCGTCTCCAAGTGTCCGGATTTGGGGGATTTTTGGGCACTGCTGTATGTGTTCGAGTTGCAGAACGGAACGCCGGAACAGCAGCAGCAGGTCATTCGCGACTGTGTGAAGGCGGATCCGCACCACGGTGACGTGTGGCCGGCGATTCGCAAGCAGAAGGAGAATCGGAGAAAGAGCGTCGAGGAGGTGCTCAAGCTGGTCGCCGACAAGCTCAAGGATGCCATTATTGAGTTCAGTAGCTGATCTGATTGTTGAATCTTTCTTTTCATGAACCGTCCCGATTTGGACCAGGGATTACTAATGGACCAAGAACAAACGCAGGAGATTCTGCCTTGAATCAGGGATAGTGTCATCAATCCACGAACGCCGGGAGTTGTCATTCACGAAATCGGAGAGCACACCTTCTTGGAAATCAACGGGAGCATGCTCAGCTTCGACGACCTTGTCAAGTATCGAAAGGTGTTCATTGCCAACAACCAATACTACGTTTATCTCTACGCCG
>ENA-UERG01002396-UERG01002396.1-human-gut-metagenome-genome-assembly--contig:-NODE-2396-length-13467-cov-12.741822_pt1 | contig 13467 bp, 10 predicted proteins | sample MGYA00242954_ERZ507954 | MGnify/ENA primary metagenome ERZ507954 (study PRJEB26167, sample SAMN06115478) | human gut metagenome | host: Homo sapiens | place: China:Sichuan | collected 2015-01-21... | reverse complement strand
CGGTATGAGCTGTGCAGTGACAAATGCCGAAAAGCACAGGCGCTTCAAAACAAGCGGGAATTTGACGAGAGGGCAAGAGAAAATAACTATGACCTGCTTTATAAAAATGAATGCCAGAACTGGCGCAACAAAATAAACCGAGTAAAAAATACCGCAGGCTTTCCGGCTGACCGTCTGGAAAAAATACAGGTTGCCTTTTCCGACTTTAAGAAAGAAGCCTTGCAGAGAAAAAAGGCTGTAAAAACAGGAACAGCCAGCCCGAAAGAATTTACGGACTGGCTGTATCTGCAAAGTAATGTAATTGTGGAACTGACAGAATACTAAATTTTTTTCTCGTTGTGAGGTTTCTGTGACATTTGCCTGATGGCAGTATCGAAATTGCAGTAATTACTCATGCAAAATGCTTCTTCGTTTTATACACTATACCTATATGGTGGAGCACCAAATGAAAGGAGCAAAAAATATGTCTGAGATTCAAAATGCGATTGAAGTAAAGAACTTAAAAAAAGGTTTTGGTGGCAGAGTTTTGTTTGAGAATTTTAGCCTGAATGTAAAAGCAAATACAATCCATGCGATTATTGGCCCGAACGGTTCTGGAAAGACAACACTGCTACGCTTGATTACAGGGGTATACCAGCCAAATGCAGGGACAATCAACATTGCAGGGAAATATGCAATGGAGCTTGAAAATGACTATCTGTATGAAGAACAGACTGGTCTTGAAAATTTGAGAATTTTTGGGAAATACTTTGGATTTGAAATAAATGATCGTTCAGACAGTTATTGTACGCAATTAGGATTGACCGAGCATTTAGGAAAGCGTGTTAGCACTTATTCTAAAGGAATGAAAAGAAAACTGTCCCTTTTGATTGTGATTATGATGGGACGGGATATTCTGCTCATGGATGAACCAACATCGGGTGTAGACCCCATATCCAGAGTAGAAATCCGTAGTTTGATAGAGGCTCTAAAAGCTGACGGAAAAACGGTTATTATCACTTCACATGACCTTAGCGAGATTGAAAAGTGCGCTGATGATGTATCTATGATTAAAAATGGCAGATTGCTGTTTGATAAGGGTATTCAAGAAATGCAAGGACAATCATTGGAAGAAATCTTTATTAAGGAGGGCAATCGGCATGAGTAACATGGGAAAAGGCGCAGGCTACTATCTTACCAGAAGTAAAAGCCTCCTAATTGATACTGCGATTGTTGCCATTCTGGCGATTTTTATGAGCTTTGCAATGCAGATGGACGCCTTGCAGTCTAAGGGAGAAGATTATTTAGTCCTAATGCTCTATGCGGTTATTTTTGGTCTTACCTCCCTGCAATCCGGTGCTATGATTGTAGATTTGACAGCAAAGGATAAGTTAAGCCGGAGAGTTGAATTTTTTGCAGCTTCTGGAATTGCGGTAAAAGAGATTATAAAACAGTATTCGATACAGATTTTCCGATTTTCTGGTATTATCCCGTTCTTTGTTTTTATGAGTTGCTATTACTTTACCGACTGGACAATGAGCTTTGGGCGGATCGTATGCGTTTATCCTCTTATGATATGCCAGTTTATAGACAGGAGGCACTTAAAAAAGGCGCCGTAAGTTATATTGATAAGTCTGCTTCTGCTGACGAGTTGGTAAAAAAACTCACAGCTATTAGTAAAGGTCACAAGTCCACTACGCCCCCTTTATTAGATCCCCTGACAGATCGTGAAGCGGAAATTATTAAGGCGATTGGAACAGGGAAAACAAAGCATGAAATAGCGCAAGAACTGTATATCAGTGAACGGACACTTTACAACCATATCCAAAGCATCTATGATAAGCTGGGGGCTAAAAATGCTATCGAAGCCTATAACAAGGCTATTGCACTTGGATATATCACACCCTTAATATGAGTTTAGGCAATAAGAGGGACAGATATATCAGAACACAAGTGACAAGTATGCACATTATGTAAGCAGATAGCAAAAACAAGTATCATTGAACGACTTCATCAAAACAATAAAGAAAAGCCGGGAGCAAAATTAAGTCTGCTTCCAGCTTTTTTGTATTTGTTATTGTATGTGGTTGACTAAGGAATATTGTTTAAGCGTGAGTTTGTGATATTGGGTGTGGTATCTTTAACTATGGGAAACTCCCTGCTCCCAGCGGGATACCGCCTGCCGGGAAACCTCCAAATACGACGCCAGCTCTTCCTGACTGATGCCCTCCCGCTTCCGCAGGCGAATCAGCTTTTTCGAAAAATTCATAGGCAATTCCTCCCTTGCTTCTGCCCCAATTTTACCAAAAAGCGCCGGGCAAGTCCACCACGGCAGGGTTTCAGGGCCGCAACCAAACGCAACATTTGAAAAAAATCTTGCGAAATTCGTTGAAATCCGGTAAACTGGCCTCAGAAATTCATCTGTTTGAGAGGAAACCGCCATGCTGAAGAATATCTTTCTGGATCTGGATGACACCATTTTGAATTTTACCGCCGGGGAGGCCAAGGCCCTTTCCCAAACGCTGTGGGAGGCGGGCATCGAGCCGACGGAGGCCATTCTGGACCGCTACCACATCATCAATACCGCCCACTGGGAGCTGCTGGAGGAAGGCCGTCTCACCCGGGACGAGGTTCTGGTGCAGCGCTTTGAGCAGTTATTCCGGGAACTGGGCGTTGACCACAGCGGCAAGGCCATCAGCGAGCGGTATGAGGTACTGCTCTCCTGCCAGCATGACTTCATGCCCGGTGCGGAGCAGCTTTTGAAGGATCTCTCCTCCCGGTATGACCTGTACCTCGCCTCCAACGGGGCTGCCGCCGTCCAGAATCCCCGGTTGGATGACGCTGGGCTGCGCCCCTATTTCAAAGGCATTTTCATTTCCGAGGAAATGGGCGCCGACAAGCCCTCTAAGGCGTTCTTCGATGCCTGCTTCGCCGCCATTCCCGGCTTCCGGTTGGAGGAAACCGTCATGGTGGGGGACAGCCTGACCTCCGACATCCGGGGCGGATCGAACGCCGGGCTGCGCACCGTCTGGTTCAACCCCCACGGCAAGGAACCTCGTGCGGACATTCGTCCCGGCTATACCATCCGCGCTCTTTCGGAGCTGCTCCCTCTTCTGGGGTCTATGCAGTAAAGTAGTTTTCCTTTATACCTATTCCACAGGGATCGACACATCAAAAATCTCGATTCCCCGCCGCAGGGCGTATTCCACCGTGTAGCGGGTCCCGCCGGCAGTGCCGTCAAAGGCGGCGATAAGCAGCATGGCGTGATCCACCATATAGCGGTCCCGCCGCTGCATACAGGCGGAGGAATAGGTGTCGGAGACCATGGTCTCCATGTCGCATTTCGCCACCAATTCCCGGTAGCGCCGCCGCTCCGCCTCCGGCCAGGCGTCCGCCTGGGTGGGACAGGGAATGGCGGCCTCCACAGTGACCTCCGGATAACGCTCCCGCAGGGCCAGCACCGCCTCACAGAAATAGAGGTCGCAGCCCTGGGCCATGCCGCAGAGAAAATGCCGGTACCCCTCCTGATAGGCCAGCAGCACCGCATCGGCGATCCGCTTCTTCAGTCTGACGCAGCGAGGGTCGCTCTCATTGTAGCCCCACGGCAGCTTTGCGGGTCTGTGCCCGGTAAAGCAGCAGGATTCCTGTCTGGCAGGCATCTCCTCACCTCCTCAAGTGTATCGCTTCCATTATAGAACATCTGTTCTTTTTTGTAAAGTCAAAAATTAGGGGTTGCATTTTTGTTTCTTCTGTCGTATACTATCACCCGAAGAAAACAACTGAATCTTTGTCTTCAGGGCGGGGTGTGATTCCCCACTGGCGGTAAAGTCCGCGACCGGATACTTCGGTGTCCGCTGACTCGGTGAAACTCCGGGACCAACAGTTACAGTCTGGATGGAAGAAGATGAGTACGGGAAAGCCGTGCGTTTTGTGCGCGCTCCTTTTTCGTTTGTTCACCTTGGAGAAGTCAAAGCATCCAGGGTGTTTTCAAATGAAAAAAGGAGTGTATTTTTTATGTCTGAACCCAATGCCAACGCAATCCCCTCCACCCGTGCGGCCAATCGGAGCCGCACCCACAAGCTGACTATTTCCGCAATGCTCTCCGGCGTGGCCTTCCTGCTGATGTTCATTGAATTCCCCATCCCGGCTCTGATCCCCTCCTTCGTAAAGCTGGACGTGTCCGATCTGCCGGAGCTGTTGGCCGCCTTCTCTCTCGGCCCTGTCTACGGCATCGTGGTCACCTTCCTGAAGAACCTGCTGTTCTCCGTGCTCCACGGCACCTCCTCCGCCTATGTAGGTGAGCTGTTCAACTTCGTGATGGGCAGTGTCTTTTCCTTCTCCGCCGGTTACATCTATTCCCGGAATAAGTCCCGCAAGGGCGCTCTGATCGGCGCTGTTGTCGGCGCCGCGCTGATGGCGGTCCTGTCTGTACCCTTCAACTACCTCCTGGTGTATCCCGCCTATGTGGTGTGCTACGGTCTGCCTCTGGACGCCATCATCGGTATGTATCAGGCTATTCTCCCCTCCTCTGACAGCCTCATCAAGTGCCTGACCATCTTCAATATGCCCTTCACCTTCTTCAAGGGAATGCTGGACGTGGTCCTCTGCTTCCTAATCTACAAGCCCCTCTCTCCCCTGCTGCACAAGTAAACTGATCCGCATATATCGATCCTCACAAGCCGATGCGGTCCCTTTCGGGGCTGCATCGGTTTTTTGTTATGCGTCTTGAAAAACTCCAAATTACCTGATTGCTGGCCTGCGCTGCACCACTAAATATATAAGCGCCACCAGAACGGCAAAAGCCGCATACAGAAGGGCCTCTGCCTTCACTGAAACGGTCACCGCCTGCGGCTGATCCACCCCGTTTCCGCTGTCAGAACGAATTCTTACCTCTTGCGCGTTTTTTTACCGAAATTCAGCATTTTTGATCTCAAATTCCATAGTTAACCCCTTGACAAAGGCGGGTATCTGTGCTATTTTACCAGTAGAGTTTCGGATATTCGTTATGCGTTCATATATCCGAACATCAAAAACTTTTCAGCCTCCCTCTACTGCCTTGCGGAACACAGCTTTGAAAGATTGGAGTCCACCTTTATGGAATATCACAATCCAACCCTGCGGGTCCTCCGGATTCTGGAGCTGATCGACGCGAATTCCGGCGGTCTGAGCCTGTCGGAGATCGCCAATCTGCTGGACCTGCCAAAGGGCACCATTTCCCCCATTCTGAAAACACTGGCTGCCACCAATTACGTTATGACGGACGGCAGTCTCTACAAGATCGGTCCCCATACTTTTGAACTGGGGCTGTCCTATGCCAGCGGTCAGAACGCTCTGTCCATTATCCGCAGTGAAATGCGCAGCATCGTCTCCCAAGTAGACGAAGTCTGCCAGATGGGCGTGCTGGTAGGGCAGGATGTGCACTACCTCTTAAAAGAGGAGGGCCACGCCATCATCTCCATCATCAGCGATGTGGGCCACCACCTCCCTGCTCATGTCACCGGCCTGGGCAAAGCGCTTCTCTCCGGCCTGACGGACGATGAGGTCCGGCAGCTTTACGCGGGTTACCGCTTCTTCCCCTACACGCCAAACTCCATTATGGATCTTGATACCCTCATCGCGGCGCTTCAGGACATCCGCAGCGCCGGGATCGCCTATGAAAGCGAGGAATCCACCGCTGAGATCTGCTGCGTGGCGGTCCCGCTGGCTGAAAACGGTCAGATCAAGGCGGCTATCAGTGTAACCACCCCCAAGTTCCGGTACACCGATGAAAAAAAGCAGCAGATCACCCAGCTGCTTCTGAAAAAACGGCAGTTGATCGAAGAGAGCTGCCGTATTCAGAATTGCAGACTGGTTTTCTGACCTTCATGTGTTACCATCTGCGGATGGTGCCTATATATGTAAAAACAGCATATTCAGATAAGAAAGATAGGAAGGATCTTACGTATGAAGAAAAATTACGTAGTCATGGACGGCAACACGGCAGCCGCGTACAGTGCGTACGCCTTTACCGAGGTGGCGGCCATCTACCCCATCACCCCGTCCTCCCCCATGGCGGAAAAGGTGGACGAGTGGTCCGCCAAGGGCAAGAAGAACCTGTTCGGCTCCACGGTGGACGTGATCCAGATGCAGTCTGAGGCCGGCGCTGCCGGCACCTGCCACGGTTCCTTGCAGGCAGGCGCCCTGACCACCACCTTCACCTCCTCTCAGGGCCTGATGCTGATGATCCCCGCCATGTACGCCATGGGCGGCCAGTTCCTGCCCAGCGTCATGCACATTGCGTCCCGCGTGGTGACCTCCAACCATCACTCTATCTTCGGTGACCATACAGACTTCATGACCTGCCGTATGACCGGCTACGCCATGCTGATGTCCTCCTGCCCTCAGGAGGCAATGGATCTGGCCGCCGTGGCTCATCTGTCCGCCATCAGCGGCCGGTATGCCTTCATGCACTGCTTTGACGGCTTCCGTACCTCCCACGAGATGCAGCGGATCGAGGCTCTGGACTATGAGGATCTCCGTGGTCTGGTGGATCAGGAGGCCCTGCAGGCCTTCCGCCATCAGTCCCTGAACCCTGAGCATCCCACCAACCGGGGCAACAACGTGAACCCCGACGTCTACTTCCAGTGCAAGGAAGGCGCCAACGTCAAGGCCAATGCCCTGCCCGACACCGTCCAGCACTACATGGACGAGATCAACAAGCTCACCGGCCGTGATTACAAGCTCTTCAACTACTACGGCGCTCCCGACGCTGAGGAAGTCATCGTTGTGATGTGCTCCGCCAGCGAGACCGTGAAGGAGACTGTGGACTACCTGAACGCTCAGGGCCGCAAGGTGGGCATGGTGCAGATCCATCTGTTCCGTCCCTTCTCCGTGAAGCACTTTGCCGCCGCCATCCCCACCACCTGCAAGCGGATCGCCGTGCTGGACCGCAACAAGGAGACCGGCTCCGTGGGCGAGCCTGTGTATCTGGATGTTGTCACCGCTCTGAATCAGGCTGGCCGCGGCGATATCCGCGTGGTGGGCGGCCGGTACGGCCTCTCCTCCAAGGACACCACCCCCGGCCAGATCGTCGCTGTGTACGACAACCTGAAGCAGGAGACTCCCAAGAACAACTTCACCATCGGCATCAATGATGATGTGACCTATACCTCTCTGGACTACAAGGAGATTGAGCTGGCCCATCCCGGCCAGATCAGCTGCAAGCTGTGGGGTCTGGGCGGCGACGGCACCGTGGGCGCCAACAAGAACGCCATCTCCACCATCGGCTTCGTGGGCGGCAAGTACGCTCAGGCTTACTTCTCCTATGATACCATGAAGTCCGGCGGCCTGACCCAGAGCCACCTGCGCTTCGGCGACGAGCCCATCCGCAGCACCTATCTGGTGTCCTCTGCTGACTTCGTGGCGGTCCATGCTCCCACCTACGTCAAAAAGTATGACACCACCGAGGATCTGAAGGAGGGCGGCACCTTCCTGCTGAACTGCCCGTGGACGGTGGAGGAGCTGGACGCGCACCTGCCTGCCAAGATGAAGCGCGATCTGGCCCGGAAGCACGCCAACTTCTACATCATCGACGCTGCCAAGCTGGCACAGGAGATCGGCCTGGGCAAGCGTACCAATAACATCCTCCAGGGTGCCTTCTTCGCCCTGACCAAGGTCATCCCCATGGATCTGGCCATTGAGGATATGAAGAAGAACAACTACAACTCCTACTTCAAGAAGGCCGGTCAGAAGATCGTGGACCTGAACGATCAGGCCGTGGATCTGGGTGTCAGCGCCGCTGTGAAGGTGGAGATCCCCGCCTCCTGGGCAGACGCACAGGACGCTCCCGTCGTGGAGCCCAAGGGCCTCACTCCCTTCGTCCGGGACATCGTCATGCCCATGGACCGTCAAAAGGGCGATCAGCTCCCCGTTTCCGTGTTCCAGAAGTACGGCGTTCTGGACGGCACTTGGGAAAACGGAACCTCCGTGTTCTCCAAGCGCGGTGTCGCCACCAAGGTCCCCAAGTGGGATGGCAGCAAGTGCATCCAGTGCAACCGCTGCTCCATGTGCTGCCCCCATGCCGCTATCCGCCCCGTGCTGCTGACCGAGGAGGAGAAGAAGTCCGTTCCCGCCGGGTTCGAGACTGTCCCCGCCAAGGGTCTGGGCAAGGATTCCCCCTATTCCTTCCGGATGCAGGTCTCTCCCTATGACTGCCTGGGCTGCGGCGTGTGCCTGACCGCCTGCCCCGCCGAGGGTGCTCTCACCATGACCTCCTTCGAGGACATGAAGCCCGAGCAGACCCTCTTCGACGAGGTGGCCATGAACGAAAGCTACCTGAAGAAGGACGTTATCAATGACAAGAGCGTGAAGAACGTCCAGTTCGCAAAGCCCTACTTCCAGTTCTCTGCCGCCTGCGCTGGCTGCGCCGAGACCACCTATATCAAGCTGCTGAGCCAGCTGTTCGGCGATCGGATGTACATCGGCAACGCTGCCGGCTGCTCCTCCGCCATCTCCGGCGGCGCCCCTATCCTGCCCTACTGCAAGGACTGTCAGGGTCACGGCCCCGCTTGGGAGCACTCTCTGTTTGAGGACAACGCTGAGTTTGCCTACGGCTTCTTCCACGCACAGGATTCCATCCGCAAGGAGCTGCTGATCCGTCTTGAGGCCATCAAGGCCGCCGGTATCGCCGTGGAGGCTGTGGAAGCCTATGAGAACGGCTGGAAGAAGACCGAGACCTCCCGTATCGTCACGGACGCTCTGATCGCCGCTTTGGAGCAGGCGGAGCAGACCGAGGACGTGAAGTACGTTCTGGAGAACAAGGAATATCTGGCCAAGAAGTCCGTGTGGGCTGTGGGCGGTGACGGCTGGGCCTACGATATCGGCTACGGCGGCATCGATCATGTGATGGCCCAGAACCGTGACGTGAACCTGATGGTGCTGGATACCGAGGTGTATTCCAACACCGGCGGCCAGTCCTCCAAGTCCACCCCCACCTCCGCTACCGCCAAGTTTGCCGCCAGCGGCAAGCGGGTAGCCAAGAAGGATCTGGGTGCCATGCTGATGCAGTATGGCTATGTGTACGTCGCCCAGGTGGCCATGGGCGCTGACCAGGCCCAGACTCTGAAGGCTCTGCGTGAGGCTGAGTCCTATGACGGTCCCTCCATCGTGATCTGCTACTGCCCCTGCCTGGAGCAGCACATCAAGGCCGGTATGGGCACCTCTCAGGACGAGATGAAGAAGGCTGTGGAGTGTGGCTACTGGCATCTGTACCGCTATGATCCCCGCCGGATCGCCGAGGGCAAGAACCCCTTCCAGCTGGACTCCAAGGAGCCGGACACCAGCAAGGTGATGGACTTCCTCATGGGCGAGAACCGCTTCGCCTCCCTGAAAAACAACTTCCCCGACAAGGCCGACGCCCTGTATGCCAAGGAAGTTGAAGACGTAAAGGCCCGCTACGCCAAGTACAAGAAGCTGGCCGAGGGCTAAACCTCCGTTCCTCCTACATTCCCTATTATCCTTCCCTATTATCCCTCTCTCAAAAAGGAAGCGTTCCGGTTATCCCGGAACGCTTCCTTGATTATATCGAGATACATTTATCCACCGATATCTTTGCTGCCGATTCCAATAAAAAAGCATGGACGGTTCCCGTTAATGGGCCCCGTCCATGCTTTTTGTTTTATCCGCAGCAGGCATCTACCAGCAAGCGCAGCAATTCGTCCTTTCCGCTGCCCTTTTCCGCGGAAAAGGGGATCAGAGTATCCCGCTCCGTCAGTTCCAGCGTCTCCCGGATCAGCTCCAGCGCCGGTTCCACCTGACTCTTTTTCAGCTTATCCAGCTTGTTGGCCACCACGATCTCCGGGCAGCCGGTTTGGCGGAACCAGTCGTGCATGACCAGATCGTTGGCCGTGGGCTTATGCCGGATGTCCACGATCAGAACACCGGTGGTGATGGCGTCCGCCTCCCGCTGGAAATAGGTCTCCATCAGCCGGGCCCAGCGCTCTTTTTCCGAGCGGGACACCTTGGCATAGCCGTATCCCGGCAGGTCCACCAGATACGCCTTCTGGTCGATGAGGAAATAGTTGATGTGGGTGGTCTTTCCCGGCGAGGCGCCCACATAGGCCAGGTTCTTTCGGCCCACCAGCCGGTTGATCACCGAGGATTTTCCCACGTTGGAGCGGCCCGCAAAGGCGAACTGGGGCAAACCGTCCCGCAGAAAGTCCTTGGGCTCTCCGGCGGAGCGTACAAACTCCGCTTTGTTGAAATTCAGAGGCATACGTCCCTCCCTTTACTGCCGTAAGGCTGCTTCTTTACTGTTTTCCACCGGCAAAAATGCAGGGATCGCGTCGGCTTTTGTCTCCACTCTGGAGGGGCAGAACACCTCGGCAAACACCTGATCCACCGTCTCCACCGGTATGAACCGCAGCGCCGCCCGGACGGTCTGGTCGATCTCTTCCAGATCTCTGGCGTTGTCCTTGGGGATCAGTACCGTGTGGATGCCGTACCGCTTGGCGGCCATGGTCTTTTCCTTCAGGCCGCCGATGGGCAGCACCCGGCCCCGCAGCGTGACCTCTCCGGTCATGGCGATTCCCGCCTTGATCTTGCGGTTGGTCAGAGCCGACAGCAGCGCTGTAGCCATGGCAATACCGGCGGAGGGGCCGTCCTTGGGCACCGCTCCCTCTGGGAAATGGACGTGGATGTCCTTGGTCTTATAAAAGTCCGGATCGATCCCCAAGGCTTCCGCCCGGCTCCGCAGGCAGGACAGAGCAGCCTGAGCGGATTCCTTCATCACGTCGCCCAGATTACCGGTCAGCTCCAGCTTGCCGGAACCTTCCATCACATTGACCTCGACCTCTAAAATCTCGCCGCCGGCCTCCGTCCACGCAAGGCCGTTCACCACACCGATCTCCTCCTGATCCACATGGATGGAGGGGGGATAGGGCTGCATATCCAGCAGCTTCGGCAGGTCCTTTTCCGTCACGGTCACCCGCTTGACAAGCTTCGTCAGCAGGCGCATATCCGCCTTCCGGCAGACGGCGGCCAGCCGCCGCTCCAACTGGCGGACGCCGGACTCCCGGGTGTAGTCCCGGATGACGGCCCGGAGGGTCTCCTCGTCGATCCGCAGGCTGCCCTTCTTCAGGCCGTGTTCCTTCATCTGCTTGGGCAGCAGATGGTTTCGGGCGATCTGCAGCTTTTCCTCATCGGTGTAGCTGGACAGCTGAATGACTTCCATCCGATCCAGCAGGGGCCGTGGGATCGTATCCAACGAGTTGGCCGTGGTAATGAACATCACCTGAGAGAGGTCCAGCGGAATTTCCAGGAAGTGATCCCGGAAGGCGTGGTTCTGCTCGCTGTCCAGCGCTTCCAGCAGCGCGGAGGCGGGATCGCCCCGGTAATCGCCGCTGAGCTTATCGATCTCGTCCAGCACCAGCAGCGGGTTCATAGCGCCGCTGCGGCTGATGGCCTCCACGATGCGGCCCGGCATAGCGCCGATATACGTTTTCCGGTGGCCGCGGATGTCGGCCTCGTCCCGGACGCCGCCCAGCGAAATGCGGCTGAGCTTCCGGTTCAGTGCCTTGGCAACGGACAGAGCGATGGAGGTCTTACCCACGCCCGGAGGGCCTGCCAGACAGATGATCTGCCCCTTCCCCTCCGGATTCATCTGCCGGACGGCGATGGTCTCCAAAATCCGCTCCTTCACCTTTTCCAGGCCGAAGTGATCCCGGTCCAGCACCTTCCGGGCCGCGTCCACATTCAGACGCTCCTTCGTATATGTACCCCAGGGCAGTTCCAGGCACACGTCCAGATAGTTCCGGATCACCGAAGCCTCCGCGCTGACATAGGGCTGCTTTGCCAGCTTGTTGATCTCCTTTTCCAGATGCTCCCGGGTCTCGTCCTCTAATTTCAGTTCCGCCAGCTTTTGACGGTATTCTTCGATCTCGTTGTCCTCGTCCTCGCCCAGCTCGTTTTGCAGAACCCGGATCTGGGTCCGCAGGATCTGTTCCTTCTGCTGCTGAGCCAGCTCATCCCGGACCTTGCCTTCCATCTGGCGCTCATAGCCCAGCACATCCCGCTCCCGAGCTAAGAAGCCGTTCAGCTTCCGCAGCCGCACCAGCGGAGACAGTTCTTCCAGAATTGCCTGCTTATCGTCATACCGCAGAGCCGTATTCTGGGCGATAAAATCCGCCAGATACCCCGGCTCCTGGCAATCCAGCACCGCCGCAGTGACCTCCTCGGCCACATTGCCTGCCAGATGTGCATAATCCTGGAACAGGCCCCAGGTCTGCCGCAGCAGGGCCTCGGTTTTCGGGCCGTGGCTCACGGCAGCGGATTCCTCCACCACCTCCACGTGGCCCTGCAAATAAGGCTCCGTCTGCCACAGGCGGCGCAGCCGTGCCCGGCGTCCGCCCTCCACCATCACCCGCAGGGAGGTTTTTCCCAGCCGCAGGATCTGGGTCACCCGGGAAATGGTGCCCATGGTGTAAAGGTCCTTCTCCCCCGGACGGTCCGTGTTCAGTTCTCTCTGGGTCACCAGAAAGATCTCCTGACCGGATTCCATGGCCACTTCCAGGGCCTTGATGGAAATACGGCGCTCCACGTCAAATGTCAGGTTCGTATGAGGGAAAACCGTCAGGCCCCGGAGGGCCAGAACGGGAAGATTCAAGGTGTTCGCTTCCATAAATTGCTCCTCTCTGGAGAGTTCAAAGAGGGGGAGAGGCACTGCCCCTCCCCCGTGTTATACCCAAAAGGGCCGTCAGGACGCCGACTTCGGCGTACCGGACTCGCTCCGGCTCTCACTTCTGCCGGGGTTCAGCTTCACGGAATAGTTGATCTTGTCGGGATCGTGGGTCAGTTCCGGCTCTGCCGTACCTTCCACACACTCCTTGGTAACCACCGCTTTCACAACGGTCTCGTCGGAGGGGATCTCGTACATGACCTTGGTCAGCAGGCCCTCCATGACCGCCCGGAGGCCACGGGCGCCGATGTTCCGCTCAATGGCCTTATCAGCGATGGCGTTTAGGGCGTCCTCCGTGAATTCCAGATCCACATCATCATATTCCAGCAGCTTCTTGTACTGCTTCACCAGCGCGTTCTTGGGCTCCTGCAAAATTCGCACCAAATCCTCCCGCTGCAAAGCGTTCAGCGGCGCGATCACCGGCAGACGGCCCACCAGCTCCGGGATAATGCCGAATTTCAGAATATCGTGGGGCTGCACCTGAGCCAAAAGCTGGCTGACATTCTTTTCCTTCTTGCTCTGGACATTGGCACCAAAGCCGATGGCCTTCTCGTCCAGCCGCTTTTCGATGATCTTTTCCAGACCGTCAAAGGCGCCGCCGCAGATGAACAGAATGTTCTTGGTGTTCACCTGGATGAACTCCTGATGGGGGTGCTTCCGGCCGCCCTGAGGCGGCACGTTGGCCACAGTCCCCTCCACGATCTTCAGCAGCGCCTGCTGCACGCCTTCGCCGGAAACGTCCCGGGTGATGGAGGTGTTCTCGCTCTTGCGGGCGA
>ENA-UERG01002389-UERG01002389.1-human-gut-metagenome-genome-assembly--contig:-NODE-2389-length-13516-cov-4.244438_pt1 | contig 13516 bp, 9 predicted proteins | sample MGYA00242954_ERZ507954 | MGnify/ENA primary metagenome ERZ507954 (study PRJEB26167, sample SAMN06115478) | human gut metagenome | host: Homo sapiens | place: China:Sichuan | collected 2015-01-21... | reverse complement strand
CGATATCGATGAACGGAGGTATCAATGGTGTATATTTCAACCGACCGATCTCCTCCCGGGTCTTCCCTGTTTCATAGCGAAACTTGTGACCTTCGCAATCGAATAACAAGACAACTTTGTCGTCCCCGCCGAAAGGACTTTCTTCTATACTTCCGACATACGTGAAAATTTTCCCCTTCAAAGAGATACTATCCGGGAAAGTAGGCTTTTCCGGTCTGAAAACGAACGAAAGTTTTTCATCGGTATAATAAAACGGCTTTCCTATGCGCCACGTATCGCACCCTTGTTGAACGAAATAAGACTCTATAAAACGATCTTCGGGACTCTGTGCCGCAATTTCGCCTGTATCGGGCATAGTTATTTTCTTTGTACTCTCGACTCCTGTAAAACAAGAGGTTACGAAAATACACAAAACCGTTGCCACCATATAAACTATACCAGTTCTCATATCTCATTAAATTCCAAAGACTTCCATTCATCTATGTTACATGAATCATAGACGTATAATTTACAAAGATAGTGAAAGGTGAGCGCAGAGACAAACGGAAATCGCATTTCCGACTTGGCTATGACGAACCTCCTCCTATTTTCGCATACTGTGCAAAGATAATGAAAGGTGAACACAGAACAAAATTTATTTTAGTTCTGTTGAACAGCCGCCTATCTTATTTTATCGAACATAGGCAAGGTTGGACACAGCAAAAAGGCATACATCAACCACAACGCAGAAATGCCCCTATATTCGACCGTACCAAATACAGAGAAAAGACTCGTCCTCCTCTTCCCTCATTTGAGAGTCTCGTTGAGTCAACCCCTCCCCTATACTCGAAAAATCGAACATCAAGGAATAATATCCAAAAATTAGGAACTGTTTTGTCCTATTTTTTTTGAGTGGACGAGGGTTTTTCCTTAATTTTGCAACGAAAATAAATACGTTTTCTTTGTCTCGATTTTTCAGTCGGGAAAAAGAAAAACAGACATGCCACTAAAAAACAAGACACAATGGTCATTTTTTTCAAAACCTCCGTTCAAAACATTATTGCAGTTCAGGCCGATCACAGCTTTTCGGCAGATGAGACTAAAAAATTATCGTGGCTTTTCGACAATGCCGAGCTTCTCCCTGATTCAACGTTGAAGGGCTGGTTTATCGGGCCTCGTAAAGAGATGATTACCCCGTGGAGCACCAATGCCGTAGAGATTACTCAAAACATGGGACTCACCGGTATCTCTCGCATCGAGGAATTTTTCCCTGTAACAGACGGTTCTGCCGAATTCGACAAAATGCTACAACGGTTGTACAACGGTATCGACGGTAAAATTTTCGACATCGACAAACAACCCGATCCCATTGTGTACATCGACGATCTTGCCGCATATAACGAACAGGAAGGTCTGGCTCTCAGCCCCGACGAAATAAACTATCTGAACGACCTGAGTAAAAAAATCGGACGGAAACTAACCGACAGCGAAGTTTTCGGATTCTCGCAAGTCAATTCCGAGCACTGCCGTCATAAAATTTTCAACGGTGTCTTCATCATCGACGGTCAAGAAAAAGAAAGTTCACTTTTTAAATTGATAAAAAAGACCTCGGAATATAATCCCAATCGGTTGGTTTCGGCATACAAAGATAACGTGGCTTTCAATGCCGGACCTACCGTCGAGCAATTCGCTCCGATAAATCCCCAACAACCCGACTTCTTCGAAATAAAAGATATCAAAACAGTCATCTCGTTAAAAGCCGAGACACACAATTTCCCCACGACCGTAGAGCCCTTCAACGGAGCTGCCACCGGTACGGGAGGTGAAATACGCGACCGACTCGGTGGCGGACGTGCCAGCCTACCTATTGCAGGAACGGCAGTTTATATGACGGCCTATCCCCGTACGGAAGAAGGACGGGAATGGGAAGAAGGTTCCATGCAACCTCGTCCGTGGCTTTATCAAACGCCCGAACAAATATTGATTAAGGCCTCTAACGGAGCTTCTGATTTCGGAAACAAATTCGGACAACCCCTCATCTGCGGCTCCCTGCTCACATTCGAGCACGCCGAGAACGGTAAAAAATTTGCTTTCGACAAAGTCATTATGCTCGCCGGCGGTGTAGGATTCGCCAACATGCGCGACGCACTTAAAGGCACGCCCGTAGCCGGGGAAAAAGTAGTGGTAATGGGTGGTGACAACTATCGTATCGGTATGGGTGGAGGAGCAGTCTCATCGGTAGAAACCGGACAATACGACAATGCCATTGAGCTGAACGCCGTACAACGAGCCAATCCTGAAATGCAAAAACGAGTATCCAACGTCATTCGGGCGATGTCCGAAGCCGAGGAAAATCCCATCGTCTCGATTCACGACCACGGAGCCGGAGGCCATTTGAACGCACTTTCCGAGTTAGTAGAAGAAACTGGCGGATTAATTCATATGGATCAACTGCCCGTCGGCGACCCCACCCTATCGGCCAAAGAAATCGTAGGTAACGAAAGTCAGGAGCGTATGGGTATCGTCATTCGGGAAGAAGACATCGAGCACATTCGTCAAATCGCCGACCGCGAACGGGCTCCGTTCTATGTAGTAGGCGAAACCACAGGCGACCATCGCTTCGTATTCGAACAGACCGATGGTGTTAAGCCCATCGACTTGGCGATGGAAGACATGTTCGGGAAAGCCCCCCGTACCGTCATGACAGACAGAACGGTCGAAGAAACTTACGAAGACGTAACATACGATCAAACGCAACTCGACGAATACGTAGAACGAGTGCTCCAACTCGAAGCAGTCGCTTGTAAAGACTGGCTCACCAACAAAGTGGACCGTTCCGTTACCGGAAAAATTGCCCGCCAACAATGTCAGGGAGAGATACAACTCCCATTGAGCGACTGCGGAGTAGTTGCCCTCGACTATCGGGGACGCGCCGGTATCGCCACTTCTATCGGCCATGCGCCGCAAGCGGCATTGGTCGATCCCGCCGCAGGATCTATTCTCTCCATCGCCGAAGCCCTCACCAATATCGTTTGGGCTCCGCTCTCCGAAGGTTTAGACAGCGTTTCGCTTAGTGCCAACTGGATGTGGCCCTGTAAAAACGAAGGCGAAGACGCCCGCCTATATCGGGCAGTCGAAGCATGCAGCGATTTTGCCTGCTCGCTCGGAATCAATATCCCCACCGGAAAAGACAGTCTGTCCATGACTCAGAAATACGGAAAGGACAAAGTCTATTCGCCCGGTACGGTCATCATCTCGGCAGGAGCCGAAGTCTCGGATATACGTAAAGTCGTATCTCCCGTCCTCCGCACGGGAGTCAACAGTACGATCTACTACATCGATTTCTCGTTCGACAAGCTCAAATTAGGAGGCTCGGCGTTCGCCCAATCGCTCGACAAAATAGGTAAAGAAGTTCCCACTGTACAAGACAGCGAATACTTTGCCAACGCGTTCAATGCCGTCCAAGAATTGGTTAACAAAGAGTTCATTCTGGCAGGGCACGATATCTCCGCCGGTGGTATGATAACCACGATGCTCGAAATGAATTTTGCCAATACCGAAGGCGGTTTGGAAGTTTCGTTAGACGAAATCCCCGAAAAAGACCTCGTTAAGATACTATTCAGCGAAAATCCGGGTATCTTGATTCAAGTAGAAAAAACCGACGAAGTCGAAAAGATATTTAAAAAAGCCGGCGTAGCGTTTATTCGTCTGGCTCGTCCCTGTGACGAACGCCATCTGCTCATACACAAGGACGGAGCCGATTATCAATTCTTCATCGATCATTTGCGCGACGTATGGTTCGAGTCGTCCTATCTGCTCGACCGCAAACAAAGCGGAGAAAAAGCAGCCAAAGACCGCTTCCTCAACTACAAGGAACAACCACTGCAATTCCGTTTCCCCGATTCGTTCACGGGAACGCTCGCCCAATACGGTATCTCGGCCGATCGTCGCACACGATCCGGTGTGAAAGCAGCCATCATTCGTGAGAAGGGCGTTAATGGAGATAGAGAAATGGCCTATTCGCTCTATTTGGCGGGATTCGATGTGAAAGACGTGCACATGACCGACCTCATCAGTGGCCGCGAAACGCTCGACGATATCAACATGATTGTATACTGCGGTGGATTCTCAAATTCCGATGTACTCGGTTCGGCAAAAGGCTGGGCAGGAGGATTCCTTTGGAACGAAAAAGCCAAAGCTGCACTCGACCGTTTCTACAACCGTCCCGACACCCTGAGTCTCGGTATCTGCAACGGCTGCCAGCTCATGGTAGAATTGGGACTGCTCACCCCCGACCACGAACAAAAGCCCAAAATGCGACACAACGATTCGCACAAATTCGAATCTCAGTTCATCGGATTGACAATTCCCGAAAACAACTCTGTCATGTTCGGCTCGTTATCGGGCTCGAAACTCGGTATATGGGTTGCCCACGGAGAAGGTAAATTCGAGTTGCCTTACGCCAAAGAAAGATACAATATCGTAGCCCAATATACCTACGACGCTTACCCGGCAAATCCCAACGGCTCGCCTTACGGTATAGCTGGTATCGCTTCGGCCGACGGCCGCCATTTGGCCATGATGCCCCACCTCGAACGAGCCATATTCCCCTGGCAGTGCGGACATTATCCTGCCGACAGAAAAACCGACGAGATTACCCCGTGGATCGAGGCTTTTGTCAATGCCCGCAAATGGGTTGAACAGCACACCAAATAAAAAGTATATTCCGCAGGGCGGGAGGGAAACAATGTCCCTCTCGCTCTGTTCGTTTAATCAAATAATAATCAACACGACAACATTACATTATGGGAGGATTTTTTGGTAGCATAAAAAAAGAATCTTGCGTTACCGACCTTTTTTATGGCGTAGATTACAACTCGCACTTAGGTACGAAACGTGCCGGTATCGTGACGTATGAAAATGGCGTTTTCAAACGGGCGATCCACAATATAGAAAACTCCTACTTCCGCTCGAAATTCGAAGCCGAACTGCCCGAATTCTCTGGTAATTCGGGAATCGGTGTCATCAGCGATACCGATGCACAACCCATCATCATCAGTTGCCATTTGGGAAAATTCGCCATCGTTACCGTCGCCAAAATAAACAACGTAGAAGAACTCGAAAAAGAACTACTGGCGAGCGGAAACCATTTCAGCGAACACAGTAACAATATCATCAACCAATCCGAATTGGTTTCGATGATTATCAGTCAAGGAAAAGACTATGTCGACGGCATCCGCTTGGTACAGGAAAAAATCAAAGGGTCTTGTTCTATGCTTTTACTCACCGAGCAAGGCATTATCGCCGCTCGCGATAAGTACGGTCGTTCGCCTATCCTCGTCGGGCGGGGAGATAATGGCTACGCCGTATCGTCCGAAACATGCAGCTTCCCGAACCTCGGATACGAACTCTGTTACGACATACGACCCGGAGAAATCGTCCGGTTGACAGCCGACGGTTACGAATCGCTCAACCAGCCCGGTAAAAAAATGCAGATATGCTCCTTCCTATGGGTATATTACGGATATCCCGCCTGCGAATACGAAGGGAAGAATGTCGAAGAGATGCGCTTTCACACTGGCTTCGAAATGGGTAAAAAAGACGACATCGAAGCCGATTTCGTCTCCGGCATCCCCGATTCCGGTGTAGGCATGGCTCTCGGATATGCCGTAGGTAAACAAATTCCCTACCGGAGAGGTATCGTCAAATATACCCCCACTTGGCCTCGCAGCTTCACCCCTTCCAATCAAGCCATGCGCGAGCTGGTAGCCAAAATGAAACTCATACCCAACAAAAGTATGCTCAACGGGAAGCGGGTCGTATTCTGCGACGACTCTATTGTCCGCGGTACGCAACTGAGAGACAATGTATCCGATCTCTACCGTTATGGAGCCAAAGAAGTTCACATGCGCATCAGTTGCCCCCCTCTCCTGTACCCGTGTAAGTTTCTTAACTTCACGGCCTCCAAAAGCGAAATGGAGCTTATTACCCGTCGCACCATCGCCGAGATAGAGGGTAACCCCGATGAAAATGTCGCAGCTTATGCACGCACCGGGTCGCCCCAATACAATTGTATGGTAAACTGCATTTGTAAAAAGCTGAACATTACCTCATTAAAATTCAACCCGTTAGAAACACTGGTCGAATCGATCGGGCTTCCTAAGGAATGTATCTGCACGCACTGTTTCGACGGCAGCAGCTACGAATAAGCCCGTCAGAACCGAATAAAACCTCGGCCCGTTATGCCGTCCGATCATCTGTTCTCGCCGGACGGCATAACGGTTTTTTCGCCTAAAAGATTGAAAATAACAATCATTTTTGTAATTTTGCGAGTCAATGAATCGACACAGAATATACGAATATTTATAAATCATAAATCTCACATTAAATTATGAGTCTTAAAATCGTAGTATTGGCAAAACAAGTGCCCGATACCAGAAATGTGGGGAAGGATGCCATGAAAGAGGACGGAACGATCAACCGTGCCGCCTTGCCTGCTATCTTCAACCCCGAAGATTTGAATGCCTTGGAACAGGCTCTGCAACTGAAAGAACAAAACCCGGGATCGACGATTACCCTGCTTACAATGGGTCCTCCTCGTGCCGCCGAAATTATTCGGGAAGGTTTATTCCGTGGAGCGGACGGAGGTATCGTATTGACCGACCGTGCCTTTGCCGGAGCCGACACATTGGCTACGTCTTACGCACTATCGTGTGCCGTACGCAAAATCAAAGATTATGATATTATCTTGGGAGGTCGTCAAGCCATCGATGGCGACACGGCTCAGGTAGGCCCTCAAATCGCCGAAAAATTGGGAATCCCCCAAGTCACCTATGCCGAGCAAATTCTGAACATAGAAAACGGAAAAGCCACCGTGAAACGTCGTCTCGAACGCGGGGTAGAAACCGTCGTAGTTCCCCTGCCCGCAGTCATCACGGTCAACGGTTCGGCCGATGAATGCCGTCCTCGCAACGCGAAGCTCATACAACGTTACAAATACGCCAAGACACCGAGCGAAAAACAAGGACTGAGCGAAGAATGCTTGAAACTCTATGAACAGCGTCCGGCCCTCAACCTTTACGAATGGAGTGTAAACGATGTCGATGCCGACCTCGATCAAGTAGGTCTTGCCGGTTCTCCCACCAAAGTAAAAGCCGTACAAAACGTTGTATTCCAAGCAAAGGAAAGCAAACGACTCACGGCTGCCGATAACGAAATCGAAGACCTTGTCAAAGAATTGATCGCCAACCACACGATTGGTTAATGCCCGTGTACTATGAACTAAAAAACTAACGATTATGAACAATCTGATTGTATATTGCGAAATAGAAGACGGCATCATCGCCGATGTGAGCCTCGAACTGCTCACAAAAGGTCGCTCGCTGGCCAATCAACTGAATTGTAAACTCGAAGCACTGGTGATCGGTAGCAACCTCGACGGTGTGGAAAAACAAGTATTCCCCTATGGAGTCGATACCGTCTATACAGTAGACGATCCTCGCCTCTACCCCTACACCTCATTGCCACATACGTCGGTATTGGTAAATTTATTCAAAGAACAGAAACCTCAGGTTTGCCTGATGGGAGCCACCAGTATCGGTCGCGACCTCGGTCCGCGGGTTTCTTCTTCGCTGCACAGCGGACTCACGGCCGACTGCACCGCATTGGAAATAGGTCCCCACGAGGACAAAAAGAACAATAAGACCTACGAAAATCTGTTGTATCAGATTCGTCCCGCTTTCGGAGGCAACATCGTAGCGACGATCGTTAACCCCGAATGCCGTCCTCAAATGGCAACGGTTCGCGAAGGCGTGATGAAAAAAGAAATTTACGATCCCGCTTACAAAGGAGAAGTTGTTAAACTGGATCCGAAAAAATACGTTTCCGACACCGACTTTGTGGTAGAAGTCATCGATCGCCAGATGGAAAAATCCAAAGCCAACGTCAAAGGCGCATCCATCATCGTAGCCGGCGGTTACGGTATGGGATCGAAAGAAAACTTCGACATGCTGTTCGACTTGGCGGCTACATTGGGAGCCGAGGTAGGAGCTTCCCGCGCTGCGGTCGACGCCGGATACATCGAGCACGAACGTCAAATCGGCCAAACCGGTGTCACGGTTCGCCCCAAGCTCTATATCGCCTGCGGTATCTCTGGACAGATACAACACATCGCCGGTATGCAAGACAGCTCCATCATCATCTCTATCAACAGCGATCCTAACGCACCTATCAATACGATAGCCGACTATGTGATCACGGGTACAGTCGAAGAAGTAATTCCGAAGCTGATCAAATATTATAAGAAAAACTCCAAATAAAACATATTTTCGATTCTGTCGATAAGACAAAGTCTTGTGACAAATCAAAGATAGAGAGTTAAATTATAATACAATAAATAATACAGAACAATGGCTAATTTTTATTTAGATAACAGTGATCTCAAACATCACTTGAACCACCCGCTCATGAAGAAGCTGGTGGCTTTACGGGAACGGAATTACTCCGATGCCGAAAAATATGACTATGCGCCCTTCAATTTCGAAGATGCCATGGATAGTTATGAAAAAGTGCTCGAAATAGCAGGCGAGATAAGCGGCGAAATCGTTGCAGCCAATGCCGAAGACGTAGACCACGAAGGTCCGCACGTTGTCGACGGACATGTCGTATATGCCAAAGGCACGCAAAAAAACCTCGACGCTCTGGTAAAAGCCGGATTGATGGGTATCTCTATCCCCCGTCGCTACAACGGGCTTAATTTCTCGTTGGTTCCCTACATCATGGCTGCCGACATGGTAAGCCGCGCCGATGCCGGATTCGTAAACATCTGGGGATTGCAAGACTGCGCCGAAACCATTTACGAATTTGCCAATGAAGAACAAAAGCAAAAATACCTGCCGCGCGTTTGCGCCGGCGAAACTATGGCGATGGACCTCACCGAACCCGATGCCGGTTCCGACTTGCAAGCCGTCATGCTCAAAGCCACATACAGCGAGGCCGACGGTTGCTGGTATCTCAACGGAGTGAAACGGTTCATCACCAACGGTGACGGACACATTGCACTCGTGCTGGCCCGTTCCGAAGAAGGAACCAAAGACGGACGCGGACTCTCCATGTTCATCTACGACCGCAACGACGGCGGTGTAACCGTTCGCCGTATCGAAAACAAAATGGGTATCAAAGGGTCTCCCACCTGCGAATTGGTGTTCAAAAATGCCAAAGCCGAACTCTGCGGAAGCCGCAAATTGGGTCTTATCAAATACGTCATGGCATTGATGAACGGAGCCCGTCTTGGTATCGCCGCACAATCTGTCGGCGTTTCCGAAGCGGCATACCGTGAAGCCATTGCCTATGCACGCGACCGCAAACAATTCGGGCAAGCCATCATCGAGTTCCCCGCCGTTTTCGAAATGATCTCTTTGATGAAAGCCAAACTCGACGCTTCACGCTCGCTGCTTTACGAAACGACACGATTCGTAGACATGTACAAAGCATACGAAGACATTGCCAAAGAACGCTCGCTCGAACCCGAAGAACGTGCCGAAATGAAAGCCTACCAAAAACTGGCCGACGCATTCACCCCTATGGCGAAAGGCATGTCCAGCGAATTCTGCAATCAAAACGCCTATGACTGCGTGCAAGTACACGGAGGGTCCGGTTTCATGAAAGACTACGCTTGCGAACGCATCTACCGCGATGCCCGCATCACTTCTATCTACGAAGGAACCACCCAGTTGCAAGTCGTGGCAGCTATTCGCCACGTCACCACCGGCACATATCTGCATCAGATCGAAGCATACGAAGCTGCTGAAATCGCGCCCGAACTAGAACCTCTGCGCGACCGCCTCAAAGCTATGAAAGCCGCCTACGTAAAAGCTGTCGAAACCGTCACTGCAACGAAAGACAACGAATACATCGACTTCCAAGCACGCCGCATGGTCGAAATGGCCGGCCATGTCATCATGGGCCACCTCCTGCTCAACGATGCCACTCGTAACGAATCGTTCCGGCAGTCGGCCGAAGTATACATTAACTTCGGCGAAGCAGAAGTTGCCAAACACGCCGCGTTTATCGAACGCTTCAATCCCGAAATGATAGCCGCTTATCGCAAATAAACGCAACATTTCATATCATTCGAGGAGGTATCCCATTTATCTGGGATACCTCCTTTTTTATATCGGAAATAAAGCCAAACGAAAATTCAGTATGATTCCACTTCTTCCCTGCCGTGCCCCGCTGCATTGCGGGGTGTGGCTCATAAAATCGGAGCAGAAGCGAAAGGGAAATACATCTCACCCTCCTCCCCTGTGTCCCGCAGCATGGCGGGGTGTTTTTGCGCAGCAAAATATAGGGGAGAGCCGAGGAGCATGGCGATGAGGAGAGGTCTTAAAAAGACCCTCAGTAGAGATAATAGAGGTAACCCTCCTCTCCCTCTGTGTTCCTGAAAGGAATATAGGGGGAGTGCCCGAAGGGCGAGGGGGTTAAAAAGACCAGCAAAAGCACGAGCAAAATCCCCGCCTTTATCGGTCGGTGAAGTCACAAGAAAGACGGAGGAAAAAGGGCGAGGACTGTCCGAGCGAAGCGAGTTCCGCAGACCCCGACGGCGACCGTAGCGACGAACCCAAAAGCCCGATAACCGCGGCGGCGCTTCTTGGTTCGTTCTTCTCGCTGTTGAGAAGAATGAACAAATAAAGCGAATTAATGTAACAAGGACTTTCTTTGACTGGGAAAGAAAGTCCTTTGTATCACAATCCTCCCTTGCCGTACCCCGTATACGAAGTATCGCACTGCAATGAGCGGAGGGTTACCCTCACCCTCCTCCCCTGCCGTGCCCCGAAGCATTGCGGTGTGTGGCGCAAAAAATATAGGGGAGATGAGGAGTGTAGCGACGAGGAGAGGGGTTAAAAATGCCTGCAATGGAAATAATAGAGTTAACCCTCCTCTCCCCCTGTGTTTCCGTAAGGGAATATAGGGGGAGTGCCCAAAGGGCGAGGGGGTTGAAAAGACCAGCAAAAGCACAAGCAAAATCCCTGCCTTTATCGGGCGGTGAAGTCGCAAGGAAGACGGAGGAAAAAGGGCGAGGACTGTCCGAGCGAAGCGAGTTCCGCAGACCCCGACGGCGACCGTAGCGACAAGCCAAAAGGCCCGATAACTGCGGCGGCGCTTTCTTTGACAGGGAAAGAAAGTCCTTTGTATTACCCCCACTACCCAGCCTCACGAGCAGAAAAAAACAGCCCCATTCCGAAAACACAAGCGTATAAAAAGGGAGTTGAAAAATAGAAGAAAATAGACAAAATCGCCCCATTAGTATAAATCTGAGAAAAAAAAGAACCGTTCATGCATGCATACACATTCTCTTTTGTACTTTTGTCTAAAATTTTAAGTTGTGAATCTTATCATCGATCAAGGAAACTCGATAACCAAAATGGCACTCTTTCGGGCAGGACGATTGCAAAATGTCTATTTCTACCCGAAATGGGACTCAACGACCGTTATCGACTTCTTGGACGCTCACGAAGTCGATGCCGCCATATTCTCGACAGTCACCGAGTACGATCCCGAAGCCATAGCGATACTGCGACAGCGACTACCCTACTTTTTAAAATTCGACCATTCATCGGAACTCCCCATTAAAATAGGATATGCCACCCCCGAAACATTAGGTCTGGACAGAATCGCCGCAGTAGTGGGAGCCGTCATGCAATGCCCCGACAAAGCAGTGCTCATCGTCGATGCAGGCACATGCGTCACCTACGATCTACTCACCGCCGACGGCACGTTTGCCGGCGGAAACATAGCACCGGGCATCCGATTGAGATTACGGGCCATGCACGAACACACGGGAAAACTCCCCCTCATCGACGATGCAGGAGAGACACCCGAAATAGGATTCAGCACCGAAACCGCCATGCGGGCAGGAGCTGTGCTCGGCGTCGCTTATGAAATAGAAGGATATATAGCCCGGTTAAACAAGGTTTATCCCGACCTTTTCGTTTTTTTAACAGGGGGAGATGCCTTAAAATTGGCTGCAAAAATAAAAAGTCGCATCTTTGTGGACGAAAACTTGGTACTAACCGGCTTAAACAGAATCTTACAAGAAAATGCTAAAATATAAAATTCTCTTTATCTGCTTGTCGATAGGGCTCGTCGCCTTTGCCCAAAACGGAACAAGCTCGCCCTATTCCAGATTCGGATATGGTATTTTGGGTGACAACGCCATAGGCGCTCAACGAGCTATGGGTGGCGTAGGATATGCCTTGCACAACAATCGGCAAATCAATGTGATGAACCCGGCTTCCTATGCAAGCATGGATTCGCTCACTTTTCTTTTCGATATAGGACTCACCTATCAAAATACAATCACCAGAGAAGGCTCGCTAAAAGAAAACAGCCAAAGCGGGTCGCTCGACTACATCGTCATGCAGTTTCCATTGGGACGATACATGGCCGGTAGCGTGGGGCTCCTGCCCTATTCCAATGTAGGCTACTCTTTCATAACCGGCATAGACAACGGCTCGGATAGCCGGTCGGGCGATGGCAATATCTCACAAGCCTATGTGGGAGTAAGCGGTAGACCCTTCAAAGGATTCTCGATAGGAGCCAACATCAGCTACCTCTTCGGGAACCTCTCCAATACCAACACCGGAATACCGGGTAACGGCGGCAGCAGCGTCGTTTTCGAAACCATGCTCAAAGTACGCGACTACCATTTATCGTTCGGCGCCCAATATGCCATAGAATGGAACAAAAAGCATACGATCACGCTCGGTGCGGTTTATTCCCCCGGGAAAGCCCTATTGGGTAGAGCATACCGCAGTACCTACGATGTAAGCTCCAACACGGCGACCACCGCCGATACCCTGAAAATGAAAAATAATTATTCATTGGCCTCGACATACGGCGGCGGTATCAGTTACAACTACGACAAACGCCTTACCATAGCGGCCGACGTAACCTACCAGAATTGGGCCGACGCCAAATTTACGAATCTCACCGCCGGACAGTTACAATCCTCCAAAGGACAATTCAATAACCGATTAAAAATAGCGTTAGGAGCCGAATTCCGTCCGAAAAACATGGGAGGAAACTATTTCGAACACGTCAACTACCGGGCAGGTATCTTCTACAATCGCTCTTATCTGAAAATAAACGGGAACGATATGGACGAAATCGGAGCCACTTGCGGTTTCGGTTTTCCCCTTGCCACAGACAAATCGGTAGTCAACGTATCGTTCGAGTACATCAATCGCCAATGCACCCCCGTTAAACTCATTACCGAAGACCATTTCAGAATATCGGTAAGCCTCACTTTTAACGAAATGTGGTTCTGGCAACGCAAGTTCGAATAAAATTCTATTACCCATAAAAACGACGAAGCGATTGCGTCAAAACTAAGAAGTTGTTTTAAATTTATTCCGAGACAGATTGAGACCTATGTTGAAGTAGATTGGAGTCCGAGATATGCAGTCAATAGCGGGCTATTGACAAAAATCAAGGGATTCTAGATGCGAGACAGGGGCTCAATATGGCCGGAACATAC
>ENA-UERG01002388-UERG01002388.1-human-gut-metagenome-genome-assembly--contig:-NODE-2388-length-13516-cov-21.828707_pt1 | contig 13516 bp, 9 predicted proteins | sample MGYA00242954_ERZ507954 | MGnify/ENA primary metagenome ERZ507954 (study PRJEB26167, sample SAMN06115478) | human gut metagenome | host: Homo sapiens | place: China:Sichuan | collected 2015-01-21... | reverse complement strand
AAGGCTGGAATAAGCATGTAGAAAGCGTATGGTTTCCTTGTGCGGACGAGGGTTCGATTCCCTCCAGCTCCACCCTATAAGCAAATAAGCAGCTGATTTTTTCAGCTGCTTATTTTTTGTTTTTATAATATTCTACAATCTTTATTTCTGCTTTCACACATCCTCAAACATTCTGATTATCAGGAAGTTTAATATGAAGGCATTTTTTGGAGAAAAGTATGATAGTATAAACACCAGAAACTGATACTTCAAATAGCTGAAAGTAATAGCTCCAAGAAATGCAGCTGATACTTCCAACAGGGGAAGTTCATATTTCCAACAGGGGAAGCTGATACTATCTACTAGAGTAATTGATACTACCAATCATCGGCTGACCCGGGTCATCCATATAGACGACCCGAGTCAGCTATATGGATGACTCTAGTCAGCTATAAGAACGACTCAAACCAATCGATAAAAGATAGCATCTTTCCGCCTATCAGCATCTATCGTCTCCCCTCACTCCTCATAACCATTCTTCCCTCTTCACGCATCACCCACATTCTCCCTTCATAAATCTCCTTTCACACTCAACTAACTATGGTACAGATAGTTAATATGAAGTGTGAAGGCATTTTTTAATAGAAACGCAAAAAGTATAAAGTAATACATAAAAAGGGTGTAGCCTCCGATAAGAAGAAAGCCTAGACTGCATCACAAATAAATGATAATTTAGAGGAGCAGCTACGCCTTATAACTTCGCATTATATTATTTGTAGCCCAAATCTTGAAAAGAAACGAATAGGAGAAATAGCTATGGTAAAAGCTGGTGGCGATTGCCCTATTACATTTTCTAAAACAAGAACACAAGAGTGTAATATTCCAATATTTTCTAACGGAACGGAAGACAGAGGACTTTATGGCTTCACAGACAAAGCTACGATTGAAGAACATAGTATAACTGTTGCTGCAAGAGGTACTATTGGTTATAGCGAAAGAAGGCTTAAACCATTTGTGCCTATCATTCGACTTTTAGCTATTACACCAAAAGATGAAGGGGCTTACATTTATTTACATCAAGTAATTAAAGGAATGAAATTTAAGAAAAACGGTTCTGTTCAGCAACAGCTTACTGTTCCAGAAATATCATTTATAGAAATACCTTACCCACATTCAAGCGTTTTATCTGAATATAACAAGGTAGCAAGTCCTATAGTTGAAATGATTGAACATAATATCAGTGAAAATGAACTTTTGACTAAGCTGCGTGACGAACTATTGCCCCTTTTAATGAACGGTCAAGCATCTGTAAATTATCATTTATCAGTTTTGTTTATTACTAAAATTATGTTATATTATAAGGTGACAAACATTAATTTTGGATATGAAAGAAATAATAATACAAAACGTTTTAGATGGAATGAGAGTGGTTCTGTCTGTTGAACAGCTGGATTTGTTAAGCGAAGTGACCCAAAAAGCATTGGCTGAATACAAAATTGTGGTTAAAACTACAGATGAAGAACAGCGTGATAAAGCAAATTCAGATCTCCTTGGAGCTTTTATCTCTTCGAAAAAAGTTGAAGGATGTTCTAAAAAAACACTCCACTATTATAAGTCTTCTATAGAGAAGATGATTGCTGCTGTCAAAAAGAATGTCTGCAATGTTACTACTAATGATATTCGCTGCTATTTGGCTGATATGCAGGAACAACGAAAGCTGAGCAAGGTGACCATAGATAATTTGCGACGCATCTTTTCAAGTTTCTTTTCTTGGTTGGAAGATGAGGACTATATCACTAAAAGTCCGGTGCGCAGAATACATAAAGTGCGTACTGATGCTTTGGTGAAAGAGGTGCTGACGGATGAGAATATAGAAGTGTTACGCGACAGTTGCCAAGAACTTCGTGATATGGCGATGATAGATTTGCTACTCAGTACAGGTATGCGTGTGGGTGAGTTGGTAAAAATCAACCGTGAAGACATTGACTTTCAAGAGCGCCAATGTGTTGTGTTTGGAAAGGGTAATAAAGAGCGAGAGGTGTATTTCAATGCTCGTACGAAAATACACCTCAAAAAGTATCTGGATCAACGCTCAGATTCTAACCCGGCTTTGTTCGTCAGTCTCAAAAAACCTCATACCCGATTAACTATAAGTGGTGTTGAGGTTCGCTTGCGCCAGTTGGGTAAGAAAGTAAATCTGCATAAGGTACATCCTCATAAGTTCCGCAGAACTTTGGCAACAATGGCTATTGACAAGGGTATGCCGATAGAACAGGTGCAAAAGATGTTGGGGCATGTGAAAATCGATACAACCTTGCATTATGCCATGGTAAATCAGGCAAATGTAAAAATGGCACATCGTAAATTCCTTAATTAAGGTTTACAAATTAGTAATTCTGCTTGATTTTGAGTACCTTTGCATCACAAAACAAAAGCAAGCAGAATATGAAACTAAATGATATAGCAGAATTTGTCACAGACAAGATCTGCAGTGGTAGCATTTCTTTAGAGAATTATGTTACTACAGATTCTTTATTACAAAACAAGAGAGGTAGAGAAACTGCTCAAAATCTACCTCCAATGCAGTGTGCCCTTACCCATTATAAACGAGGTGATGTTTTAGTAGCAAACATTCGTCCTTATCTGAAAAAGGTATGGTTTGCTGATTCTGAAGGTGGTTGTTCTTCTGACGTTCTTGTTTTCAGAGCTAAGATCGGGCATTATCCATCATTCCTTTATGCAGTTCTAATACAGGATGCTTTCTTTGATTACACCATGTCTGGAGCAAAAGGAAGCAAAATGCCACGTGGAGACAAAGACCAAATCATGAGATACGAATTGCCGACATTCACTTCTTTAGAAGAAGAAAACATCGGCAATATGATGTTTGATATTATGTCTAAAATCAATGTCAATCGTCAGATAAATGATAATTTACCGTGGCTTGACCGTTCATTAAAAGTGGCAAAAGTTCGTCTCGCTGCTTAGTGAGACTATTGATTTCTTCTGTATTATTCTTTATACTATCGAATATTGGAGCAACTTTATTATGAAAAGCTTGTAAAATTTGCTTTGGGGGATAAGCCACGATTATTGACGCAAATTCTTCCTTGCTCATATTTGCAAAAACATTCCCAGTCTTAGCTTTTGCATTTTCAAAATACAATCTCAAAGAAAAATATAGAAATTCTTTGTTATATTCATGTTCAAAAACAATTGAGTTTATCTGTTGGTTTGTCTGCGCTAATTTTGCAACAAATCCCATAACACCAATAGTTCCAATACATGAAACAGAAAGACTTCCTATGGGTAAATATTTCTTTTCTTGACTATCTGCACCTTTTGTAGAAAGAGTGCGTTGTGCCTCAAAAACAAATAGATTGCCTCTAATATCGTCTATCGTCACAAAAGGTATATCTCCTCCGAAATTATCCTCATCTGCACAAGAAGGAGTCTTGCCAGTTATGATGTTCTTTTCTATATCTCCAATCTTTAGGGCACCCAATCCCTGAGGAATTTCACGCTTCAGCTTCTCATTCCAGACCATAGCCCCACCACTTGCTTTATACGGCTTACCCTCCTCATTCGGGAAGTCAAACTGCACAAACCAATAGTCGTAGAGCTGCTTTGCCATCGCCTCTAAATTATCATTTATCTGACGATTGAGTTCTATCTTACGGTCTAATAAAGAAAGAACAGAAACTAACTTTTCTTGTTCTTTCTTTGTTTTAGGCAATACCAACTTTAGTTCTTTTAAACCAGCCTGGGAAAGGTTATCTCTTGCTGAACCAGAACTAAGCCCAACCAAATGCTCATATAATGTATCTATATTGTATTTGATAAATTCTGGGCAATAGCCTTCGTTAGGGAGTATTGCACAAATAGCTTGATTGGTACAAGCCTCCAATTTCAATAAAGAGGCTTTTCCTGCGGTGGCACCATACATGGCTACAAGTACTGTATCTTTAGGATACAATTCTGTACTTGAATTTTCAAACCCTTTTTGTGTAATATAGTTTGAGGTTTCGTAAATATATGGAGAAGCTAACTCTCCACTATTTATCCAAGGAATAACACCACCTTCATAATAACTTTTTTCGGTTGATAAAGGTGTTGAACCCGAAGATGTGCGAAATACATCCCCAAGTTTTATCTCTTTCCATCCTACAGGAATAATTCTTTTTCGTTTATATATCTTCTGCTTCATGCTTTTATGTTAGTTTGTAATTTGGTAAGTTCACTTGCCAAATTGTTTATCTTTATATTTGGTCAAGTCAGACTTGACCTTTTTCACTCTTTGTCAACACTTCCTCCCAGTTTTGCTTCCCATTCCTCTATAGTTGGCATCGTACCTTCCAATTTCTCAGGATAGAATTTCTCCAAGTCATATTCTGAGATTGCTATTGGCTGGCTACTTGATTCCAAGGCATATTGGGCTTGGATGCGGTCTTTTTCCTTGCAGATAAGTACGCCTATTGTTGGATTGTCTCGCCCCTCTTTACGAAGAAGATGGTTGCAAGCTACTACATAGCCACCAACCTGCCCGACATCGGCAAAAGTAAAGGAACCTATCTTGACTTCTAGAACAATATAGCATGACAAGTTCAAATTATAGAAAAGTAAGTCAATGAAATTTTCTTTCTCTCCTATCTGTAAACGGTATTCCTTGCCTACGTATGCAAACCCTGTACCCAGCTCTGTTAGGAACTTAGTGATATTGTTTAGTAACGCATCTTTGAGAATACGCTCATTATATGGCTTGGTAATGCCTGTAAACGCAAAGTTGTATGGGTCTTTGGTAATTTCTTGTGCCAAATCACTATCTACATTAGGCAATGTGCTCTTGAAATTACTCAAGGCTTTGCCCTGTCGCTCATATAGAGAAGAATCTATGAAGTTATGAAGAACATTTCTACTCCAACCATTTTTTACAGTTTGGTGAACATAGAATAATGCCTTCTGTGGTTCTTTAAAAAACTTGTCTATCAATAGCATATGATGCCCCCAAGGAGTTAAGAATATATCTTTTTCTAATTGGTCAGCAACTTGCTGACCAATTTCATGACTACCATTTTTTGCCCCAAGTTGAGGCAAAATTACATTCTCCCCTAATTGGTCAGCAACTTGCTGACCAATTTCAAAGTAGGGTTGGTACATACAATAGAAGTTCTTCATATAAAGAAGGTTCTTCGGCGAAAAACACGTAGTAGAAGGATTCGCTTCTTTCAAATCCCTACTAAGGTTATGAAAGAACTTACTCCCCCAACGATCTTCTGCTTTTAGAGTAACGATATCCCTACCCAAACTCCAATAGAATTTGAGCATCTCCGTATTGACCTTCACCGCAGCCTTGATCTGGCTCTGGCGATAACGCATGCAGAGTCCTTTGACCCACTGCAAATAATCTTTATCTAATATACTTATCGGCTTATTCATATTTTTATTCCTTTCCTACATTTCTATTAAAGCTAAGACTTCCGAGTTGTTTCATAATCTCCTCTTCCAAACGATGACTTTCTGTAAATTGTTGTGTAAGCGTAGTTTTATAATCGCTCATTCGCTTATTGAACTCTTCTTCCGTAATATCCACATAGTCTATCTTAATATCAAAATACTGTCCGGCAGAGAGGCTATATCCCTTCTCTTTGATTTCATCGTAGGTCACATTGACAGAGAAGTCATCCACAGCTTCCTTATTTTGAAAAGTGCTGACTATCTGGTCAATCTCCTCGTCACGAAGACGAACCTTTTTCAAGCCATTGCTATCTTTGTATTCCTCACCAAGTTTGCTGGCATCAATCAATACCACTTTATCACTCTTCTTTGAATCATCGAAGAAGAGTACAGAAACATTGGTTCCTGTGTTGGCAAAGACATTACTTGGCATGGATACGCAGCCATAAACTATCTTGTTGTCAACGATATGTTTTAGGATTTTGTTCTCAATGCCACTCTTGGCGGTGATGAATCCTGTTGGAATAACAATAGCTCCCTTGCCTGAGTTTTTCTTCAAAGAATTGATAACATGCTGGATGAAGCAGGTATAGATTGCCATGCTGTCTTTTTTCTTCGCTGGCACTTTTGGTACTCCTGCCCAGAAACGAGCAGGAAAGGCTGCTATCTTCTCTCTTGTATCGCTGAAATCCATCTTGAATGGTGGATTGCTTACCACAAAATCGAACTGGCGAAGGCTTTGTCCGTCATCGCTTTTATGGTAAGGTGCAACGAGTGTGTCACCTTGAATGGCATGATCAAGTGAAGATACCAAACCATTGAGCAACAGGTTGAGCTTGAGCATCTTGTTGCTTCGTTGAGAAATATCTTGGGCAAAAATAGTACAGCGGTCTTCTCCGATTTGATGTGACAATGCCATCAGCAAAGTACCTGTACCTGCTGATGGGTCGTAGCATTCAATATTATGGAGGTCGGCATGATCACCCACTAATAATCTGGCCATAATGGTAGCGATGGCATGAGGAGTGTAATATTCTGCATATTTTCCGCCTCCAGCTGTGTTGTAGTCTTTGATGAGATATTCAAAGATATTGGCGAAGAAGTCGTAATGCTCTGAAAATGCTTCCTCAAAAGAGAAATTGGCAAGCTTATCCACCATGGCACGTGCAAATGGTGCTCTCTGAGCCACATCTGTCACATATTGGGTTAATGGCTCAAAGAGAGGTATCTTGGTGTTTTGTGTGGTCTGTGTAGAGAATATGGCAAGATTCTGCTCCGCAATGTCGCTCATCGTATTGTCGAAGATAAAATCAAAATCACCCTTTGCCTGCTGGTTCCAGAGGTTTGCAATCAGATGCTCTGGTTTCAAACGTGGCAGGTCTGGAGACAAGGAAGCCAGCAACATCATGCGCTCCATGTCACTCAACTCACTGTAAGCGGTTTCCCATTTCTCTGCTGTGCAAATTTTCTCAGCATAGCGGTTTCCTGAGTGTTTGATGGCATAGCCAAACTTGTCATTCAAGAATTTATATAGGAATACCTGTGTGATAATTTTATACTCATTGCCGTCATTGCCCATGCCGTATGTCTTGCAAGTTGCTTTCAGGGCATCGATGAGGGCTACGGTTTTTTCTCTTATTGTCATATTTTTATATTTAATTACTTGGATATGTTCTATTATATTGATTGATGTATTGACGAGCTATTCTGGTTTGAATGAAAGTGAAATCGTCCATTTGAGCCTCTATGCTCGGATAATGATTGAGAGATTGGGCTATCTCTGTCATAACAGTACAATCGAAATATTCATCTTTCTTCAGAATGTCTGCACGGTCGTAAACTTTTTGATCTATTTCTGATTTTATGTCAGAAAGTATCGCCACAATATCATTATCATAATAACTGAAGATGAATGGCTTGTGCTCTTTCAATCTTCGTTGGTTTTCTTCGTGAATCCGCTTGTGGACATTGGCAAACTTCGTGTCACCATTATATTTCTTCAGCAAGCGGTTGTTGCTTTCCTGTAATTTCACCAATCGTTCGATGATTTCATCAAGCTCCTTACTTTCCTGATTAAACTTAGCGATACTATCAACGACGAAGCCATGCTCCTTGAATCTTTGCATGAAGGCATCACGCAGAGTGATATATTCAGGATCGTCAGGGTCTGTATTTTCTGTGAATTTGTGAATCACTAAAGCCCATTTTTCCTGTAACTCCTGTCCACCTGCTATCATTTTCATTTCTTCCTCTCCAATTTTAGAGAAATTGAAGCGGATGTCTTGCATAGCTTCATTGACGAGTTGCTTGGTCTCATCAGATATGGCAAAGGCTTCCTTTTGGTTGATGATGTCGATGTGGTGTTGCACTTCCTTTAGCATATCTGGGAGTTTGGTCAGTTCAACCTTACTGAAAGCATCCTTCAAGCTGTCATCACCGAATGTACGTACTATATTGGCACAATCCTTGGCTGAAACCAGCGCTTTCTTCAAGTCGATCAGCACTTGCTTGTCTTCGATGGAAGAAATCTCAGACGAAAAATCCTCTACATTGTTTGTCGTGTAATCAAACAATGTTTGGCGTACATCTTTCATCTGTCGAATCAATTCCTCAGGGTCTTCTATAACCTGTGAGAAAGTATCGGTGGTATGATTGCCATCCACTTCGTCTGGATTGTTGAATCGGTTCAACTCTTTGAGGTAAGCCTCGTTGGTCTCTTCAAAATTTTGCTTGATGTTAGCAAAGTCGATGACATACCCATAACGATTGTTCTTGTATGGTCGATTGACACGTGTGAGTGCCTGCAAAAGGTTATGGTCACGGAGCTTGCGACCAAAATAAAGTCTCTTTAAGCGTGGCGCATCGAAACCGGTCAAGAGCATATTGAAGACAACAAGCAAGTCGATGCTCATGTTCTTCTTGAAGTCCTTGATAATTTGCTTGCGAGTTTCCTTGTCATCGCTATCGTGCAAGATGAGTCCTACTTTCAATGGATGCTTCTTATAACCTAGCGTCGGTATGGCATTGGCTACCATCCACTCTTGTCCATCCATTTTGATTTGGATAGGCTTGGCATATCCATTGTCAAGTGTATTAGCAAAGCCACCATCCGAGAAGTTTTGAAAAGCCTCATATAACTTCCTTGCTTGTTCGCTTGTCTCGCAAATAACCATGCCTCCAAGTGTATCATCACCTTGTATCTTGCGGAATTTGGTTAAGTCGTCAGCAATGTAACGAGCTAACTCCCCGACATAACTATCGTGCTCCATGATTTGTGAACGCTTGATGTCTTTTTTATGTACAAGAGTTTCCAACTTATCGTAAACCTCAGACAGACGTTCCTTATATGAGGTCTCTATATCCTCACGGATTATCTTTAAGGTATATCCGTCAGCAATAGAACGATCATAATAATAAGTATGGAAATAGCGTTGGAAAACCACACTCGAAGCACAATCTTTCTTTAGCAGAGGAGTTCCTGTCAAGGCTATCTTGATGGAATTTGGATCTGCATCAAAAAGATTGGCTAGAAAACAACCACCAGGTTTGTAACCACGATGAGCCTCGTCCATAATGAAAATACGCTGAAGATTTGTTGCATAAACCGGAAGTTCCACCTTTTGCTTGTCTTCAGCAAAACGCTGGATGTTCACAACTGTTATCTCTTGCTGTCCACTGGTTCCTTCTTGTGCATGGTTGTTGCGGAACTGAGCCATCAATTCCGCACGAGTATTGGCTGTCGAAACAACGAGTCCACGAGCCTCAAACTCTTGGGTGGCTTGTTCTAGTAAGTCTATTCTATCTACTATGAAATAGAATTTTGCAACCATATTCTTCTTGGCATAATAGTCGGACAGAACATAGGTGAGATAAAAGGACAGAGCCGTTTTTCCACTACCTTGTGTATGCCATACTACGCCAGAAGTAGCTCCTTCTGAGAGTTGTTGGCGGATAGCGAGTGCGGCAAACATCTGCTGATAGCGCATGATGTGCTTTTGATCGGTGCTTTCTATTTTACCATCTACTTCTTTCTCCATTTTAACGTATGCTATGCCATACTTGATGATAAAGAGCAATCGCTCAGGGCTGCACATGGAGGTAAGCATACGGTTCGTAGGAGTATTGACGCCAAGATTGGTTTGATACTCCGGTGTATGATGAATAACTTGACAGTTGAAGTCTGCCAAGATTTGTCTTTCTTCTTTTTGGTTGATTTCCTTATATGGATAATTCGCATTATAAGGTGCTATCGGGAGATTGGAAGGATTCTCCTCACGGAAGCAATTGAAAGGGGCGTTTCCTCTTGCAGCAGTGCAATAGAAAGCTCCTTGGATAGGAACTATTCCCCCCATCGTATCGTACTCCATATTATTAGAAAATATCATCAACTGTGTGATGTTGATGAAGCTACGAAACTTTTTGTTTGGGAAACGCTCTTGATTCATTCGCTTGCTTTCAGCTACAATTCCTCCATGATTGTTTGGCTTTTTTACCTCTACGAAGCAAAGAGGCAAGCCATTGACAAACAAAGTAATGTCTGGGCGGAATTCATCTTGCCCATTTTTACAAGTGAATTCAACGGTAAAATGAAAAGTGTTGTTCTGAGGATTTTCAAAGTCTATCAATTTGACGGGAGATACAGCCTGTAATCTTTTGTAAAAAGACTTACCGAGGTCATCATTCTTTAGTTCTTGGCGAATGGAGCGCAAAATGCTCTTGAACCCATCTTTCTTTGCTGATGGGTTCAACTTATAAAATTGTTCTCTGAAAATTTCAGTCAATATATTCGTGTCAGGGTCATAGACTGTCCCTGCCATATCTTCGCTAATCTTTCCGAAATAAGAATAGCCTAATCGAGTAAGGTGAACCATTGCTGGCATCTGAACTCTTGTTGCTTCGTTGAATTTACTCATTGCTTCATTTTATTGCTTTAGATGCAAATATAGTGATTTCTTTTTATAAATATCTGATTCAAAGCTAATCTTTAACAAGATATAACAAAGAAAGTGAGCAGAGAGAGCAGAAACATAAATTCGTATTCATATGCTATCGAAACAGGCTTCATATGCGATTGAAATAGGCTTCATTCGTCATCGAAGCCTATTTCATTTGGAGCAGAAGGAATCTTCCTCAGCAACAAGGGTTATTTCTGTCAATACTTATAACCAAATTTTGCATACTGGTAAAGTTGGAATCTAGCAACGAAAATAGGGAGTTTTGAGCATATCAAATTCCCTATTTTCTGCTTCTAATTAAACGAATACCCTATAGTTGTACGACTATAAAGTTGTAGTCGTACGACTATATAGGCTATAGTCGTACAACTGTAGAGTTATAGTTGTACAACTATAGGGGTTATAGTCGTACAACTATAGAATTTCTATTTCAACGCTATTAACTAACAAAATTATAATCATTTGATTATTAACACATTACCATTTTCTTCCATATTTTCAATATTCCTCAAGAAATAAGAACCGTTTGAAAACACGAGAATCTCAGCAAGGGAAATGTATAAAAATAAAACAACCCGCACATTTGAGCATCGTTGAGAGGCTTGGCGGGTACTAGTGCTGCAAAGGTACGAAGATTATTCGAAGTTACTCCGCCCCCATGCGGTAATTCTTTGGCGACAACCCGGTATGCTTCTTGAAGAAGGTGCCGAAGGATGAGGCATTAGGGAAGCTGAGATCACTGGCTATCTGCTGAATCGTCATGTTCGTATTCTTCATCAGATAAATGCTGCGACGGATAATCGCCTTGAAAATCAACTGCTGAACCGTCTTGCCACATACCGACTTCACTATCACCGAAAGATACTTCGGAGTGAGACAAAGCTGGTCGGCATAAAAGGCTACCGTACGCTCACGCATGAAGTTCTCCTCTATCAGCTTCACCAACATCTCGAATGTCTCTATCTTACGTCTCATTTCCTTGCCTTCCTTCTGGAACGAAGCAGAGAAAATGCTGCAAAGACGATAGGTTACCGCCATCAGAAGCAACTTCTGCTCATGCAAACTGTAAGTGTCATGCTTCTCCTTCTGCTCTAAATCCAAAAGCATCCGGGCATAAGAGGTCAGCATCTCCTCATATTCCGTATGAGCCACCGTGCACGACTGGGGATAGAGCGTAGAATAAAGCCGCATGCTGACTACGGTATTTCCCAGCATGTGGAGAATCTGTTCCACACGATAAAAAAGCAACGTGTATCGGAAGTCTGCAGAGACTTCCTGCACATGAAACAGGATTCCGGGAGAGAGAAAAACGGTCTCTCCCATAGACGCAACAAAGGATGTTCCATCTACACAGAAACGGAACATCCCTTGATGACAAACTACTATTCCGACATAATCAGAATAGAAAGGCTGCATCAGAAAATGAGGGAAATCATGAGCCTCATATATGATTATATTGTCTGTTATCTCCATTCTAAAAAATTGCTTTAACTGCGAAGATAACAAAAATATCAATCTTCTCTGATGAATGCCTTGATTATTTATGATATTTTAGCAGAATTCCCACATTTCTGGAAATATCTGCCTTCTTGCCTTTACCTCCTTCCCAAGTTTTTCTCATTCACATTCTTCAGCAGATACTCGCGGGTCAACTCCTTGATATTCCGCTTGCGCCAAGGTATCACGAGCATCAGTCCGGCACATACCAGACAGCCATAGAAGGTCCAGCCTGCCATCTCCTTGATGGATACCAGCGTGGCCTGAACCTGCACCTTTCCCTTCACACTCATGGCAGCCATGTTCTGCGCCTCGGTCTCTGTCTTGCCCTGATACTGCATACCTCTTACCGTCTGGTCATAGGTCCGTGCCGTCTCCAAACTGGTGCGGTCGTAATCCTGTGCAAAGCGGGTGACGTAATACTGCTGGCGATGCTGGAGCACATTGGTATAGAGCGCCGAACCGATGCATGGAGCGATGACCATACGCACGGTGAGCATGATGCAGACCCAGGTGGACATGAAGCGGTAAGGCATGCGCTGATTGGCTATCGTGGAGATGAGCGAATAGAGCAGCATCATTCCCGTAGAACGGATGATGATAGGCCATTTCATGCGATCATACATGCCGTCGTTCTGTACCTCGAAATACATAAAGAGGGCATAGCCTCCGATAAAGAGGAAGCCCAGACAGTACATCCACTTCAGATGAACATTCTTGGCTCTGGCGATGACCGCGAAAATCAAGCCCACGGTATATCCCACCATCACCCAGTTGCCCAGGGTGGCATTCTGCCAGTTGTCTATCTTCATTCCCACATTGGTGAATACATTCACGAACATGGCACTGGAGTTGCAGACCATCAGGAGGAAGAACAGCATGATGCCGTAATTGATAACCCTGAGCTGGAACACCTCCATGATAAAATAAGGTGAGCGGCGGGTCTTCTCCAGATAGATAAACAGGGCGGTGAAGATGAGACAAACCACCGTAGAATAACGGATGGTAGGATCATCAAACCAGTCCAGCGTCTTGCCGAACACCATCACATAGGCAAACGAGCAGAGCATGATGCTGAACACCGTGACATTGCCAAACTTCGACATCGTAATCGGGAACTTCGGCATCGGATACTTATGATAAGGCATGGTGAAGAACACGATGATGATGCCCGCCAGCATGAATGCCATCATGAAATGATACACATACTGCCACTCGTAAGCATAGGCAAGCCAAGCCGTGAGCCAGGTGCCCAACTGTCCGATAATCATGAAGAAGAGATAGATGACCGGCTGGGACACCATCTTTTCTGAATCCACCGCATCCCAAGCCTCCTCGGTGGTAGGCTCGCAACCCGGCGTGATATTCTTCGTTGCCTCGATGCCGAAACCATACCGGATGAGTACAAAGAGATGCGCCATCAGAAGCGTCTGGCGAACAAAGCCCATCAGCAGACTGCACAGTCCAAGGATGAACAGCGAATCGGTCTGGGCGCAGACAAAACTGAGCAAAAAGAGAATGGAGAATCCCACGATACACATCATCTTCTCTCTCCGGATGCACACCAGTTCGTAGAAGAACGGCGAAAAAGCCGCCATTCCTATCGACGTGCAGAAGCCCGCAAAGGCGAT
>ENA-UERG01002381-UERG01002381.1-human-gut-metagenome-genome-assembly--contig:-NODE-2381-length-13555-cov-4.049117_pt1 | contig 13555 bp, 9 predicted proteins | sample MGYA00242954_ERZ507954 | MGnify/ENA primary metagenome ERZ507954 (study PRJEB26167, sample SAMN06115478) | human gut metagenome | host: Homo sapiens | place: China:Sichuan | collected 2015-01-21... | reverse complement strand
AGGCACAATACTCCCCTCTTTCTTTATCATATTGGCAATTGCCTTGTTCTTTCAACAGTTCAAACAATACCCAATTGTAGAGAATATATTCAAGGGAATTCGCCCGGCGGTAGTAGCCCTTATTGCAGCTCCCACTTTCTCCATGGCAAAATCCGCCAAGATAAACCGTTACACTGTCTGGATACCAATAGTATCCGCATTGCTTATCTGGGTATTGGACGTGTCTCCAGTCTACATTATCATAATAGCGGGCGTGGGAGGTTTTATATATGGCAAGTACAAACATAAATATTCATCCAAATGATTTTTCTATATTTATTCTACACATTCTGTAAAATAGGGCTCTTCGGTTTCGGAGGAGGCTATGCCATGTTGTCCATGATACAAGGAGAAGTAGTAACAAGATATAATTGGATCAGTGCCAGCGAATTTACAGATATCATCGCTATCAGCCAAATGACACCGGGTCCCATTGGCATAACGTATGCTACTTATGTGGGATATACTGCGGTATTGAATGCAGGCTACAATGAAAGCTGGGCTATATTCGGTTCTTGCATTGCTACTTTTGCTGTAGTTTTTCCATCGTTCATATTAATGGTAATCATCAGCCGGTTCTTCTTGAAATACCAAAAGCATCCGGTTGTAGAAGCCGTATTCAAAGGGTTGCGTCCGGCAGTAGTAGGTCTGCTGGCAGCAGCTGCACTCGTCTTGATGAATGCTGAAAACTTCGGCAGTTATCAAATAGATTTGTATCAATTCATCATCAGTATAATTATTTTTCTAGTAACCTTTATAGGTACACGGAAATACAAAATCAATCCTATATTAATGATTATACTTTGCGGAGTGGCAGGGTTCCTGCTTTACTGAGAATAGGACGATTATGGGAAATCATCAAAAAAATCCGTATGATCGGCTCCGGAAATAATCATCAACTCTTTGTCATCACTGATTAGATAAAGCCGCAATAGATGGATTACAGATGTTATAACCTTTTCCTGATTTCAACATAAACAATATAGCACCCGGAAAACAGGCGGCATACAAATCAACTGCCACTGCCCCGGAATTCTTTATTCATCGATAGGACGTGAATATAATACCCAGGCAGTGGCAGTAAAAATAAAATCTAAAATTAAAGAAACACTCCCGCTTCTTACAGTTTTACTTTCTTTTTAGTACCCTTCGACTCATTGTGCAAACGATCCAACGCTGTCACTACATACTGGTACTTCGTTTTTCCATCGTTATAAGGTAATGGATAAAAATGGTCACGGGTAATGGCTACAATATGGGAAGCATCATCCAAATTGATTTTTTCTTTTTTATCAAAGCGATAAACCACATACTGTACAGCTTTGTCCATCTCGTCCTTTGCCTTCGGAGCTGTCCAGAAGAGTACCGGACCTTCATACGTCCATACCATCTTCACCTTCTTTACTTTACCTGGAGCCTTATCGTCCATAAAAGGAGATTCAGGAATCAAAGCCGGATAACGATGATACTCCTTCTCCAGCATTATTAAAAAGATATTGAAGCCCAATAGAAGCCCCCGCTCCATTCCTATAAAATGAGAACAGAGCGGGGGCTGACACTGATATTGACTGTGCAAAGAAATACGCCAAAAGCCGCTCAGACCAAGTAAAAAAGGACGCCGACTGGCGTCCTTTCACCGTACGCATCACATCCTGACCGATAAATAACGGACGCGAAGCGGCATGTTTTGCCCACCAATGTATCAAGTTGTCATAATCGGCAGCAGGATGACCTATTTCCCAATAAATCTGAGGGATATTATAATCTACCCAACCATTATTAATCCACATCAGCACATCTGCATACAAATCATCATAATTCTGAAGACCGCGTGTATCACTTCCATTCGGATCATTTTTCTTGTTGCGGTAGATACCAAAAGGAGAAACACCGAACTTCACCCACGGCTTACACTCGCGCACAGTTTCGTGAATTTCCTTTATCAGCACATTCACGTTGTCACGGCGCCAATCGGCTTTATTACTGTATCCGCGACCATATTGCGCAAAACTGACATGATCAGGAAAATCTTCGCCCGGGTTGGGATAAGGATAGAAATAATCATCCATATGAATGGCATCCACATCATAACGGGTAACAATATCGCGCACAATCTTGCAAATGTATTTACGGTTTTCGGGCAAAGCCGGATCAAAATAAAGTTGACCAGCATAATTCACGAAACGTTCCGGATTCTTATTATACGGATGAATGGGTGATAAGGCAGTAGTTCCCTTTGTCTTGGCACGGTAAGGGTTAATCCAGGCATGGAACTCCATTCCACGCTTATGGCATTCATCAATCATGAACTGCATCGGGTCCCAGTAAGGTGAAGGCACTCTGCCCTGCACTCCTGTAAGAAAGCGGCTCCACGGCTCATAAGAAGATTTATACAAGGCATCGGCTTCTGCACGTACCTGAAAAATTATCGCATTAATGCCTGCGCCCTGCAGACTGTTTAGTTGATTTATTAACAGCCGCTGTATCTTCTCTGTCGGCATTCCCTGGAACTGTCCATTCACACACTGAATCCATGCACCGCGGAACTCACGTTTAGGATAACGTGTCTGAGCACTGACGACAGAAGTAAAAAGTAGTGCTATCAATAAAAGAAGAATAGTTTTTGCTCTCATTTTGTTATTCTTGTTTAATACGCTTGCAAAGATAAGAAAACTTATAATTATCTTTGCATATTAAACCAAATTCAATAAAGAATGTCAGAAAGTAACTATATATCCATAAAAGGAGCAAAGGTAAACAACCTCAAAAACATCGATGTAAACATTCCACGCAACAAGCTGGTCGTCATCACGGGACTATCCGGTTCCGGAAAATCATCCTTGGCTTTTGATACATTATACGCTGAAGGTCAGCGACGCTATGTAGAAAGCCTGTCATCATACGCCCGTCAATTTCTGGGCCGCATGAGCAAGCCTGAGTGTGATTTCATCAAAGGTATACCACCCGCTATCGCCATAGAGCAAAAAGTGAACAGCCGCAATCCTCGTTCCACCGTGGGTACTTCCACCGAAATATATGAGTATCTGCGACTGCTCTATGCACGCATGGGGAAGACTTATTCCCCCATTAGCGGGCAACTGGTGAAAAAACATAGCATTGAAGATATTGTAAACTGTATGCTTTCCTTTCCTAAAGGAACGAAATACACGGTTCTCACTCCTATGATGCCCCGTGAAGGCCGTACACTGCTCCAGCAACTGGAAATGGACTTGAAACAAGGATTTACCCGTATAGAGGTGAACCGTGAAATAGTCCGTATAGAAGATTTTCTGCAACAAACAGCTGCCGAAGATAAAAAACAAAACATCTATCTGCTGGTAGATCGCATGACAGCCGATGATAGCAAAGACAGTATCAGCCGCCTCACCGATTCTGCCGAAACGGCCATGTACGAGGGAGACGGGAATTGCCTCCTCCGCTTCTACTCTGCTGACGGAAGTACGCAGCTGTTCTCTTTCAGCACTAAATTCGAGGCCGACGGAATTAAATTCGAAGAACCGAATGACCAAATGTTTTCATTCAATTCCCCTCTCGGCGCTTGTCCCGAATGCGAAGGCTTCGGTAAAGTGATAGGTATAGATGAACATCTGGTGATTCCAAACCGTGCTCTGAGTGTATATGACGGAGCTGTCCTTTGCTGGCGTGGTGAAAAGATGGGGGAATGGCTACAGGAATTCATTCATGAAGCTCCCGCCCACGATTTCCCCATCTTCGCCCCTTATTATGAACTGACACAGGAACAAAAAGATTATTTATGGCATGGACCTAGAAATAAGGCCTGTATAGATTCTTTCTTCAAAATGCTGGAAGAAAACCAATATAAAATACAATATCGTGTGATGCTGGCACGATACAGGGGAAAAACTATTTGTCCTGTCTGCCACGGAACACGCTTGAAAAAAGAAGCCGGTTATGTAAAAGTAGGTGGAAAATCCATCTCTCAACTGGTTGACTTACCTATTCACGACTTAAAAGAATTCTTCCGCACTCTAGAACTAGATGCACATGACACAGCCATCGCCAAACGGATCTTAACGGAAATTACCAACCGCATCAACTTCCTCATGGATGTGGGTTTGGGATATCTTACACTGAACCGTCTCAGCAACTCGCTCTCCGGCGGTGAAAGCCAGCGCATCAATCTGGCCACCTCATTAGGCAGCAGCTTGGTAGGTTCACTCTATATCCTGGACGAGCCCAGTATCGGATTACACAGCCGTGACACCGACCGGCTGATAAAAGTACTTCGTCAGTTACAGGAGCTGGGAAACACCGTAGTAGTGGTAGAACATGATGAAGAAATAATCCGTGCTGCCGATTATATCATTGATATCGGTCCTCAAGCAGGACGTTTAGGAGGACAAATAGTATATCAAGGCAACATGAACGATCTTCAAAGAAACAGTAACAGTTATACGGTGCGCTATTTGTTGGGAGAAGAAAACATAGAGATTCCCCGATGCCATCGTCCGTGGAACAATTATATAGAAATAAAAGGTGCGCGTGAAAACAACCTTAAAGGCATTGACGTAAAATTTCCACTGAATGTAATGACGGTAGTTACGGGAGTCAGCGGTTCGGGGAAGAGTACGTTGGTACGTGATGTCTTTTACAAGGCATTGAAACGCGAATATAGTGAAGCTAGCGAACGGCCGGGTGAGTTCATCTCTTTGGAAGGAGATGTACAGCTGGTGAAAGATATTGAATTTGTAGACCAGAATCCTATCGGAAAATCATCACGCAGCAATCCGGTAACCTATGTAAAAGCATACGACGAAATACGAAAACTCTTTGCCGAACAGCCTCTTGCCAAGCAAATGGGATATACTGCCGGATATTTCTCATTCAATACCGAAGGCGGGCGCTGTGAGGAATGCAAAGGTGACGGTACGGTAACCGTTGAAATGCAATTTATGGCAGATTTGGTACTAGAATGTGAGTCTTGTCATGGAAAACGTTTCAAGAGCGACACGCTGGAAATAAAATTCCAAGACAAGAGCATCTATGACATTCTGGAAATGACAGTGAATCAAGCCATTGAATTCTTTGCCGAATACAATCAAAAAAAGATAGTGAAGAAACTAATTCCATTACAAGAAGTGGGATTGGGATATATAAAGTTAGGACAAGCCTCCTCCACTCTTTCCGGCGGCGAGAACCAACGCGTAAAACTAGCTTATTTTCTGAGCATAGAGAAAGCACAACCCACTATTTTTGTATTCGATGAACCAACCACAGGTCTGCATTTTCATGATATCAAGAAACTGCTGGAAGCATTTGAAGCCTTAATCAGCCGCGGACATACCATTATCATTATCGAGCATAATATGGATGTGATAAAATGTGCCGACCATGTGATTGACCTAGGACCCGAAGGAGGAAATATGGGAGGAAATCTGGTAGTTGCGGGCACTCCGGAAGAGGTTGCAGCATGTGCGGCATCTTATACGGGACAGTTTTTACGTGAAAAACTGGCGATGGATTCTCCTGATTGATTTTTTATTCACCGTTGATTGTCCAAACTGACACAAATTATTAAATATGATTATACGCAATATACCACTAGATGATAAATGGGAATTTAAAAGTGATTTATTCTGTTCTGTAAATTTAGCATTTTGTGGTATGATTGCAGAATCATTTTACTAAAAATCTGTTTTAATGTTTTCCACATTGTCAATCTAAACGAAAATATGAGTAAATTTAGAATTGAATTAACAACCTTATAAATCAACAGAATATGAAAAAACTTTTTTTACTACTCTTGCTGTTCCCTTTCCTATTGGGATGTTCACAAAAAGAGAAAGAATTCACCGTTCTTCAATGGAACATTTGGCAAGAAGGAACTGTAATTCCCGGTGGTTACGACGCTATTGTGAATGAAATAGCCCGTCTTCGTCCGGACTTCGTCACATTGAGCGAAGTACGTAATTACGAAAACACCAATTTCACTGCCCGCCTAGTGCAATCATTAAAGGAAAAAGGAGAAACCTATTACTCCTTCTATACCTATGATACAGGTCTGTTAAGCCGATACCCCATCACTGATTCATTAACCGTTTTTCCCGAAAAGAATGACCACGGCAGTATCTATCGCCTTACAGCCGATATGAACGGACAGAAAATAGCAGTCTATACCGCTCATCTTGATTATTTGGATGACGCCTATTATAATGTACGCGGATATGATGGCTCTACTTGGGAAGAAATCCCTATCCCCACTACCGTAGAAGAAGTATTAAAGAGAAATGTAGCCTCACAACGCGATGACGCCATCAGACTATTCATTGAACAGGCAAAAAAAGATCGTGCAGCCGGCTACACCATCATTTTAGGAGGAGATTTTAATGAACCGTCACATCAAGATTGGACTGAAGAGACCAAAGACCTGTATGACCATCATGGCTTTGTAATCCCCTGGACAGTTCCTGTCCTGTTAGACGAAGCCGGATTGAAAGACGCCTATCGAGAATTCTATCCAGATGTATTAAACTATCCCGGCTTCACTTATCCTTCGGATAATCCGGCAAAGCCCGCCGACAAAATAACCTGGGCTCCCAAAGCAGATGAACGCGACCGTATAGATTACATTTGGTATTATCCCGAAAAGGGGTTGAAAGTGAAAGACGCCGCCATTTTCGGTCCGAAAAATTCCATAGTCCGTGCACAGCGTGTTCAGGAAACATCTAAAGACAAGTTTATAGAACCATTGGGCGTATGGCCTACAGACCATAAAGGAGTACTGGTTACTTTCCAATATCCCGCCAAATAATATCGTTTTTCCCAATATTTCTGTTATCTTTGTCCAATAACCTAATTTATTATCCTATGACCAAATGTACACATAAGCAGTTAATGACCGCCTGTATGTTAGCAGGCACATTGATGTTGGGAGCATGTACCAGTACTCCCCCTGTAACAAAAGAGGTATCCATTGTACCCATAACCAACCATCTGGAGGAAACAAACGGTGCTTTTGTATTGAAAAGTAATACCTCCATCGGTGTTATTGACGCCGAACTAATTCCCGCAGCCGAGTATTTGGCCGATATGCTTTCCGGTGCCACAGGCTACGACCTTAAAGTAAAAGAAGGCGAAGGAACCATCACCCTTGCCTTGGGGGATGTTCAAGGAAAAGAAGGTGCCTATACCCTGACAGCCGAGAGCGATAAGGTCAACATTACAGGTAACTCTTACGGAGGTGTCATTGCAGGTATCGAATCCCTCAGACAGCTGTTTCCCCCGCAAATAGAATCTAAAGAAATTGTTAAAGGTACAGACTGGGCCATACCGGCCGTTAACATTCAAGATGCCCCCCGCTTTGAATGGAGAGGCATCATGCTGGACGTATCCCGCCATTTCTACACAATAGATGAGGTGAAAGAATTACTGGATGTCATGGCCCTTTACAAGATGAATAAATTCCACTGGCATCTTACCGATGACCAAGGATGGCGTATCGAAATCAAGAAATATCCTTTACTGACGGAAAAAGGAGCCTGGCGCAAATTCAATTCCCATGACCGCGAATGCATACGTCAGTCAAAGACTGATAACAATCCGGATATGGCAATTCCCGAAGACAAGATACGCATCGTAGAAGGTGACACCCTATATGGAGGCTACTACACTCAGGAAGATATCAAGGATGTCATAGCATACGCCAAAATACGAGGCATAGATATTATTCCCGAAATTGATATGCCGGGACACATGCTGGCAGCTGTGAGTAACTATGAAGGTGTTTCCTGTTTTAACGAAACCGGTTGGGGAAGCGTCTTCTCCTCACCTGTTTGTCCGGGGAAAGACTCTGCATTGGAGTTCTGCAAGAATGTTTATGCAGAACTGATAGCCCTTTTCCCCTATAAGTATGTACATATAGGAGGTGACGAAGTAGAAAAAACCAATTGGAAAAAATGTCCGGACTGCCAGAAACGTATGCATGACAATAATCTGAAAACCGAAGAAGAACTGCAATCATGGTTCATTCATGACATGGAGAGATTCTTTAACGGGAAAGGCAAAGAAATGATAGGCTGGGATGAAATCATTGAAGGCGGATTGTCTAAAACAGCCACCGTAATGTGGTGGCGCAGCTGGGTAAAAGATGCAGCGACCAAGGCAACGGCACAAGGCAACCCTGTCATTTTCACTCCTAACGGACAATTTTATTTGGATTATGCAGAAGACAAGAATTCTATGGCAAGCATTTATAATCTGGATACGACAGACAACCTGACTCCCGAGCAGCAGTCGCTGATTTTAGGAGTGCAGGGAAATATTTGGTGCGAATGGATTCCTTCCAACGCACGTATGCAATATATGGCCATTCCACGTTTGCTGGCTATTGCCGAATTAGGTTGGAGCAAACCGGAGCAAAAAGACTGGAATGCCTTCAAACAACGCCTGTCTGATCAGTTTGAACGTCTCAATATCATGGGTATCAATTACCGTATACCCGATTTGGAAGGCTTTAATGCCGTCAACGCCTTTATCGGTGAAGGAACCATCAATGTAACTTGCCTTGACCCCACTGCGGAAATTCACTATACCACTGATGGCAGTACTCCTACTTTACAATCTCCCGTATATGAAGGTCCCATCAAAGTGACTGAAACCACAGACTTTACTTTCTGCACCTTCCGCCCTAATGGAAAGAAAGGTGACATAGCCAAGACACGTTTCATCAAAAGTGAATATACCCCCTCTGTAACTGCCGCTCCTTCCAATCCGGGTTTGAAAGCTACATGGCACGAATTTAAAGGAAATAAATGCAGTGAAATAGAAAAAGCTCCGGTCAATGGTACTTATCCAGTGGAAGACGTTATGATTCCTAAAAAAGTAAAAGGAAATATCGGACTGATTATCAAAGGATATTTCAATGCTCCTCAAGACGATATCTACACTTTTGCACTCCTGTCCGACGATGGTAGTACATTGACCATAGACAGTGAACAGATAGTAGACAATGACGGACCTCACGGACCTAAAGAAATAGTGGGACAAAAGGCATTGGCGAAAGGATATCATCCAATGGAATTACGTTATTTCGACCAAAACGGAGGACAACTGAAATTAAAAGTAACAGGTAGTGATGGTAAAGAAATTCCGTTCACGCATCTCTATGCGCATTAATCTCACATAAAAAGTTTTTCCACCACAGATTATACAGATTTACATAGATTGAATTTCAATGAATTCTCCCATTCAATAATCTGCGTAATCTGTGGTGGAATTACATCAATCAGAAGTAAACTCCGAACCCTATCTTGAAGCCTAATTTACTAAATTCTGAAATATCACTAAAACTCAAGTCATAATATACAGACGGCTCAATAGTCACATTTCTGCCCAAGAAAAAAGCATATCCGACTTCCGGTGTCAAACAAACCAGATTCTTTTTAAATCCTACACAAGAAAGGTGCTTATACGCCATTCCCAATCCTCCATAAATACCGCAACTGGAAAAATAATAACGTCCTTGTGCACCAATACTGGTTTCATCCATTCCATGTTCTACATAATTGCCCTTAAAATTCAGCAATACAGCCACATTATCGGCTACAAACGCACCACCGGTCAAAGCGAAGCCAAAATTTGTACCCTCATTCTTGCTATGAGATAGGTCAAGCCCTGTCAATGAAGCATTCACATACCATACCTCCTTCTCAAATTGAGCATGTGCACTCAGTGCAGTCATTACCAACAGCATCAAGCTGACTAAAATTTTCTTCATAATGTTGTCGTTTAATAGTTATTTTTTATTTTCCAAATCACGTTCACGTCTTTCCTCCGCCTTTTCTTTCTTACGAAGGACAATCCATAACAACGCTATTATCATATAGGATAAACCTACTGTGAGATACTTTTCCGTATCACTTATTTCCGTATTACGCGGAATAAAATAAACGGCCATCGCTGTAGTATAAACCAACAAAGCGACAGGCAACCAAATCGATTTTCTATATTTTTTCATAAACTATGCTGTTTTGTTTCCTATACCAACTTACAAACCCTATAGCGGCTACCAACGTGCAAAGACCACCGATTATATAAGATACATAATCAGAAAGTGCCAATCCTTCGGGAGCAATGCAAATATAAGTAGAACATACAGCCGTCATAAACAAGGCAGGAAACAAGGTAATATAATAATTCTTTTTCGCACGTACCAGAAAAACAGTGACCGCCCACAAAGTAAACACAGACAAAGCCTGATTACACCAGGCAAAATAACGCCATATCATATCAAATCCCGCCGCATCACGCTGACTGTACAACAATATACCGATAGTTACCGCAAAAATAGGAATACAAATCAATAAACGTTTCGCTATACTTTTTTGTTCCAAATGCATAAAATCGGCAACAATCAAACGAGCTGAACGTAAAGCGGTATCTCCACTGGTAATAGGAGCGGCAATTACCCCCAGTACAGCCAATAAACCTCCTATCGTACCCAACCATTCCTTGGTTATGCTGTCCACAATAATCGAAGCATTACTCTCCTCCATACCATTTTGATGAAAAAAACAAGTAGCGGCAGCAGCCCAAATCAATGCCACGATCCCTTCGGTCACCATCGCTCCATAAAAAATAGGACGGCCATACTTCTCATTCTTCATACAACGTGCCATCAACGGAGATTGTGTGGCATGAAAGCCACTGATTGCCCCACAAGCAATAGAAACAAACATGATAGGAAAAATTGGTAATCCGGCAGGGTGGGTATTATGCAGCCCGTCCGTAATTTCGGGCAATGCCGGATGATTCCATAACAACATCACCAAAATCCCCACCGCCATAAACAATAAAGCAATGGCAAACAACGGATATATTTTTCCTATAATCTTATCTACCGGCAACAATGTAGCCAACATATAATAGACAAATACGACTATAATCCAAAAAGTAACATCCATATACTCCGGAGTAAGTTTGGCAAGCAATCCGGCAGGTCCTGCCACAAAAACCGCTCCGACTAATATCATCAGCACAACCGTAAAACCGCGCATCAACTGCTTTGTGGGAAGGCCCAAGTAACGACCGATAATTTCCGGCAAACTCTCGCCATCATGCCGAATGGAAAGCATTCCGGACAAATAATCGTGTACCGCCCCGGCAAAAATGGTACCTAAAACAATCCACAAATAAGACGCCGTACCAAACTTCGCTCCCATTATAGCACCGAAAATAGGTCCTAAGCCGGCTATATTCAAAAATTGAATCATGAAAATCTTCCAAGTAGGAAGTGGAATAAAGTCAACACCATCCGCCATGGTCAGGGCAGGTGTCTTCCTTATCTTGTCAGGACCGAACACACGTTCCACATAACTTCCATACAAAAAGTATCCGCCTACAAGAACCAATAATGCAATAATAAAGGTTATCATATTCTATTTTTTGTTTTGTTGGGGCAAAAGTAACGAATTAATTGATTACTTCGTATCTTTGCCCTAAAATTAAAGTAAATGCGAACATTCTTTATAACTTTATTACTAGTCATAGTGAGTTTATCACCCGTTTTCTCACAACCTAAATATGAAATCCGTGCCACCTGGCTCACTACGCTCGGAGGAATGGACTGGCCTCGTAACAAGGCAGTAAACGCATCAGGCATCCGGCGTCAGCAAAAAGAATTATGTGATATACTGGATCGCCTGAAAGCCGCCAATTTCAATACGGTATTGTTGCAAACCCGTCTGCGCGGAGATATGATTTATCCTTCCGCCATAGAAACTTTCGCCGAATCACTGACAGGTAGCACAGGAGGGAATCCCGGATATGACCCTTTGGCTTTCGCCATCGGAGAATGCCACAAACGCGGCATGGAACTACATGCATGGATTGTTACGATTCCTGCCGGAAACACCCGTCAAGTACAATTGCAAGGACGTAGCTCCGTAGTACGGAAAAACCGGACTATTTGCAAACTTTATAAAGGTAACTGGTACTTGGACCCGGGAAATCCGGGAACCAAAGAATATCTGTCATGCATCGTAAAAGAAATAACTTCCCGTTATGATATAGACGGCATTCATTTCGATTACATCCGCTACCCTGAGCAAGCCGACAACTTTCCCGACAAGGACACCTACCGGAAATACGGCAAAGGTAAGGAGTTGAAACAATGGCGGCGTGATAATATCACAGATATTGTGCATAGGCTCTATACCGACATCAAGACTATCAAACCCTGGGTGAAAGTCAGCAGTTCCCCTATTGGCAAATACCGAGATACCAACCGATACCCCTCCCGTGGATGGAACGCTTATCATGTAGTTTACCAAGATGCTCAGAAATGGCTAAAAGAAGGTATTCATGATGCGTTGTTCCCGATGATGTATTTTCAGGGAAATAATTTCTATCCTTTTGCATTGGATTGGAAAGAGAATTGCGGTAACCGCTGGATAGTACCAGGTTTGGGCATTTATTTCCTCTCTCCCGACGAACAAAATTGGCCGTTGGACGAAATAGTCCGCCAACTTCATTTCACCCGTCAGATAAAACTAAACGGACAAGCCTACTTCCGCAATCGTTTTCTATTGAACAACACCAAAGGCATTTGGGACGAACTCCAAGAGAATTTCTATACCACTCCGGCATTGATTCCCCCAATGACCTGGATGGACAGCATCCCCCCATCCACTCCGGCCATGCCTTCCCTGCAACTGTTGCCGGACGGCAAAATGCACATGAGCTGGCAGATTTCCACAGATAACAACGGAGGTCTTGTCACCTATCATCTTTATGCCTCGGATACCTATCCGGTAGATATCACAGATGCCGGAAACTTACTGGAAACCTATCTCACCCATACGGAATACGAATATACCCCTACTTCACCTTGGCGACAAAAACGTTATTTTGCCGTAACAGCTGCCGACCGTTTTGGAAACGAAAGTGCTCCCTTGGAACTGAATGCAATTTCAGAAACGGACATACCTTTACTAAATGACGGAGATATTCTCACCCTGCCTGAAATAAAAGAGGCAAAGACAGTGAAAATATTTACTGCTACCGGTGAAGAAATAAAATATTTTGTTTATGCACCCCAAATGTCCATAGCCTCATTACCCGGCGGATTCTATACAGTATATATCTTGAATAATGCAGGAGCACAAACCTTTGTCGGAACAATCGTAAAATAAACACATAGCAAAAAGTAAATTTGGGCAAAGCGTAGCGAAGTACATTCAAAGTGTTATTCTACGTGAAGAAAGGCAGTGCCAAACCCAACGGCAACCTGCCTCTGATGTGTTGTATCACGGTGGACGCGGAAGTTGTAACAAAATACTCAAAGATATAGGCATACAATGCGGTTTCAAGGTTTGTTTGACCTACCACGTGGCAAGACATTGTGCATTGTCTTTATCGCTCAAATTGAATGGGTTGCAAAGATTGGCTTCTTGATAGGTAACGATTTAGAAACGAGCGAAGTTCTGTATTCTGCCTTGTTAAACCCAAAGAACGCTGACTTCAAATGCAAAGGTAG
>ENA-UERG01002379-UERG01002379.1-human-gut-metagenome-genome-assembly--contig:-NODE-2379-length-13559-cov-22.547842_pt1 | contig 13559 bp, 10 predicted proteins | sample MGYA00242954_ERZ507954 | MGnify/ENA primary metagenome ERZ507954 (study PRJEB26167, sample SAMN06115478) | human gut metagenome | host: Homo sapiens | place: China:Sichuan | collected 2015-01-21... | reverse complement strand
ATAAAATATAATTTAAATGTAAATTTTAGTGTAAAAAATGTAAAAATTTTTTATGTTCTAAAACAGGTTAATAACAAAAATGATATTGACAATAGCGGTTTTTTATGTTATACTTTTTTTCGGATATGAAAAATCCATAAAAAATTTTTTTTCGGGGGGAAAAGAAATGAGAAAGTTTAAGAAGATTGCCTTGCTTTGCGCGCTTCTGATGATCGCCACAATCGGTACAACGGCGGGCGCGAACGCGGGTGAACGGAGTGTTGCGAAAACGGCGGTTTCGGCAGAGGGAACGACCGAGGCGAAAAAAGACATTGCGATTGACGGCGATAAATTGAACGCCGCGGGGCTTTCTGCGCCGCTTCCGCACGTAACAATGCGCAGAAAAGCCGCAACCGCGTTGGGCGCGAGCGCAGAAGAAATGAAAAGTGCGCAAATCGCGGGAACGCTGAGAGTCGGACTTGGCGGCGCAGATTTAAGCGGGGCGAAATCTTTTCGGTTTTTACTGCAATCATCGAGCGCGATTCGGTTGAAATTCGGTTTTATCGATAAATCGGGCACGGCGTATCTCATCAAAAAGCAGTTTTCCACAACAGAAAACGGCGATACGGCTACGATAGATCGGGTTACATATTACAACTATTCTATGGGAAAAATCCGTGATACCAGAGCCAACGGACAGGACACTGATTTGAATTATATAGGCGTGCGTTTTAACGATACGGGTAATTGGGGCGCTTCGTATGTGGATATTTCGAAAGAAGCGTTCGTAAACGCACTTTCTTATAAAATGAGCAACGGCGTAGCGTTTGGGCACGGATATTCGAACGGCGATGAAAACGCTGTAATCGATTGGAGTAATATCGATTCGATGTTTATAGAAATGGTGAATTACGCTTCGTTTCAATCGAACGTGAATTTTTATAATTTACAGGCAGTTTCCGAGGAAAATGCGGTAACGGAAATTGCAGATGCGGCGAATTTTAAAAAGATTGAAAAGCCCGCGTACAACGCCGAAAATTCGGGGTACGAGTTAAACGATTATTCGTTCGGCACCCGCCCTACGCTTCCAAACGAAAGTCTTTCAACATATTTTGACGATTGTCTGTATTCTCCCGAAAGTTATTACGAATTTAGCAAGGGCGGCGAAATTTGGGCGAGCGACGGCACGGCGCAAAATCTGACGGGGTACAATGCGATTTCGTATTATGTAGACAATACCGTCGTCGGCGAAGCGGCTACGGAAATCGATTGGCAATTTGTAGTAAAAGACGCGAATGATACCAACTATTACGGCGCAGGCGCGGGAATACGTATTCCCGACGGCGGCGAGGCGCAGAAATTACAGGCAGACGTGCAGAAAATTCCCGCGGGCTTCAAAGGGCAAATCGTAATTCCGTTTACTTCGTTTAAAATAGAAGATTCCAAACTTGCGGGCATAAAACGTACGCTTGTGAAAGTGCCTACGAGCGGTATTGCAAGCGGGTTGACGTATAAGTTAGAAGTTGACAATATCAATTATATTCCGAATTACGAAACGTATCATACGGCGGCGCAGAAAAACGCGGTGAGCGGGGCGGTAACGACGTTTTCCGAAAATTTTGCAATGACGGACGGCGCGGCTTTACGCGTGAAAAAGGACGATTACGGGTTGCGCTTTAAGGTGAATCTTTCCGCCGACGCTTATACGGCTTTGACATCCGCAGCCGAGCGTACGGGCGCGAAAATCGAACTCGGCGCGATTTTATCTTCCGCCGATTCTTTAAACGGCGCGCCGTTGACGAAGGAGAACGCGGAAATGTCTTTGATTGTGGGCAAGTGGAATAAAGAAAACGAAAGCTTTTTCGCAACGCTCGGCTACGATAAAATTAAAGGCTACGAGGGCGTGATATACACGGTGCGCGGCTATCTTACGCTGACGTTTGCGGACGGTTCGTCGCAGACGGTGTATACGGAATATTCCTTGCCCGAGAACGGCGAGAAAAAAGCGGGCGGAGCGATTTCTCGTTCGCTGAAACAGGTGGCGGAAGCGGTGAGCCAAAATTTCGAAGAAGAGTTTAATGGGAAGAGCGACGAAGGCAAGGCGTACGCGCAGGAAGTGCTGGAACAGATTCTCGGCGCGGCGAACGCGTGAACGGGGAGGTGAAAACGATGAGATTATATGAAAAAGCAAAAATCGAAACGGTGGAGTTTTTCGAGGAAGTTGTGAGGACTTCCGGCGAGGAATTTACGGGAGATAACGAAAAAGACAATATGTTTCAATCGGTGCCGAAGCCGTTTTGATTGAGTTTATTTGCAAGCAAACAAAAAACCCTTCTTGCAACAAGCATAAACTTGCTTGTTGCAAGAACACGGAGGAGAGAATGGAACGGAAACAAAACGGAAAAATTGCGGCGTTGATAGCGGGCGCGCTGTTTGCCGTAAGCGGCTCGGCGGGCGTTGCGAATGCGGCGCGGCTCGGGCGCGGATACTCGTTTGCGGCATACGGCGCGACTGCGGAAGAAGCGGCTATGCTTCAGGACAAGAATCTGTTTATCGCAAATTCTACGTCGTTCGACGGCGTGCGCGTGAGTATCACGGGGCAGGTAGAATCGGATAAGCTTGAAGCGGCGTATGCGCGGAGGACGGTGTTGTACGCGGGGCTCGGCGAGGGCGACAGGGATTTATCGGAAGCGGAAAGCATTTCGGTAAAGCTTAAATTCGTGACGGCAAATTCAAACCGTATATTCATTGCGCTGGCGGACGGAACGGGCAATACGGCGGTGAGCAAGTTTTTTGCGAATCGTCCGAACGACGGCAAGCCGCTCGGCTCGAAATTTTACAACGAGAGCGGCGCGGAAGTGAGTTTAACGGAGGCGGGCGGCAGCGTGTGGGAAGGCGTGACGGTGAAAAACGCGGGCACGGCGGGAACGCTCGTTTGCGCGAAAGACGGATTTTACACGGCGGAAAGCATGTGGAAGGACAACGCGGCGAACGCACAAAACAATAAGAACGAATATGGCATTGCGGATAAAACGGTAACGCCGAGCGGAACGTTCGATTGGACGGACGTGCGGCGGGTGATGGTTTCGGTTGTGGTATGGAATGTAAACACGCTTGATATAGGGGATATCTCGGCGACGTACGGGAACGGCGGAGAAAAAACGCTTTTCGACGCTTCGGAAAGTGAGAGGAAGGCGGTGCAAAACGCGGCGGACATCGCCGGGCTTAAAAAAGACGAATGGGCGTTTGCGCCGAGGCTGAATTACATAGAAACGTGGCACAACGACAAGGGCGGCGTATTTGAGAATCTGGGCAAAGAAAATGCGACGATCACGGCGGCGTACGCGGCGGAAAATTCGATCGTTCTCGGCAGAAAAACGGCGGCGGAAGGAACTGCCGCGCCGAGCTATGACGTGTGGAAAAGATTTGTTACCGAACCCGATTCAGACTACGGAGATATTTCGGCGTATGAGGCGTTCTCGTTCGATCTCGATTCCACGTCTTTGGCGAGCGACGGCAAAATAGAGTTTGAATTGCGCGTAAAAAATATCGGCGGCGAGAAGGGCGCGGACGGCAACGAGCTTGCTTATATCGCCTATCGCGGGTACGGCAACGGCACGACTTCGGATAATTATTTCCACCTGATCGACGGCGAGGGGAATTTGAAAACAAATTCCTCGATGGGCAAAGGCGGAAACATTATTCCCAAGGGCTTTAACGGCTCGTATATGATTCCGTTCGGCGCGTTTCAGCGGACGGTGAAAAACGACGACGGCGAAAATACCGTGGTAAGACCGACGGAAGAGGAACTGAAAAGCGCGATCAGTCTGTTAATCGTGTTTTCGGCGAGCGACTACGAGGGAAGCGAAACGGTGAGCATCGGGAACATGAAGCTGATCGATGATTATTCGGCGCAAATTCCGTTGTATGCGGTGAATAACGAACTGCGTTCGATGCGCTCGAAGATTAACGACGATAATTACGAAACGCAGAAAAACCTTGTGCAAAAGGCGGAGTCCGGATATGAAAATCTGACGGCGGAGCAGAAGGGACTTGTAAAAAATTACAAAAAACTTGCCGAAACGAAAGCGGCGGTGGCGGCGTACGGCGTGTCGCTGACCGAGCGGAAAATCGACGGCCTTGAAACGGAGATTTCAGGCGAAAACTACAAGGCGGCGAAGCGCGCGTATGCGGCAGTATTCAAACAATACGAGGCGCTCGGATCGGACAAAGCGAAAGTGAAGAACGCGGAAAAACTTTCTGCGGCGGCGGATGCGATAGAAACGTACGAGGCGGGAAAGGTGAGCGAAAAAATGAACGCTTTGCCCACGGCCGTGGACGGCGAAACGATAGCGCGCACGCGGCAGGCGATCGACGAAGCGAAAAACGCATATGACGATCTTTCGGAGGGCGCGAAGGCGAAAGTGACGGGCTTGGATAAACTTTCGGCGGCGGAAAACGCGGTGAACGAGTACGACGCCGCGCCCGTATCGGCAATGCTTGCCGCGCTTACGGAAAGCGTGACGGCGGATAATTACGAAGCGGCGAAAGCGGCGTTTAAAGAGGCGCAGGAGGCCTATGCGGCTTTGAGCGCGGGAGCGCAGGATAAAGTGCGGAACACCGAAAAATTCGCGGCGGCGAAAGGCGCGATAGAGGCGTATGAAAAGTCGCTTGAAAAGAAGGGGTGCGGCGGAGAAATTACCTCTGCGGCGGCTGTTTTTGCGGCTTCGGCGGCGGCTGTTTTGGCTGCGGCGTGCGGTAAAAAGAAGAAAAAGCGTGATGCGGAGGAAGGCGAACGGAAATGACGGAAAAGGAAGCGGCTGCCGAGCGGGCAAACGAACCGGTGGCGTACCCGAGCGCGAAACCGCAAGGCGGCGCGGCGAAAAAGAAGAGAGCGAAAACGGACAATCAGCTTTTTATTATGGCTCTTGCGGGAGCGGCGTTTCTGTTTGTGTTTTCGTATCTGCCGATGACGGGGATTTTGCTTGCGTTTCGCGACGCGGACAACGTGATCGACGTATTCGACGCGATTTTTCACTCGGCGTGGGCGGATAGGCACGGTTTTGAAAATTTCTATTATCTTTTAACGGACGATCGGCTGTACCCCGTATTGATGAACACGGTGGTGTATAATCTGATTCGTATAGTGATTACGATGCCGATTCCGATGATTCTTGCCATACTTTTTAACGAGGTGCGCGCGCCGAAATTGAAAAAGACGATGCATTTGTTTTCGTGCTTGCCGCATTTTGTTTCTTCGGTGGTATACGTGGGTATTGTATTTTCGATGACGAACATGCAAACGGGCGTGATCAACGATTTGCTGAAAGGTATGGGCGTGATTGAAAAGAGTATCAATTTCAAGGGCGATCCCTCGTACAGCTGGGGAATGAAGATTGTTTCGGCGATTTTGAAAGAGTCCGGCTGGGGTACGATTATTTACATGGCGGCGATGACGAACGTGGACACGGGTTTGTACGACGCGGCGGAAATCGACGGGGCGAACCGTTTCTGGAAGGCGCGCGCCGTATCGCTGCCCGCGATGTTGCCGCTCTTCTCTTTGAATCTGGTGCTTGCCGTATCGGGAATTTTAACGAACGACGCGGGCGAGGCTCTTTTGTGGCAGACGCAGAGTAACCTGTCGAAAACGGAAATGTTCGATACGTTTATTCTGAAAAACGGCATCAACGAAATGCTGTATTCGTACGCCACGGCGGCGGGGCTTTTCAAATCGTTGGTAGGCACGCTGCTGATTGTGGGAACGAATTTCGTTTCCAAAAAAATCAACGGCGAGGGGGTGATTTTCTGATGAGCGCACAAAACGAAACATTCGGCGCGGAAGAAGAAATCGCGGAAAAAGCCGCGGGAAAAATTGCCGCTTTGAAAAAGAAAAAATCGCGTTTGCACAAGAACACCCCCGGGGATATTGCGATTATCGCGTGCTTGTTGATTTTTTCGGTTTTAACGTTTTACCCTTTATGGTACGTGCTGATCGGCTCGGTTTCGGATGGGCAGGATTATCTGAAAGGCGGCGTGTATTTTTTGCCGAGAATTTTTACGTTTGAAAGCTACAAAACGATTTTTGCGAACGAACGGATCTGGAACGGACTTGCAATTACGTTGGCGCGGTGCGCCGTAGGACCGGTGAGTTCGGTGCTGTTTACCTCGTTCGTGGCGTACGGAATGAGCCGCAAAAATTTGCGATGGCGGAAATTTTTTAACGTGTGGGCGTTGATCCCGATGTTTTTCGGCGGCGGATTGATTCCGTATTATCTGCTTTGCAAAATGTTGGGGCTTTTGAATACGTTTGCGATTTACATTATTCCCGGGATGTACAGCGTGTACAATATGATTTTGATCCGATCGTTTTTTAAGAGTACGCCCGAGGAATTGCACGAGGCGGCGGTGCTTGACGGCGCGGGGGAATTCCGCATTTATTTTCAGCTGATGATCCCCTTGTGCATGCCCGTTCTGATTACGATTTTTATGTGGAATTTTATCGGGCATTGGAACGATTATCTCACGTCTATGTTGTATTGTCCGCAACGCCCCGATCTCGATTCGTTGCAATACGTGCTCAGGCAAATCATTGCGGCGGCGGACGCGGGCAGCTTCGATTCGGTGCTGAGCGTATCGGGCAAGGCAACGGGCGAAACGATTTCGTACGCGGCGATGACCTTCGGTGCGCTGCCTCTGATCGTGATCTTCCCGTTTGTGCAGAAATATTTGACTCAAGGCGTATACGTGGGCTCTTTGAAGGGCTGAAAATTGAAAAGTGTAAGGAGAAAGACAGAGATGAAAAGCAAAAAGGCGTTAGCCGTTTTTATGGCGGCGGTATCGGTTTCAGGCGCGGCTTTCGGTGCGGGATGTTCGAAAAAATCGACGCAATGGCAATATCCCGATCGGGCGGATACTGTGCTTGCCGAGGGCGAAAAATCGTGGGAAAAGTGGAAAGAGGAATGTCCCGAAGGGTTGGAAATCAACTGGTTTACGAACGTGTATATGGACATCAACCAAAAGAGCGTGGTGACGAAAGCGATTAAGGAAAAAACGGGGATTACCGTGAATTTCGACTCGGCGCTGGGCAGCACGGCGGATAAACTTTCCGTGATGATTTCTTCGGATACTTTGCCCGACGTGATTACCGTGGAAAAGAGCGACGAGCGGTTTATTCAGCTTGCGGATCAAGGGTATCTTTTTCCGCTGAACGGACTTTCGGGGAAGTGGGCTCCCGACCTCGATTTTATGGGCATGCAGCAGACGTTGACAGACGGAAATATTTACGGATTGCCTTCGTTTTATTATTCTTCCACTTCCGCGGGGAAGTTGCAGACGAACGGCGGCATGATGGTGCGCAAGGATTGGTTTGAGTCGTACATGGAGTACGTGCAGGATAATATTGCCGAATCGGAGCAAAAAGCGTGGGATATTACCACGCCCGACGGATGCGTTAAGGCGATGAAATGGGTGCGCGACAACTGTTTGACGAGCGCGGAGAAGGATACGTATCAAGGGTTTATGCTCGATCCGTTCGATACTTCGAAAAACAACGGCAATCAGGGCATTGCGTGGCTTTGCCAATATTTTGCCGTGCCGTTCGAAACGGAGGACGGAAAGTATACAGACGGCATAGATATGCCCGAATATCTCGATATGATGAAGTGGCTGAACGAATTGTACCGCGAAGGGCTTTTGACGGACGAGGCGATTTCGGCGAATACGCAGGCGGAAGTGGGGCGTAAAATCGCGAACGGCGAAGTGTTTATTACTTCTTGTTCGCCGCAGGATTATCCCACTTATTTGAAAGCGGCGGCGTTTCCGAAGAGCGGCAAGAGCATCGAATACACGTCGTTTACGGTGAAAAATTATAACGGCGACGATCCCGTGCTTGGCGACATTGCGGGAACGGGATATGCGGTGAACTGCATTACGAAAAACGCTTCGCGCCCCGATATTATCATTAAGCTTTTCGATTATCTTTGGAGCGACGAGGGGCAGATGCTTTGCGGGTACGGGTTGGAAGGCAACGCGGACGAAAACGGCAACATTATCTCGCTTGCGGATTCCGATTTCGCGGGAAAATTTACCGCCGCCGACGCCACGTGGTATAAAGCGACAAACGGCGAGATCAAGCGCACGCAAAGCTACCTCGATCTGGTTAAAACGGAGGGTGTTTCCGACTCGCAGCTCGAAAGCAATCAGGCGCGTCTGAAAGAGCTGGGCTTGAACGAGTGGCAACTTTTCCGCCGTCCGCAGTACTTCGATACGCTGAACACGGGCAAAAAACAAGCCACGAAAGAGAACGCGTACGTGAATAACATGAAGCTGCCGCTTACGATTTATTCCACCGACGCGTATATGATTACGGGCGGACTCATCGATCCCACGCGAAGCGATTACAGCGATCTTGTGAAAATAGACAATCAGATGAATACGATCTGGTCGCAAAGCGTTTTGAGTATGATTCAGGCGAAAAGCCCGGAAGAGGTGGAAACGGTATTCAAAAACGGCAGAAAGCGACTGACGAGCAAGGGGCACGACAAGTTGTTTGACGCGCGCGCCGAGGTGTACGCGCAAAAGAAGAGTTCGCAAGGCATTGCCTGGGGGTATCCGCACCGCGATCCGAATTATAAAAACGCCGTGATTTCCGAATATTATACATGGGAAAGAAACGGAAAAACTTACCGCGATATTTTCGGGGCAATCGGCGACGTGAGTTACTATATCGATTACGAGTTGATCGGATAAAGGAGAAACGCGATGAAAGGAAGAATGAAAAAAATATTTTGCGCTTTTCTTTTGACGGCGGTGTGCGGAAACGTTTTCGGGGCGTGCGCGAAAAAATCGCCGATGCCCGATAACGGCGGCAACGGGAACAAACAAGAGGGAGTTACGGATAATCCCGAAGAAATTAAAAACGCTTCGGCTTTCGACGCGGTGCGGATTACGCAAAATTTCGGCGGAAAGCACGGCGAGGACGAGAGAATGCCCGCCTTTCATGCCAAAGGCATGGCTTCGGGTGTTGTTTGTTTGAACATCGGCGTGGAATACGGCGACTGGAGCGAAGCGAGTGCGGTGAGAATTCGTATGACTTCGCGCGATAACGGCAGTTACGGACCGGACAACAACACAGGCAACGATATATCTTTCGGATTCGGCGGTGAGAGTACGTCCGGCTCGGGAAAAACCGTAACGGTGATGAACAAGCTGCGCGGCGATATTAAATTTACCTATCCGAACGGGCAAAACTGGAAAATGCTGTATTATCCGTATGCGCACATGCCGTCTTTCAACGTGGCGCGCACGTTTACGGGGTGCGTCCAGTTTTTGCTGAACGAGGACACGTTCGGCGAGCCGTACAGATTCGGCAGCGACGAGAAAGACTGTATATTCAATACCGTGGGAGAGCCCGCGGGGGCTACGGCGGATCTTAGCAACGTGAAATTCGTGTACGTGTGTTACGACGCGTTTTATCTGAAAGGCAGAATCCACGATTTCGGAAATGTGGAGATTCTTGTAAACGGCAAATGGAAAACCGTTGCGGACATGAGCAAGGCGAAGATTGCCGAAAAGGGAGAAAACCAAACCTGGTACGAGGCGGTATCGGGGCTGAGAGCGAACGAAGTGATGCTCGATCCGTTTTTTACGGATTCGTTTGAATTAAGCACAGATGCGTTTTCGATTGAGAAACAGGCGCCGGTGGCATGTGAAGTTCACCCCGACAACAACGGAGACCGGCACTGCGACAGGTGCTTTGAAACGTTAACGCATTTCGGTTGGGACCTGAACGGCGACGGCATTTGCGACGACTGCAAGGGCGAGCTTTGCGCCGAGTGCAAGGACGTAAACCTCGACGGCGTCTGCGATATTTGCAAACACCTTATGGAAGATCCCGAAGAGATTGCGTAAATTGCGGGAGGAGGTATTATGAAAAGAATTGTATATTGCGCGATGAGCGCGATGCTTTTGGCGGCGTTCGCTTGTTCGGCGGGGTGCGCGGAAAAAGAAAAAACACCCGTCGTTGAAATTCCTGAGGGGTACACGCGGGAAAACGGCGAAAATATGTTCTGGGAAAACGAGGATACCGTAAAAGGCGATACGGTTGTGCCGAACGTAGGCATACGCATTTACAACTATGCGCCGAGCATTTTCGAAGAAGACGAGAATACCCGCCATGCCTATTATTGTTCCAACAAATATACGGTGGGCAACGATCCGCAAAAGGGGAGCATCAACGCGGACGGAAACGCGCAGATTACCGACTACATCGCGTACCGCAAGGGCGTGAAATTGGAGGACGGTAATTGGTATTGGAGCGAAAAATCGTACGTGCTTTCGCCTTTGAAAGGATCCGAAACGGAAGGAAAACATATCTGCGATCCAAACGTGATTAAAGGTGAATTTACTTACAACGGCGAAACGTACTCTTATCTGATGGCATATCTTGCCGAGGGGTTCACGCAGTACGTGAACGAATTTAACAACATTTCGCTTGCCGTGGCGAAATCGCCCGAAGGACCGTGGAAACGGTGCGGCGAAATCAACCCTTTAAAAAGATACACTTCAGACGATTATCCCGAGGAGTGGAACGACAGAAAGTTGCATCCCGAAGCGTATCTTTGGGGGTGGGGGCAAGCTTCGATGGTCAGCGTAGATAAAAAGGGAAGAGTGATGATGGCTTATTCTTCCATTCGCCCGTTTGCTTCGGACGGAGAGAATTGGCGGCAAACCACGATGACTACGATCGACCGCTACGATTTTTCGAATCTTAACGATATTAAAAAAGAATACGAACTTTTGATGATGCCGATTGAAGGCATAATGCGCGGAGGGTATCAGACCACGGTGGTATCGAACGGCGATTTTGCCTATGAGCCGAAAAATAACAGAATGTATATGATTACCGACGGCAAATATGACGATACTACGGGCAAAGCCGCAGGCGCGCCGCTTTCCTGGATAGATAACGGCGGAAGCGAGCCCGGGGACGTGTTTGAAAATATTGCCGACAGAGCAGCCGCGCCTCAGTGGTCGAACGTAACGGGCGTATCGGGCGAGGATTCGCTGAATAATATCGCCTCTCACAATACGGCGATCATTCGCGACGCGTACGGGTGGCTGACAAGCTCGAAAGAAATAGAAGTGGCGATTACGGGCTCGTGCGTGGCGGGCAATATTTACAAGGTGCACCCCGAATCAACGAAGAACGATTCCAACGCTTCGCTTTGGACGTTCAGAATTTTAAGAAAAACGGTAACGTTGTAAGGACGAAAAGAAGGACAGATATGAACGGAACAAAGGAAGCAAAACAAATTATTTTCGATACGGATATAGGCATGGACTGCGACGATGCGGCGGCGCTCGGCATTTTGTTGAACGCGCATAAACGCGGGGAGTGCGAAATTCTTGCGATTACGGCGAGTACGGGGCGCGAGGGCGCAACGGCAACGGTGAACGCGATTTGCGATTATTACGGCGTAAACGGCATACCCGTGGGGCGAATGAAGCGCATGCTGCAGTGCGACGGCGTGAACAATTACGCGCGTGCGGTGATGGAAAAATACGGAACGGAGGACGTGGAAACGGACGCCGTGCCGTTGCTCAGAAAAACGCTTGCCGGGGCGGCGGGAAAAGTATCGGTGATTGCCGTAGGACCGCTTTCCAACCTTGAAGAGCTTTTAAAAAGCAAGGCGGACGAATTTTCGCCGCTTTGCGGGGCGGAGCTCGTGAAGCAAAAAGTGGATAAACTGTACGTGATGATCGGATCTTTTTCTCAGAATTTCGGCGGAAAACGCTTCCGCGAGTGGAACTTATTGCAAGACGTGCCTGCGGCGCGGTACGTGATTGAAAATTGGGGTACAAAAAAGGTGTATTTACCGCACGAGATCGGCGCGGCGGTTTTCACCGAAATGGGACAAAACGAAAACCCCGTGTGGTACTCGATGAAAAATTTTGCGATCGCGAACGGCGCAGATATTTCGAACGGCTACCGCCGCGAAAGTTGGGACCCCGTAACGTGCATGATCGCCCTGAACGAAAACAATCCGCTTTTTGTTTATTCGCCTGCGGGCAGGGTAACGGTGGACGGGGATTGTGTAACGCTTTTTGAAGAAAAGACAGGCGGACTTGACAAATATTTATCGGTTAATTCCGATTTAAAGGGCATAGAAAAGCTTCTGAATTTGTCGGTGGAAAAGAAATAGCGGTAAAAACGCGGTAAAAGCAACGCCCGCGCAAATATTGCGCGGGCAGCGGGACGGCTTAAAATATTTGTGCCGCAATCGAAGCGTTTTTACCGCATTATTTTTGTCGCGGCGGTTCCGGCCGTTTTTCAGTGGGCGTGAAATGTATGTCGGAAAATTCGGGAAGCTTGTTTTTCTCGCGGTACTGCGTGGGGGAGAGTCCTTCGGAATCCGTGAAAGTGCGGCAGAAATGCGAAGCGGTGGCAAAGCCCGTTCGGCGGGCGATTTCCGTAACGGAAAGTTTGCTTTCGAGCAGATATTTTTTTGCGTTGCTCAATTTTGTTTTTTGCAGATAGTCTGTGGCGGAAACGCCCATACGCGCGAAAAAGTTTTGGCGGAAATAATCGTAGTTATAGTGTAATTCCGCGGCGATTTTTTTAATATTCGTGGTTTCGTTGGCATGTGCGGTGATGTAGTTTAACACGTGATCGAAATCCATCGACATACGCGCGGGGCCTGCCGCCGAACGCAAGACGTTTAAAACAAGCAATTCGGAAAGGGTGTCGAGCGCGGAAGGATAGTATAATTTTTTTTCTTTCAGCTCTCTGCCGATAATGCGGAGCGTATCGGCCACGCGGCGATCTTTATCCACGAAAAGGCGTGAAGGAAGAGGCGTGGAGGTATCGAAACCAACGCATACCACGGCAACGCGGTCTTTATGTGTTTCGGTGTGCGGCGCGTTGGGGGCGGCAAGAATAAACGTACCCGAAATAAAACGGAATTTTTCCCCTTCCACTTCGGTTGCACCCGTGCCGTCGGCGTAATACGTGAGTTCGTAGCAAGGGTGCGTGTGCATTTGCACCGTATGCTCTGTTTCATACACTTTATCCATATAAAAAACGAATTTATCACTCATGATTTAATTATATCACAAACGACGGGGACGGTCAAACGTTTCGCGCGCGTATGCGTGCGTAAGGCGGTTATCGGCGGAAAATCGCAAAAAATATCGAGAGGGAACACAATGAAAGAGGCATTGAAACAGTTAAAAACATACTTAAACGGGGATCGGCCGGCGGTACGGTACACATTGCAGACGGACGATCTTTCTTCGGGCGGCGCAAAAAATTTCGCCAAGCCGTATAACGACAGAAAGGCTTATTTTACTCAGCTTCCCGCCGCGGGCGAACTGTACTGCGAAGAAACGAAAACTTCGCTCCGCGCGGAATTTATTACGGTTGGCGGCAGACGCGGCGTGCTTGTAAAAATGCGCACGACGCGCACCGATTTATCGGAATTTTCGTTGGAATTGCCGATCAACTTTATGGGCAAGAAAAACGGCGGCGGGTGGCAAAATCAATATCTTTTAAATTCGCCGTATACCTCGGCGGGGAACAG
>ENA-UERG01002378-UERG01002378.1-human-gut-metagenome-genome-assembly--contig:-NODE-2378-length-13563-cov-3.299199_pt1 | contig 13563 bp, 9 predicted proteins | sample MGYA00242954_ERZ507954 | MGnify/ENA primary metagenome ERZ507954 (study PRJEB26167, sample SAMN06115478) | human gut metagenome | host: Homo sapiens | place: China:Sichuan | collected 2015-01-21... | reverse complement strand
CCCAGTCGGGGACGTTCAGGGTTCGCTATCAGAACACGAAAAAATGGAACGACGTGTACGTGTATGTATGGGAGGGCGCTGATAACAAAAAAACCGGTCCTTGGCCGGGAAAAGCTATGACAAAGGATTCGGATGGCTCTTACTATTACGACCTTTCTGTTACCGGAACGGGTATATACAATTATGTTTTCAACATTGGTTCTGATGCGCAGAAAACAAAGGATATTACAAATGTCTCCTATGCACCGGGAAAAGAAGCTCTGTTCAACTTTGACGGTCTCCTGTCGAACACCGCCGCCGACACCTCCTCCACGGAGACTGGGGGCGTTAGCCGGGGGGCCAATTCGGATGGGTCTTATTCCCTGGTGCTGGAGGGAGACACCTTTACCAACACCATGATCACCCAACTGAATCTGCAAATCACGAAGACGGACAGCGTGGACGCCGAGAAAAAGCTGGAAGGCGCAGAGTTCACCCTGAAAGAACAGGGGACAGAGAACTCTATGGAGGTCACCACCGATAAAGACGGCATCGCGCTCTTTGAAAGCATCCGGCGCAATACCACCTACGATCTGCGTGAGACACAGGCGCCGTCAAATTACATGACGGCAGGACCCTGGATTCTGGAGGTCAGGGACGAAGACGCGACGCTTTACCCGGCCACGGAGAACCCGGACGGAACGTTGGAAAAGGCCAGCGACACCGGAACGGCTTTGACCGTTACCACCGGCACCGACTCCAAGGTGTTGGAGCTTCCCATTCAGGACACCCTTTGGGGCTACAAGCTTCCCGACACCGGCGGAGCCGGAACAACCTCTTATACCGCAGGCGGCCTGGCGCTGATCTTCGGCGCGGCGACCCTGTTGTATAGCCATTGCAGGCGTCGAAAGGAGGATGAGGCATCTTCCTGATACGCGGAAAGCCACCATTCCAATTCAAAATTACGATGAAAGAAGGAGCACAAAAAATGAAATGCACAAGAAAACTCGCCAGTCTCCTGCTGGCACTGGTCATGGTCTTCGCCCTGGCCACCACAGCCTTTGCCACTGAACCGGTAACTCCCACCACCACCGGCACCATTACCGTTGCGAATCCCGTTGCAGGCCAGACCTATACCGCTTACAAGATTTTTGATGTCACCTATGACGAGAGCGGTCACTATTCTTATACCCTCGACATCACCAGCCCGTGGTACCTCATGGTACCTGCCTACGCCAACCAGTTTGAAACTCTGGAGTTGACCTCAATGGAATACACTGGTAAGTCGTTCATTACTATCAAAGACGGCTTCAGTCCGGCCCACTTTGCTAGTTATTTGAGCGCTAACTTGGAGCGTACGCGGGCCGTGGGCGTCGAACTGACTCCGGATGGAAATTCTGGCACCGTTTCCGCTACCGGCCTGGATCTGGGCTACTACCTGGTCACCAGTACCACCGGCGCTCTGTGCAACCTGACCACCACCAACCCGACTGCCACCATCCACGATAAGACCGACATGCCCTTTGAGAAGGAAGCCGACAAAACCAACGCAGATGTGGGTCAGCCCGTCAACTACACCGTCACCGGCAAGGTGCCGGACTCCACCGGCTTTGATACCTATATTTACGAAATCGCCGATACCATGAGTGACGGGCTGACCTTTAACCGGGACAGCCTTGCGGTAAAGGTTGGAAACGCTGATGTGACCGGTGATGCCGACAAGTGCACGATCACCTATGATGCTACAACCGCTCCCAATACGTTTAAGGTGTCCATTCATGTCAAGAACTGCACTGTCGGTGATAACATCACAGTTACTTATAATGCTACCGTCAATGAAAAGGCAATTGCGGTGGTCTCGAAGAACGAGGCAAAATTGACCTACAGCAACGATCCTACCGATTCGACCCATACGACCACCACGCCCGCGCAGAAGCAAGAGGTCTACAGCTCCAAGATCGTTATCGACAAGTTTGAGTCCGGCAGCAAAACCACCAAGCTGCCTAACGCGAAGTTTGTCCTGTACAAGGAAGTAACCACTGATGCTGGAACCTCTCTCGTGTACTACAAGTGGAATACCGATAAGAAGGTCGAATGGGTTGCAGACAAGAATGCTGCCACTGTCATGACAACCAACGCTCAGGGCGAAGCCACCTTCGGCGGCCTTGCCGACGGCACCTACAAGCTGGAAGAAACCAAGGCTCCCGCCGGCTACAATCCGCTGACTGCGCCTGTTGAAGTTAAGGTAGCGGGCAGCAGCACGGATATCACGAAGCTTTCTGTTACCGCTGAGGTCGAAAACAAAACTGGCACGACCCTGCCCTCCACCGGCGGCATGGGCACCACCATCTTCTATGTACTGGGCGCTGTCCTGGTCGTGGGGGCCGGGGTGCTGCCGGTCACCAAGAAGCGCATGAGCGATGCCAATCGTTAATTCCTGAGAGGACACACTCTGTAATTCCCCTTTCTATACCGAAATCCTGTGCCGGGGAGAGCCCCTCCCCGGCACGCAGCCACAAGGAGAACCCTGTATGCGAAAACATCTATCCACCATTGTTCTGGTGTTCCTATTGCTCATAGGGCTGTCCCTGTTGCTGTACCCCACCGTCAGTGACTACTGGAACTCCTTCCACCAGACCAAGGCCATTACCACCTACGCCGAAAACGTGGCCGCTCTCGACAACGCCAGCTATGATGCCATCTGGGATGCCGCCCGGCAGTATAACCGGAACCTGTGTAGTCGCAGCAACAGCTTCCTCCTCTCCGAGGAGCAGAAGGCCGAATACGAAAGCCTGCTGGACATATCCGGTCAGGGGGTCATGGGCTATATCGAGATTCCCGAAATTGACGTGAGCCTGCCCATCTACCACGGCACGGAGGATCCCGTCCTACAGGTGGCAATCGGCCATCTGGAATGGTCCAGCCTGCCGGTAGGCGGGGAGAGCACCCACTGCGTCCTCTCCGGCCACCGGGGTCTGCCCAGCGCCAAGCTGTTCACCAACCTGGACAAGCTTCGGGAGGGGGATACCTTCCTCCTGCGGGTGCTGGATGAGATTCTGACCTATGAGGTGGATCAAATCCTCATTGTGGAGCCGCAGGATACCGCCGCGCTGGAAATCACGGAGGGGGAGGACTACTGCACCCTGGTGACCTGCACCCCCTACGGCATCAATACCCACCGGCTGCTGGTTCGCGGACACCGCATCGACAATATCGAGGAAGTCAAAACCGTGCGGGTCACCGCCGACGCCGTCCAGTTAGAGCCCATGCTGGTGGCGCCCGTCGTGGCGGTCCCCATGCTGCTGATTCTGCTGATCCTTCTGCTGCTGCCCAGGCGCAGAAAGAAATAGGAGGTTTTTTCATGAGAAAGCATGTTATTTCCGGCCTGCTGGCGCTGCTTTTCCTGCTTGCTCTGCCCCTGTCCGCCGCCGCCCACGCGGTTCCGGATGAGAGCCGGAACGGCAATTGCAGCATCACCGTCTCCATGACCTACAAGGGAAAAGCCGTCCGCGGCGGCACGCTTGCCCTGTACAAGGTGGGCGACGTGGCGGAGGACGACGGCAACTACAGCTTCGTCCCCGTGGAAGAAATTCAGGCGGACATTCCCGAATTCGGCGACATCGAGTCCCCGGATCTGGCGGGGCGGCTGGCAGAGCTGAAAGGGAAGCTGACTCCCGTCACCTCCGATCCCGTGACCGTCGATAGAGACGGCAACGCGACCTTTTCCGACCTGACCTTCGGTCTGTATCTGGTGGTGCAGAAAACCGCCGCTCCCGGCTACGGGAAAACCGCTCCCTTCCTGGTGAGCGTGCCTTACCTCTACCGGGACGAATACCAATACGACGTGACCAGCCAGCCCAAGACCGATCTGGAGCGGGAGGTCAAGCCCACCGCGCCTCCCTCCCCCGGCGGCGGGAAGAAGCTTCCCCAGACCGGGCAGCTGTGGTGGCCGGTGCCGGTGCTGGCCTGTGCGGGGCTTGGCTGCATCGCCGTGGGTCTGTTCCGCCGCCGGGAGGCCAGGGATGAAGGCTAACCGGGGAACCGTCTGGATCAACGCGGGGCTGCTGCTGATTGCGGCGGCCCTGTTCCTTTCGGCTTACAATGAACGGGAGTCCCACGAAGCCCGGGACTCCGCCCGGCAGGTTATTGCCCAGCTGTGCGACGCGCTCCCCACGGAAGCGGGCGATGACGAAGCCGAACCCACGGCCCTTCCGGAATCCCTGCCGGATGTCCAGCGGGAGATGCCGGTGAAGACCATCAACGGCCGGGACTACATCGGCGTGCTGAGCATTCCGTCGCTGGAGCTGGAGCTGCCGGTGATCAGCCAGTGGGACTATCCCGCATTGAAGGTTGCCCCCTGCCGGTATTCAGGCTCCTTGTATCAGGACAACCTGATCATCTGCGCCCACAACTATGCGTCCCATTTCGGAAAGCTGAAGGAGCTCCAACCCGGGGACATCGTCCTGTTTACGGATATGGATGAGCAGGTGGTGACCTTCCAAATGGTGGAGCGGGAGACGCTGAACCCCATGGACACGGAGGGAATGGAAGCAGGGGACTGGGATCTGACGCTGTTTACCTGCACCATCGGCGGACAGACCCGTGTGACGATCCGGCTTGAACGGGTGGAAGTATTCCGGAACCCCGAACAGGAAGACACCGTCCAATCCGAAAAATAAACGCACAATCCGGCAAAGGCTTTCGGCAAGAAATGCAAGGGAGGTAGGAACCGTGAAAAGGGTGTTTGCATGGCTGACCGTCTGCCTGCTGGCCGGGTGCCTGGCCGGATGCGGCGGGGAGAAGCGGGTCGTCACTTCGGACACGCTGTATGTTCCGAGGATTGAGGGCATGACCGAAGCCTTTATTCTGGGCATGGACGCCTCCATCGTGCCGTCGCTGGAGGCGGGCGGCGTCCGGTACTATGACTTTGACGGTAAGGAGAAGGACGTTTTTGAGATCCTTTCCGAAAACGGGATCAACTACATCCGGGTTCGGGTGTGGGTGGATCCTTACGACGGCTCCGGCCGGGGCTACGGCGGCGGAAACTGCGACATCGGCACCGCCCTTGCCATCGGCAAGCGAGCCACCCGGTACGGCATGAAGCTTCTGGTCGATTTCCACTATTCCGATTTCTGGGCCGATCCCGGTAAGCAGATGGTTCCCAAAGCGTGGGTCGGTATGGAAATCGACGAAAAGGCCGATGCCCTGAACCGCTACACCACGGACTGCCTTCAGCAGCTGAAGGACGCCAAGGTGGACGTAGGCATGGTGCAGCTGGGCAATGAGACCAACGGCAGCCTCTGCGGGGAAACCACCTGGGGGAACATCTGCTATCTGATGGAGGCCGGCTCCCGAGCCGTCCGGGCAATTTTTCCGGAGGCGCTGGTGGCCGTTCACTTCACGAATCCGGAGAACGCCGACGCCATGCGCTTCTATGCGAAAACGCTGGACGATTTCCGACTGGACTACGATGTATTCGCCACCTCCTACTACCCTTACTGGCATGGAACGCCGGAGAATCTCGCCGCCGTGCTCTCTCAGATTGCCGAAGCCTACGGCAAGAAGGTCATGGTAGCGGAAACCTCCTACGCCTACACCCCGGAGGATACGGATTTCTTCGGCAATACCATCGGCGAGGGCGGCAGCTATGCCAAACCCTATCCCCTTACCGTACAGGGACAGGCCGATGCCGTGGCGGATGTTGTCCGAACAATGGCGGAGGACACGACAAACGGCATCGGTGTCTTCTACTGGGAGGGCGCATGGATCAGCGCCGGAGGCGGCAGCCGGGCGGAAAACAGCCGGAGATGGGAGCAGTACGGCTCCGGCTGGGCCAGCTCCTACGCCGCCTCCTACGACCCGGAGGACGCGGGCAAATACTACGGCGGCAGCGCCGTGGACAATCAGGCGTTTTTTGACAGCACGGGGCGCGCGCTGGAATCCCTGAAGGTATTCTCCCTCCTCCGGACGGGAACCCGCTGAGGCCCGTACCCAATGCAATGCGGAATTCTGATATGATTTTCGGATGAAAAGCTTTTCAAAGGCGGGATCACACATGAAAAAAATTCTTCTTCGCGCCGCGGCGCTTCTGCTGGCCTTGGTGCTGGCAGGGTGCGGCACGGCCTCTCCGGCGGAGACCGTGCCCACGGAGGCCGACAAAACGGACGACAACTACCGGGTGTTCTATGAGATTTTTGTCGGCTCCTTTGCCGACTCCGACGGGGATGGAACGGGAGACCTGAACGGGATTCTCCGGCACCTGGACTATCTGAACGACGGGAATCTCCTGTCGGATACCAGTCTCGGGGTACAGGGGCTGTGGCTGACGCCGATTTTTGCCAGCCCCTCTTATCACAAATACGACGCAACGGATTACTACCGGATCGACTCGGACTTCGGCACCGAGGACGATCTCCGGGCGCTTCTCGACGCCTGCCATGCCCGGAATGTGAAGGTGATTCTCGATCTTGTCATCAACCACACTGCCCGGAACCACGAATGGTTTCAGTCCTTCTGCCAGTCCCACGCCGACGCCAATCCCGACGACCCCTACTACGATTACTACAGCTGGTACACCGGCGAGACGCTTCCGGCCGGGATCACCTGCGAAAAGATTCCCGGAACGGCGGACGAATATTACGAGTGCAACTTCTCCCCGGACATGCCGGAGCTGAACTATGACAATCCCGCCGTCCGGGAGGAAATGCTGAACGTAGCAAAGTACTATCTGGAGCTGGGCGTGGACGGATTCCGCTTTGACGCCGTCAAGTATCTTTACTATGGAGAAACCGGCCGAAGCGCGGCGTTCTGGAAGTGGTACACCGATCAGCTCCGAGCCGTGAAGCCGGAGGTCTATCTTGTGGGCGAGTGCTGGTCCGGCGAGTCGGAGATCCTTGCCTACTATCCGGCCATGAACTGCTTCAATTTCTCCGCCGCCCAGGCCGAGGGCGTCATTGCCTCCGCTGCCAAGGATCAGGACATCAACCGGTTCACGGGCTACATGTGCGCCTTTCAGGACAAGATTTCTCAGGCGAACCCCGACGGCATGATGGTCTGCTTCCTTTCCAACCACGACATGGATCGCTCTGCCGGGTATCTGATGCTGGCGAACCACTTTCCCCAGATGGCCGCCAATCTCTATCTGCTGTGCAGCGGCTCGCCGTTCCTGTACTACGGGGAGGAGATCGGCATGAAGGGCGTCCGAGGTTCCGCCAATACCGATGCCAACCGGCGGCTTGCCATGCTCTGGGGAGACGACAGCAGTCCCCGGGATCCGGAGGGCAGCACCTATCCCTCTTCCAAGCAGACCAACGGAACCGTAGAGTCTCAGCTCGCACAGGAGGGGAGCCTGCTGCGCTACTACTGCCGCCTGATCTCTCTGAGAAACCGCTACCCGGCGATTCCCCGGGGCACCTATACACAGGTGAATCTTGGCAGCGCCAAGTGCGGCGGCTTTCTCGTGGAATACGAGGGAAGCACCCTGTGTATTCTCCACAACATCAGCACGGACATTCCCTTTACTGTAGATCTTGCCGATACGGACATTCCCTGCCGCTCCATTCTGGAGGTTATCGGCATGGGCGAAGCGTCTCTGGAAGGCACCGTCCTGAGCCTTGCCCCCCAGACCTCCCTGATCCTCGGCTCCGCCGCCCCCTGACCGCCATCCAAACCGCTCCGGATACCATCGTCACCGCAAATCTCCCCCGGCTGTGCCGATTTTTTCGGTACAGCCGGGGGAGATTAAACATGTATTCTTTTCCCGCGCTCGCGGGGCTTCCTGGTATGCAAACGCATGGCAAAATGGATAACGTGCCATTTTCCAGCCCCTGCGGGGGCAACCGTAAAGGATGCACAAAACCTTCATGCACCGACTTTTGCGCAGTTTTGGGGTGCGGTGCTTACCCGTGAAGCCTTATCCGTAGATCAGATTCCGCTCGGTTTCGGGATCGAACAGGTGCATGACTTCGCCGGGGAAGCTCACATGAATCTTCGCGCCATTGACCAGCTCCGCCCGCTCCTGTCTGCACAGGCCGAGGGTGGGTACCCGAACCACCAGCTGGGCGCCGTCCTCCGTCTCCGCGTGAATGTGCAGCTCGCTGCCCATCATTTCATTTACGATAATGGTACAGGGAATCGCATTGGGGCCCGGCTGGGACAGGGTGATGTGCTCCGGACGGACGCCCAGAACCACACTGCGGCTGTCCACCGCCTTTGCCGCCAGATTTTCACCGGTCTCACCGTCCACCTCAATCCGGCTTCCGAGAGGCGTCACATAGTACTTGCCGTTCTCCCGCACCAGCTCCGTGCGGAAGGTGTTCATCTGGGGCGCGCCGATGAAGCCCGCCACGAACAGATTCACTGGATGCTCAAATACCTCCGTGGGGGTGCCGACCTGCTGGATGAAGCCGTCCTTCATGATGACGATCCGGTCGCCGAGCGTCATGGCCTCGGTCTGGTCATGGGTTACATAGATAAAGGTCGTGTCGATCTTTTTCCGCAGGAGAATGATTTCGGCACGCATCTGATTGCGGAGCTTGGCGTCCAGGTTGGACAGCGGCTCATCCATCAGAAACACCTTGGAATCCCGAACCATGGCACGACCGATGGCCACACGCTGCCGCTGGCCGCCGGACAGCGCCCGGGGCTTCCGGGTCAGATACTCGGTAATGCCCAGCACCTTCGCCGCTTCCGTGACGCGCCTGAACACCTCATCGTTGGGAACCTTCTTCAAACGAAGGCTGAAGGCCATGTTCTCAAACACCGTCAGGTGGGGGTACAGGGCGTAGTTCTGGAACACCATGGCGATGTCCCGATCCTTGGGCTGGAGGTCGTTGACCACCACACCGTCGATCTCCACGGTACCCTCGGAGATCTCCTCCAGACCCGCGATCATCCGCAGGGTCGTGGATTTGCCGCAGCCGGAGGGGCCGACGAAGACCACAAATTCCTTATCCTTGATGTCCAGGTTGAAATCGTGAACGGCCACGACCTTCTTGTCGTAGACCTTCTTGACGTTGGTTAATTTTACAGATGCCATAGCTTTCCTCTCTCCTTATCCTTTCACGGCGCCGCCGGTGACGCCTTCCACATAGTACCTCTGCAGGAGCATGAACAGGATGGTGACGGGAAGTGCCACCACCACGCCGCCCGCGCAGAACATGGTATAGTTGGTGGCAATCAGGGTCTTCGAGGAGATCCAGTATTGCAGACCCACCGCCACATTCATGCCCACCTCCGTATTGTGGGAGATATACTTGGCAAACATGAAGTCGCCCCACGGAGCCATGAACGCAGTGAGAACGGTATAAATGACAATGGGCTTGGACAGAGGCATGATCACCTTGTAGAACACCTGAAAGCGGGAAGCGCCGTCCACCCGAGCCGCTTCGTCCAAGCTCTTGGGGATGGTGTCAAAGAAGCCCTTGGACACATAGTATCCCATGCCAGAGCTGGCGCAGTAGACGAGGATCAGTCCCGGCACGGAGTTGGCTCCCGTCAGCCCCATGCCGCTGAGAACCTTATACAGCACGATCATGGTGACGAAGCCCGGGAACATGCCCAGAACCAGGCAGGTGTTCATCAGCAGCTTTCTGCCCTTGAAGCGAAGCCGGGAAAGAACATAGCTGACGCTCAGCACCATAAGGGTTTGCAGCACCGCCGTAGCCAGGGCGGTGATCAGCGTATTGCGGAACCAAATGGGGAAGCTCGTTTTGGTCCACAGATTGATGTAGTTGTCAAAGCCCCACTGCTTGGGGATGATGTAGCCCACACGTCCGGTGGATTCAGTCCGGAAGGACTCCAGCAAGATGCACGCAAAGGGCGTTAGCCAGATAATGGACATGAGGACAAGGATCACATAGAGCACAGTATTGGAAACGGTATTTTTCGTCCGGATTCCCATGTGAGATCGATTCCTGCTCATTACGAATAATCCTCCTCATTTCTGGTAGACGGGATCACGTTGTAGACGATCAGGGAAAGAACCGCGACAACAACGAAGATCATGATGGCAATTACGGCGGCCAGCTTATAGTTGCTGGTGGCGCCGGTGGTAATGTTGAACAGCCAGGTGATCAGAAGATCCGTAGTTGTGGCACTGCCGCCGCTGGTTACAAGATCCGGACTTGCCGGGCGGCCGTTGGTCAGCAGATAGATTACGTTGAAGTTGTTGATATTGCCGATGAACTGGGTCAGCAGGTAGGGGCCCGTGACGAAGAGCATGTACGGAAGCGTGATCTTCACATACTGCTGCCAGACACTGGCACCGTCAATTTTGGACGACTCGTACAGATCCTGCGGAATATTCATCAGAATGCCGGTGCTCACCAGCATCAGATAGGGGATACCGACCCAGATGTTGATTACGATGACGAGGATTCGGGCGGAGGTGGTATTCTCCCAGAAGCGGATGGCCTGATCGATAAAGCCCAGCTTCAGGAGCATGGCATTCACGACGCCGTTGGTATCGAAGAGCTTGGAGACATACAGCAGGGAAATGAACTGAGGCACCGCGATGGTCAGAACCAGAATGCCGCGCCAGAGCTTTTTGAAATGGATTCCCTTCTTGTTGATGAGGATCGCCACCAGCATTCCCAGGAAATAATTGGTGAATGTGGCAAAGAACGCCCACATCAGCGTCCACGAAAGGATCTCGCCGAAGGTATAGCTGAGGTTCGCGTCCGCGCTGCTGGAGCTGATCAGCTCGTTGAAATTGCTCAGCCCCACCCATGTAAAGAGGTTGCTGTAGCCGTCGTGAGCGCCGTCATAGTTGGTGAAGGCAACGAGGATCATGAACAGAATCGGGATTACCGTGAAGACAAGGATGCCCGTGATGGGCAGTGCCAGCAGCGTCTTGTGGAACTGATCGTCCAGCACGGAACGAAGGTCGTCTTTTCCGCTTTTGAGCTTCTTGCCCGTGGCAAGGATCTCCTCTGAGATCCGGTTCTGCTTCACGTTCAGCCGCCATGTGTAGACAAAAGCGATGATGAAGAGGATGGTCAGGAGGCCGTACAGCAGAATCTTAAAAGAGTCGTCGCCGTTGACCCGGACGTAGGTGTCCAGCACCTCGTTGTATACCTCTCCGGGGGGCACATCGCCCAGCGTGCGGAACTTGCCCAGCCAGTAGCTGCCGGTTGTGACCATATATACGATGAACACAGATTCAAAGACAAGGAACAGCAGTCCCCGCAGCACCTGACCCCGGGCAATATTGCCGAAGCCCATCACAAGGTAGGATACCTTCGTTTTCCAGCTGCCCTTTGTAAAGGTGGTGGCGCAATCCGTCAGCTCGTTTCGGATGCCCCTGAAAGCACCTGCGATCCCGTTCCCGACGGCTTTGACCAAAGAGGCCAGCCAGCCGGGGATGCCGAGAACGAACAGGACAATGTTGTACCACAGACGCTGAAACGTGTTCAGCCTGAGGTATTCCAGATCCGTCAGTTTCTTCATGATCAATCGGGATAAACCTGCGTTTATCCGCCTACCTCCATTCTTTTTGGATTTGGCTGTCTCCGGGAACCGTTTTTCGCTTTGGCGGGAAATGCTGCCCGCCCCAAAGCCGGTTGCGGAGACGTCCATTCGTTTCCGGTGTTCCGCCCAGAAAGGAAGCCGGCGCTGCCGGGACGCCTCCTTCTTCGGCGGGACACCGGGCCGGAACAGGGAACGCGCTCCGAATCCCGTCGGGACTCGGAAGGCAGCGGCAGAGGGACCTCAAAAGAGCCGCCCGGGCAAACCCGAGCGGCTCCCCCTCTCAGAACTCTATGTCACTGCGCTTGTGGATGGAAGCCTGCCTTATTCGGCGGGAACCAGCTCCACGGTGCCTACTTCGCCGTTGAGGGTCAAACGGACTTTGTAGGTACCGGCGGTCTCAACCACAAAGTTATTGCCGTCCATGCCGTAGGCAACGTCCCAGGCCTTGCCTTGACGAACCTTGAACTCAACGCCGGCATCCATCTGGTAGGCCTCATCGGTCAGCCAGCTGCCGTCGTCCTGCTTGGTCATGGGAAGATCCACGGACCAGCCGTCGCCGTTGATGGAGCCGATGACCGTAAAGGCCTCCCGCTCCTCGGCGGACATGGAGAACAGACCCTTAATGGAGGTCTCATAGCTCTCCAGCGCGGCCTTCAGCTCTTCATCGGTGGTAGCCTCCTTGGCAGCGGTGGCATAAACCTTGGCAATATCCCACCAGGAACCGTCAATCTGTCCCTGCGGCGTAGCATAGGCACTCTGAGCAGCCAGAGCGGCCAGAGCAGGATCACCGGCAACCTTTTCGGACTGCTGGGCAGCCTTGTTGGAGGGACCCCAGCCCACGGCGTCGAACCGGGCAAGCTGGCACTTCTCGTTGGTCAGGTACAGGGCAAGCTTCTGCAGAACGGCGGTCTTCACGGGATCGGTCTGGGGCTTGACACCCACCAGCTTGTTGCCGGAGAAGGAGCCAAGGTGGTAAGAGTTGCCGTCCACGGTGAAGCTGGGCAGATCGGTGCAGGCGTAGTTGTCGCCCAGAGCGGCCTTGGCGGAGCTGGTGCCCCAGGTGCCGACGATGACGACGGCGGCGGGGATGGCAGCGGAGAAGTCATCGGCAGAGCTGGAGGACTTGTAAGCGGTGGAGTTCAGCAGCTTCTTCATACCCTTCAGGGCGATAACGCCGTTGTCGGAATTGAAGTCGTCGTCAACGCTCTCGAAGCTCTTGCCGTCGGCGGACATGGTCCAGTTGGAGTGGCAGCCGGTAGCGAAGAAGAAGGCGGCATTGTACCACGCGGAGGTCTCAAGCTCCATGGAGAAGCCGCGGCCGGCGGCCTCGCAGTCGGCAATGATGTCTTCCAGGCTGTCCACGTGCTCAGCGGGAATCACGCTGCTGTCGTAAATCATGAAGTAGCCGTTATCGGAGGTCATGGGATAGCACCATATATCGGAGCCAATGGTGGCGGCCGCAACGGCGCCGCTGTCGTTCAGCTCGGTGACTTCCGCGGCAGCCTTGGTGCCAAGCTTGGTCAGGGCGCCGGCCTGCACCAGACGAGCCAGCTGATCCTGCGCGAAGCAGAACAGGTCGGCGCCGTCCTCGACGGAGGTGATCATCTGGGTGGCGGACTCGGACTCGGTGACGCCCTCAATGGTGGCGTTGATGACGATGCCGGGGTTCTCTTCCATAAAGTCCTTGATCTGCTGCTCGGTCAGTTCCTTTACACCGGCCATCTCGGAGACCCAGACGGTGATGTCATAGGTGCCGTCCAGAGAATCGGCCGCGGCAGCGGCGGTGGGGTTGGCAGCGGCGGCGGTGCCGGCGGGGGTTGTGTTGCTGTTACCGCAGCCGGCAAACAGGCCAAGAACCATGCCGACAGTCAGAAGCAGCGCGAGAATCTTCTTCATTTTACATTTCCTCCTTGATATTATAAATTTGCTGGCTGATCCCGCAGACCGGAAAGCGCTTTCCATAGGACGAACGGAACGGGAGAATACCCGGGTATGTTACCGTGTCCTCCGATTGGAATCGTTTCCAGAAAGCCGGAAAAAACGGGGGGAGTGCTTAGAGGATTATTTTCTTCCCACTTCCCTTTAAACAAAGAATACTCGATTTTTCGTAACAAG
>ENA-UERG01002377-UERG01002377.1-human-gut-metagenome-genome-assembly--contig:-NODE-2377-length-13563-cov-5.756711_pt1 | contig 13563 bp, 10 predicted proteins | sample MGYA00242954_ERZ507954 | MGnify/ENA primary metagenome ERZ507954 (study PRJEB26167, sample SAMN06115478) | human gut metagenome | host: Homo sapiens | place: China:Sichuan | collected 2015-01-21... | reverse complement strand
GAATCTGACCGCCAAGCTGACTAAGGCCATGATTGCCGACAATGCGGCGGCGATTGCATGGGTCAAGGCGCAGAGCGGAAACGACGCGGTTGTCGGAACATACACCGCAGATAACTCCGAGGGCGGTAAGACTTACACCTATCTGGTTTATGTGCCGACTGTCAGTACTCCCTACAGCGTCAGCCTGATGCCGACGGGAACAGACAAGAACCTGAAACTGGCGGTTCATTACAGCGCCGATTCGACGGGCAAGCTGAGCGATTCGGATGCAAAATATGCACTCTTCCTTGTAACGGTGCGGGCGGACAGCGACGTGGCGGTGGATATCAGCCTGAACGGACTGGACGCAACCGAAAAGCCGATGGAGACTGATCCGAAGCTTGCATTCTGCGGTCTGTTGGATGTGGAACTGGTCAGGTACTTTGACGAGCTGACGAAAAAGGTGGAAGCGGTTGTGAACTCCGCAACCGATGAGACGAAGCTGAAAGCGATTATTAACGATCTGGGCATTCTGTTTACAACGCGCGAGAATCAGGTGTTTGTTAACGCGACTCTGCAGGAGGAACTGGCGGCTGAGCTTACCACCGATGAGGTTAAAGCACTGGCGGCTGAGCTGGATCTCGAACGCTTCTACTGGAGTCTTCTGAGTGCCACGAGCACCTCGGTGGTGAAGCACAAAGAGGAAAAGACGGACGGCGAGAAAATTACGGTTGTGGATGCGGAGAAGAATCCCGTTTGCAACGAGCCGTACTACTACTTCCGTTCTCCCTCGGTGATTTACAACGAGTGGGCTTCCAAAAAATAAGATAAGTTAAAAACTATGCCCCGCAGACAGATGTCTGCGGGGCGTATGTTTTTTGCCGACAGAGGAACAATAACAGGGAAATCACAAAGGGAGAATCTGACCATGTGGGGAATTGCAATTGTAGGATGCTTTGCGGCGGTCATCGCACTGATCCCGCCCGTCGGTCGGCTCGCATGGAGAATCGGGGCGGTGGACGTGCCGCGCGATTGGCGCAGAATGCATACCGACAGTGTGCCGCGTGCGGGTGGCATTGCGATGTTGGCGGCGATCGGCGCGTGCTGGCTTCTGTTCTGCCCGCATACCGTTTCGCTTGCGGCGGGGCTTGCGGGCGGGCTTGCCGTGTTCTGTATCGGTCTGGCGGACGATATCCGCCCGTTGCCCGCAGGCGCGCGGCTGGGCGTTCAGCTGCTTGCGGCAACAGTTGCGGCAATCGGCTCGGGGACAGGAGCAGGCGTTGGTCTGTTTCCTGCCGTGCTGTGGTTGGTCGCGCTGACCAATGCACACAATATGATCGACGGATTGGACGGTTTGTTTGCCGGAACTGCAACGGTTGAAGGCGTCGGGATTGCGTTGGTGCTGGCACTTTCCGGAGCAGGGGATCGGGCGCTCCAACCGCTTCTGATTTCCGCCGCGTGTCTGGGCTTTCTGCGCTATAACCGCCCGCCAGCTAAAATTTTTGCAGGGGACTGCGGCTCGGGCGCGGTCGGCTTTCTGCTCGGCTTTTCCGCACTTCCCGCCCTCGAAGCCCCCGTCTGGCGGCTCGGAATCCTTGCCCCGCTGTTTGTGTTTGCCTATCCGTTGACCGACATGACCGCGGCGGTCGTGCGGCGGGTGCTCGGCGGAAAAAGCCCGTTTGCGGCGGATCGCGCCCATCTGCATCATCGCATCAGCGCCATGGGACTGTCGGTAGCTTCCACTGCGGCGGTTCTGGTTGCCCTGACCGCTGTGCTGACGCTGTGCGGCGTTCTGCTGACCCGGGAAGAATATGCGCTCGGTGCGGTCGGCGGGGCGCTTGGGGCGGTTCTGTTCCTGTTGGTTACGCGGTATGCGTTGGTTCGATCCGCGTATCTGCACGGAAACGGTGCAAAAAGGCGGAAAAATGTGCGAAACACTTGAAATAACGGCGGAAATATGGTATAATAGGGCAACACAGTATGAAACCTGAAACGGAGCGGAATATGAAAACAGACCGAACGGAAGAAAAGAAACGCGGGGGTGCGAAACGGGATCTTGCGTTTCGCATCGGCGCGGTGGTTGCGGCGGCGCTCTTCTTGGCGTATACGATTGTCGACCCGCGCCTGTCCGCCGACGAAACCATGCAGGGACTCCTGAAATCCATCGTTTCCCGCGCCTGCGGGGCGGCGATGTTTCTGCTTGTTTTGCTGTACCTGCGATTCCGATTGCTGTCGAAGCCGACAGCCGCCTGCCTGTCCTCCTTCCTGCCTGCGCTTGCCGTGGTGGTCAACAACTTTCCGATCCTGTCCGCCGCGCGCGGGGACGCCTATCTTGTGCGCGGCGACCTCGTATGGCTTTATGCCGTTGACGCGCTGCTGATCGGCGTGTTTGAGGAACTGGCGTTTCGGGGGATGCTTTTCCCGATTCTTCTGGAAAACCGGCGGGGGACAAGCCGACAGATTTTCCGTACCACCGTTACCGTTTCCGCCGTGTTCGGGCTGGTGCATCTGGTCAACCTCTTCGAGGGCGCGGGCATTGGACCGACCCTGTTGCAGGTTGGATATTCCTTCCTCATCGGCGGGATGTGTTCCATCGTCCTGCTGAAGAGCGGGAATCTGCTCCTGTGCGTCCTGCTCCACGCGGTGTACGATTTCTGCGGCGGACTTTATCCGACCCTTGGCGCGGGCGTGTGGTGGGATACCCCGACCGTTATCTGGACTGCGGTGCTCGGAACGGCAGTGTTTGTATGGATGATGTACCTGCTTTTGCATATCCGCCCCGAGGAAGCCGACAGACTTTATCCGAAAAAGGAGAAACCGGAATCATGAATACCATTCGCATTCAAAAGAAGCAGACCCAACTGATTGCTCACCGCGGGCTTAGCGGTCTGGAAGCGGAAAACACCCTTTGCGCATTTGTCGCGGCGGGAAACCGTTCCTATTTCGGCATCGAAACCGATGTTCACCGTACCTCGGACGGACAGTTTATCCTTGTACATGACAACGATACGGCACGGGTAGCAGGGAACGCGCAGGTGTATGAGGTGGAGCGCACCGACTATGCAACTCTGCGGAGCCTGCCGCTGTTGGATCGGAGCGGAAAGGCAGGACGGGTGGATCTGCGTCTGCCGAGCCTTGACGAATACATCGAGTGCTGTCGGAACTACGGAAAGATCTGCGTGTTGGAGCTGAAGAACCGCATGGAGAAGGCGGATGTCGGAAAGATTGCGGAGCACTTCCGCGCGGCAGGATATCTTGACCGAGTGATTTTTATCTCCTTTTGCCTTGAAAATCTGATCGATCTCCGCGAAATCTGCCCGGATCAGCCCGTGCAGTACCTCGTACGCGAATTGCAGGAGGATGTCTTTGAGGTCGCAAACGCGAACCGCATGGATATTGACACCGATTGGAAAAGCGTGACAAAGGAGTGGGTCGACCGCCTGCATCGCGCGGGACTGAAACTCAATGCATATACGATCAATGACCCCGAGGTTGCAGAGCGATTTGCCGATTGGGGCGTGGACTATATCACCACGAATATTCTTGAGTAAATCACCGAATTTTTCGGTATCCTATACAAACAGCCCCTGCGTGATGACACGCAGGGGCTGTTTTCGATTCCGTCCAAATCCCGCTTGACGGGATTGGGTTTGTAGCAACCGGAAATAGTAGCACGGAATACGGCTACACTCAAAATTTGTACAAAGTAAAACCAGACCCCAAAATCCAATTGGGTAAAGTTCTTGAAAACTTCTTGGGGGAAGTTTTCAAGTGGGGTGCGGGGCAAAGCCCCGCGACCTTTATCCCTCCGGCGTAATCAACCCGTAAGCTCCGTCCCGACGGGCGTAAACCACGCAGGTCTTTCCGGTCTCTCCGTTGTTGAATACAAAGAACTGATGCCCCAAGAGATTCATCTGCAGAATCGCTTCCTCGGGCGTCATCGGCTTGACGGGGAAGGTCTTGACGCGAATGATTGTTTCTTCATCCTCGGCTTCGGACTCTTCCGAACCGAAAGTCTCTTCCTGAATCACCTCTAAGCCGCCCGTGCGAAGCCGACGCGCCACACGCGTTTTGTTGCGGCGGATCTGCCGCTCGATTGCGTCAACCGCCTCGTCAAGTGCCGTGCGGAAGCTGTCTGCGCCGACCTCACTGCGAAACAGTGTGTTGGCGGCGGAAATCGTAATTTCGAGATTCTTTTCATTATGCTTGCAGGAGAGCGTGACGGTTGCGTCACCCTCGCCCGAAAAATACTTGTCGAGCTTTCCAAGCTTGCGCTCAATCAGATCTTTCATTTCATCGTAAACGTTCATCTGTCTGCCAACTACGGTAATTTTCATGGTTTCTTCCAACCTTTCCTATGGATTGCAAAGGGAATTGTCCCTTTACACTTTCAGTATAACACAAAAATTGCTTCCTGTAAAGATGAAACAAATATTTTTTACATAACGGAAAAATATTTGTAGAACCTGATAGAAAGGAAAGCGGGAAATCTCCGCGTTCCTCTTGACAGAAGCAGGAAAATCTGGTATAATGAAAGATGGACATCGCCGCGGAGAGGACATAAAACGCGGCGAACGGAAAACCGAGGTGCGAAATGAACGAAACCGAACAGACCCTGAAAAAACTGCGGGAGAAGATCGCCTACCATGCCAAGCGCTACTACGTGGACGACGACCCCGAAATTTCGGATTACGAATACGACCAAATGTACGCCGAACTGCTGAAGCTCGAGGCGGAGCATCCCGAGTGGGACGATCCATCGTCGCCGAGCCACCGCGTGGGCGGAAAACCGCTGGAAAAATTCAATAAGGTTACGCATAGCGTGCAGATGAACTCCCTTTCGGACGTGTTTTCGTTTGAGGAGCTGCAGGCGTTCCTCGATCGCGTTGCGGCAGTCCTGCCCGACGCCGCCTATTCGGTTGAACCGAAGATCGACGGACTGTCGGTCGCCCTGCATTACGAGAACGGTGTGTTCGTGCAGGGCGCAACGAGAGGGGACGGCTTTGTCGGCGAGGACGTTACGCAGAACCTGCGCACGGTGTTTTCCATTCCCCTGACCCTGCCCGAGGCACTGACCTTGACCGTGCGGGGCGAGGTCTATATGCCGCGCGGAAAGTTTGAAAAGCTCAATGCCGCGCGCGAGGAGGAGGGGCAGGCACTCTTTGCCAACCCGCGGAACGCCGCCGCAGGGTCGCTCCGCCAACTCGATCCCGCAGTCACTGCGGCGCGCGGACTGGATATTTTCGTGTTCAATTTTCAGGAGGGAAATCTGTGGACAGACGGTCACGAGCCGTCCTCCCATACCGAAACCCTCGACCGCCTGCAGGAACTGGGCTTCCATACGCTGGAATTCCGCACCCTCGCGCATACGGCGGAGGAAATCTTCGCGCATATCCGCAAACTGGGAGAGGCGCGTGCAACGCTTGCCTATGATATTGACGGCGTGGTCATCAAGCTGGACGGTCTTGCCGACCGCCGCCGCATGGGCGAGGGGACGAACACCCCCAAATGGGCGGTTGCGTATAAATTTCCGCCCGAGGAAAAGGAAACCAGACTGGAGGATATCGAGATTGCGGTGGGGCGCACGGGCGTGCTGACCCCGACCGCAGTCCTGACCCCCGTGCGACTGGCGGGAACAATGGTCAGCCGCGCCACGCTTCACAACGCAGCGCTCATCCGCGAGCGTGATATCCGCGTCGGGGATATCGTCACGCTGAGAAAGGCGGGGGATATCATTCCCGAGGTGGTGAAGTCCCATCCCGAACTGCGGAACGGGAACGAGAAGGTTTTCCGGATGCCGACGGTCTGCCCGTCCTGCGGAGAGCCGGTCTTTTATGACGAGGACGAGGGCGCGGCAACCCGATGCACCAACAGCAAATGCCCGGCGCAGCTGTCGCGCGGGATCGAGCATTTCGCTTCCAAAGACGCTATGAACATCGACGGGCTCGGACCGCAACTGGTGGAATCGCTTTTGCGGAATCGCCTGATTGAGGACGCGGCAGACCTTTACCGCCTGAACCGTGAGGAACTGACCGGCATGGAGCGCATGGGCGGGAAGTCCGCATCCAATCTGCTGGAAGCGATCGAACGCTCCAAGAGCGCAGGACTGGAACGCCTGATCTACGCGCTCGGCATCCGCAATGTCGGCGAGGTTGCCGCAGAGGCGCTGGCACAGCATTTCGGCTCGCTTGCGGCTTGCATGGCGGCAACCAAAGAGGAACTTGTGGAACTGCCCGACTTCGGCGAGGTGACGGCAGACTGCGTGGTCAACTTCTTCTCGCACCCGCAGAACCGCGAACTGTGCGAACGGCTGACCGAGGCGGGTCTGCTGACCTCTCCCGTCGGAATGCCGAAGGATGACTTCTTTGCGGGGCTGACCTTTGTGCTGACGGGAACGCTCCCGACGCTCACCCGGGACGAAGCCTCCGACCGCATCAAGGCGGCGGGGGGAAAGACCGCAGGCTCGGTCTCGTCACGCACCTCGTTTGTGGTGGCGGGGGAAAGTGCGGGAAGCAAGCTGACAAAGGCGCAGAGCCTCGGGATTCCGATCATCGACGAGGAGACTCTGCTCGGAATGCTGCGCGACCGAAGCGCCGCGCCGAAGCAGGCATAGCCCCCCGACGGAGCGCAATATATCAGACAGACATAAGAAAAGGAGAACCAACGATGCACGCAACACTGGTAGTTCTTGCGGCGGGACTCGGAAGCCGCTTTGGAGGAAACAAGCAGATATCCTGCGTCGGTCCGAACGACGAATGCCTGATGGAGTATTCGGTTTACGACGCCATGCAGGCGGGCTTTGACCGCGTGGTGATGATTCTGAAAGAGGAAATGATCGACATCGTGCGCGAAAAGTTCGGCAAACGACTGGAAAAACTGATCCGCGTGGACTACGCGGTGCAGGATTTTTCGTCGATTCCCGCATTCTATACCATGCCCGCGGAACGTACCAAGCCGCTCGGCACGGTTCACGCCCTGCTTTGCGCCGCGCCTTATCTGGACGCGCCTTTTGCGACCATCAACGCCGACGACTACTACGGGCGGGATGCGTACACCATTCTGTACCGGATGCTCGGCAAACTCAAAAACGACCGTGAGGCGGTGATGGTGCCGTACATCCTCGGCAACACCATGAGCGAGAACGGCGGCGTGACGCGCGGCGTGTGCCGATTGGCGAACGGGTATCTGGAGGCGGTGAACGAGACGAAAAACATCCGCTATGCCGCAGACCGTTCCATTACCTCGGACGCGGGGGCGCTCTCGCCCGACGAACGTGTTTCGATGAACATCTGGGGCTTCCACCCGTCGGCAATCGGAAAAATTCAGACCTATTTTGAGGACTTTCTGCGTGCGCTTCCTCCGGATGAATGCCGCGCGGAATGCCTGCTTCCGATTATGGTCAACGATTTTCTTGCGGCGGGAACGCTTTCCGTGGCGGCGGAGGAATCGCCCGACCGTTGGTTCGGTCTGACCTACCGCGAGGATATGGCGGAGGTCGCGGAGGAACTGAAGCGACTTTGCGAAACCGGTTTTTACCCCAAAAATCTTTTCTGAACGGAGTAAAATAAGGCATGAAAAAGCGGATGTTGGCGCTCTTGACCGTGTGTGCCGTCCTGTGCGGCAGTGCTTGCGCGAGAAAAGTACCGTCCGGAATCGAACGCGGAACGCCCAAAACCGAATCCCCGGAAGAATCGAAAACGCAAACGTCCGGAGAGGAGCTGTTGCCGGTTTATGCGCCCGAGCGGATTGCCGCGGCTTCCAAATGGGACGGAAATCAGCAAATGGTGACGAGCAAATCCGAAATATACGAGTTTCTGGACGGGAACGGGAAAAAGGAAACGCCTTATCTGCTGAAAAGCGCCGAGGATGTTGCAAGGCTCGCGGCGAACGTGCGGCATTACGGAACTTACCTGAATACCGAGATTACGCGCTACCGCGGCGTGTATTTCCGTCTGGAGTGCGACATCGATATGCAGGGACATCCTTGGTGGGGAATTGGCGGCGGCTCGGATCTGTCGCGCGGAAAAACCTCCTTCATGGGGATCTTTGACGGGAACAATCATGCCATCTACAACCTTGCGTTGCGGGAAGAACCGCTGTCCGGATTCTTTTCCTACATCAGCGACGGTGCTGTTATCAAAAATCTGATTATCGCGTCGGGAACGGTGGAGCTGTCGTCGAATTTCCAACATGCGGGGATTCTGGTCGGAAGGGTTGCGGGCGGGGCGGTGATCGAAAACTGTTCCGTCTCCGTGGAGATGACGGGCAGTTCCGAAAAGCTGTGGACGGTCGGGATCATCGGACACGAAACCGACGGTTCCGTATCCGTGGAAACCTGCGATTTCGGCGGCGTGACGTTCGGCGGCGAGCCGTATGCGATTCCCGGAATCGGATACAAGAGGACAACCGACGCGGACTGATCCGACGCGGATGCGCCCGCCGGCGAAAATCGGGAGAATGCGCGAAAAAATTCGGATTAAGTCTTGACAAACCGGGAAAGATGTGGTACAATAGCCATGAACGGCTGTGACGAAGAAGCCGCGGGACGGAATGCCGCAGAGAGTGCGCGGGCGGTGCGAGCGCATGACAGGATGTCCCCACAGGGTATCGCTTCCGAGCCGACAGGGTGAAACCGTGCAGTACAGGCTTTGCGGGAGTAATTTTGTCCGTGTTGTCGCGTTAAGACAGGAGGTTAAGGCAATACCTCGCAATTGTACCATCTGCATTACGCGGGATTACCTTAAAAGACCTATGAGTGCGCCCCATCCGGGCGAACATGAGTGGTACCGCGGAAAATTCCGTCTCATGGCATGATGCCGTGAGACGGTTTTTGTTTTGTAAAAAATCCATTTAGGAGTGAAGAATATGGCAAAGGATTACACAAGCACACTGAATCTGCCCGTTACCGATTTCCCCATGCGGGCGGGACTGCCGCAGAGAGAGCCGGAAATGCAGAAGTACTGGGAGTCCATCGACCTGTATAACCTTATGCAAGAGAACGGCAAGGGCAAGCCGCTGTTCATGCTGCACGACGGACCGCCCTTCTCGAACGGCAACATTCACATGGGCACTGCGATGAATAAGATTCTCAAGGATTTCATCAACAAGTCCAAGATGATGATGGGCTACCGCGTCTCTTATATCCCCGGTTGGGATAACCACGGAATGCCGATCGAATCCGCCATCATCAAGCAGAACAAGCTGGATCGCAAGAAGATGTCGATTCCCGAGTTCCGCGAAGCCTGCCACAACTTCGCGCAGGATTTCGTCAACCGCCAGAGAGAGCAGTTCAAGCGCCTTGGCGTCAGCGGCGATTGGGAACATCCGTACCTGACCATGAACCGCTCGTTTGAGGGCAGGGAAGTCAGGGTCTTTGGCGAGATGTACAAGCGCGGGTATATCTACAAGGGCATGAAGCCGGTTTACTGGTGTCCGCACGACGAGACTGCGTTGGCGGAAGCCGAGATCGAATATCAGACCGATGCATGCACCTCGGTCTATGTCAAGTTCCGCGTCAAGGACGACAAGCAAAAGCTTGCGGGACTCTGCGACCCGGGCAAGACCTATTTCATCATCTGGACCACCACGACGTGGACGCTCCCGGGCAACCAGGCAATTGCGCTCAGCCCGGTTGATGACTATGTTCTGGTGCGTGCCGACAACGGCGAGTGCTATCTCGTAGCCGACGCGCTTTGCGAAAAGACCATGCAGGCGGGCAAAATCGGCAGTTACGAAAAGCTGGCAACCTTCAAGGGACAGGACCTCGAATACATGACCGCACAGCACCCGTTCCTTGACCGTGATTCTCTGGTTGTGACCGCAGATTATGTCACGATGGACAGCGGTACCGGCTGCGTCCACACGGCGGGCGGCTTCGGCGCAGACGACCATGTGACCTGCCGCCGCTACAACCTGCCCGATCTTGTCCCGGTTGATGACCGCGGCTATCAGACCGCCGAGGCCGGCAAGTTTGCGGGAATGTACTACGAGAAGTCGAACGACGCGATCTTTGCAGATATGCAGGAGAGCGGCGCGCTGTTCGCATTCGAGAAGTTCAGCCACGAGTACCCGCACTGCTGGAGATGCAAGAACCCGATCATCTTTCGCTCCACGCCGCAGTGGTTCTGCTCGGTGGAGGCATTCAAGGATGAGGCGGTCAAGGCTTGCGAGAACGTGCAGTGGCTTCCCGAGTGGGGCGGCGAACGGATCAAGCAGATGGTGCGCGACCGCGCCGACTGGTGCATTTCCCGTCAGCGCCATTGGGGTCTGCCGATTCCCGTGTTCTACTGCGCCGACTGCGGCAAACCGGTTGTAACCGATGAGACGATTGAAGCCGTGTCGCAGGCGTTTGCCGAAAGCGGTTCCAATGTCTGGTACGAAAAGGAAGCGGCGGAGCTTCTGCCGGAAGGCTTTGCCTGCCCGCATTGCGGCGGCAAGTCCTTTACCAAAGAGACCGACACGCTGGACGGTTGGTTTGACTCCGGTTCGTCGCATTTTGCGGTTCTGCACGACAATCCCGATCTGAAGTGGCCTGCCGACCTCTATCTGGAGGGCGCTGACCAGTATCGCGGGTGGTTCCAGTCCTCGCTCCTGACGGCTGTCGGCGCGGGCAAAGAGCCGATTGCCCCCTACAAGACGGTTCTGACCCACGGTTGGGTTGTGGACGGAGAGGGGAAAGCAATGCACAAGTCGCTCGGCAACAGCGTTTCGCCCTCGGATGTCATTCCGAAGTACGGCGCGGATCTGGTGCGCCTGTGGGTCGCTTCCTCGGATTACCGCGTGGATGTGCGCGTGTCCGACCCGATCTTCAGGCAGCTGTCCGACGCATATCGCAAGGTTCGCAACACGGTTCGTATCCTGATTGCCGACCTCTCGGATTTCAACCCCGATACCGACGCGGTTTCGTTTGACCGCCTGCCCGAGATCGACCGTTGGATGATCTCCCGCATGAACGAACTGACCAAAGAGGTTCTCGAATCCTTCAACGACTACGAGTTCCACGCGATCTATCATGCGATCAACAATTTCTGCACGACCGACCTTTCCAAGCTGTATATCGACATTACCAAGGATCGCGTGTATACCGAAAAGAAGGACGGCGAAGCCCGCCGCGCGGCACAGACCGCCATGTATTTCGTGCTGTCGGGTCTGATCCGACTGTTGGCGCCGATCCTTGCGTTTACCGCCGAGGAGATGTGGCAGGCGATCCCGCACAAGGCGACCGACCGCACCGAAAGCGTGTATCTCAACCCCATGCCGACCTACGACGAGGCGCTGACCTACCCCGCTGTGCGTGAAAAGTGGGATCGTCTGTTTGAGATGCGCGACGACGTGATGAAGGCGCTTGAACTGGCGCGAACCGAAAAGATGGTCGGAAAGTCGCTCGACGCGAAGATTACGCTCTACACCACCGATTCGGAAATGACCGCTCTGCTTGCGGAATTCGGCGACGAGCTGAAAACCGTGTTCATCGTTTCGGGCGTTGAGGTTCGGAACGGGGAAGCGCCCGCCGAGGCGCATACCGAAGGCGCGAGCGGCGTTGGCGTGCTGGTCTCTCCCGCAGACGGTTGCAAGTGCGACCGTTGCTGGTCCTACTCCGTAAAGGGTCTGCATACCGAGGACGGCGGCTTCCTCTGCGAGCGCTGCCGCAACATTCTGGGGCTGTAACGCGCCGCGTAACATTCCCCGAATCCCCCTTGTCGAAATTTTGGGGGATTCGGGGGAAAGTCCTGTTGATGGCAACTTAGGTTGATAAAAAATATCCCCCCTCATCAGTCGCTCACGCGACAGCTTCCCCCCGAGGGGAAGCCTGCCGTACAGAGTGCTCCTGCTCAAAATGCAGCTTTTGCTGTTCGTTTGATCCAGCTTGTTACAACACTCGAAAGGGTTTTTGCAAAAAAGGCTTCCCCTTGGGGGGAAGCTGTCGCGTGAGCGACTGATGAGGGGGGATAAATCACCTCCTACGAACGGATAATTTTTCAGTCGGAATTTTAGGCTGTTGGATTGCTATACGCGGGCAAAGCCCCGAGGCTTTACGAAAGGAGAAAAACATGACCATGATTCTTGTTCTGATCGGCATCATCCTCGGCTCGGTCGGGTTGGATCAGCTGACCAAGCTGTTGGCTGTGCAGTACCTCAAGCCGATCGGGTCTTATCCGCTCTGGCAGAATGTTCTGCACCTGACCTATGTCGAGAATCGCGGCGCGGCATTCGGAATGCTCAGCAATCAGCGTTGGGTGTTCATGATCTTTTCCACCGTTGCAATCATCGGGTTGGTGGTCTACCTGTTCCGCTTCTGTAAGGAAGGCAAATGGGTCAAGGTCGCGCTTGCCATGATTATCGGCGGCGGAATCGGCAACATGATCGATCGTGTCGCGCTCGGCTATGTCGTGGATTTCGTGGACTTCACCCTGATTCACTTCGCGGTGTTCAACGTGGCGGATTCCTTTGTGTCGGTCGGCGCGGTGATGCTGGTCATCTGGTTCGTGCGGTCGATGGTGACGGAATACCGGAACGGGAAAAAGAAAAAAGCCGACGGAACGTCGGAAGAGCATGATGACGGAACAAACTGACCGGCTTGTCTCGCACACGGTGGAGGAAGCGGAAAGCGGAGAACGGCTTGACAGCGCGGTGGCGAACGCCGCAGAGGTAACGCGCTCCGCCGCCGCACGGCTGATTGGCGGGGGCTTTGTGACCGTGAACGGGCAGACGCGCGATAAAAATTACCGTCTGCGCACGGGGGATATTCTGGAAATCCGTCAACCGCAGGTCAGGGAATGCGAAGCGACGGCGCAGGAGATACCGCTCGACATTGTATATGAGGACGATGACCTGATCGTTGTCAACAAGCCTGTCGGTATGGTGGTCCATCCCGCCGCAGGGAACCCGGACGGAACGCTGGTCAACGCGCTCCTGTGGCATTGCGGCGGAAGTCTTTCGGGCGTGGGCGGTGTTCTGCGCCCGGGAATTGTGCACCGCATCGATAAGGATACAAGCGGACTGCTGGTTGTCGCGAAGAATGACGAAACCCACCTCGGGCTGTCGGCACAGCTTTCGGGACACCGTATCCGTCGCGTTTATTACGCCATCGCCATCGGGAACCTGCCCGAGGACAGCGGAACGGTGGATGCCCCCATCGGCAGACATCCTGTGGACCGCAAAAAAATGGCGGTCCTGACCGCCGCGGGCGCACACGCGAAAAACGCCGTGACCCATTGGACCGTTGTTGCGCGCGGGGAGGGGGACGGGACCCGCTTTACGCTCCTGCGCTGTGAATTGGAGACAGGCAGAACGCACCAGATCCGCGTGCATCTGGCGTCGCTCGGGCATCCTCTGCTCGGCGACCCGGTCTACGGAGGGGACAGAACCCGCTTCGGGGCGCATCATCGTGACCTGATCCCGGGTCAGATTCTCCATGCCGCGCGCTTGACCTTTACCCACCCGCGTACGGGCGAGCAGGTCAGCTTCGGGTGCCCGCTGCCCGCGAATTTTGAAAGGCTAAACCGCATTTTATTCGGAGAGAGCGCCGTGGTTCGATTCGTGTGATCGAAATTATCCCCCCTCATCAGTCGCTTGCGCGACAGC
>ENA-UERG01002375-UERG01002375.1-human-gut-metagenome-genome-assembly--contig:-NODE-2375-length-13589-cov-4.778345_pt1 | contig 13589 bp, 10 predicted proteins | sample MGYA00242954_ERZ507954 | MGnify/ENA primary metagenome ERZ507954 (study PRJEB26167, sample SAMN06115478) | human gut metagenome | host: Homo sapiens | place: China:Sichuan | collected 2015-01-21... | reverse complement strand
TCTCTATTGTGATAGCGAAATTTTCCGCAAAAAATTGTGTCGTAACATAGATTTTTTTCTGATAAGAAAAGATATCTCGATCCTTTTTCTCATCTGCTGCAATGAATAATTGTGACTATGGGGCGCCTGCGCAGACGGCGGAGCCCGTGAACCGTGCTGCAGGACGGTTCACGGCATGTCCGTACTGCCCGCGGTTGGACTTCGGGCTCAGTCGTCCGTCGGGTTTACCGCCCCGTGGAAGGGGAAGGGGCCCGAGAAGTCGGTTCGGACGGGAATCTGGCCGAAATAGGTGACCCAGCCTTCGGGCATGAGGTGGTGGAGCGCAAAGCCCGGTGTCTCAAAGAGGAAGTCGTCGCCTCCTTCGGGGCCGATGTGGATTTCGATCGGAAGCGAAACCGAGGGCGCGGTCGTCACGACCGTGTCGCCGAAACGCGATGCGAGACCGCGGTGCATGTGGCCCGTCGCAAGACGAACGTCGGGGCGGCGCGAGAGGATTTCCCGGAGGCGTTCGCGGTTGGTGAAGGGTTCGTCCATCTTGCCCATCCCGGAATGCACGGGCGTGTGGTGCATGAGCGCGAGAACGGGGCGACCGTCCGAGAGCGCGGCTTGGAGGCGCGAAAGAGAGGCGTCCGAGAGACCGCCCCAATGGCGTCCCGGCTGCAGCGTGTCGAGCCCCAGGATCAGGGCGTCGTCGCGTTCCATCGTGAATTCCACCCTCTCCTTTCCGGCGTCGGGTTCGACGAAGTCCGGGAGGATGCGAACGAGGTTTGAGCGCCGGTCGTGGTTGCCCGGAAGCATTCGAACGGGCACAGGGAGGTCCGCAAAGGTTTCCGCGACGATTTCGTAGGCGTCGGGCTTGCCGTCGCAGGCGATGTCCCCCGTCACGACGACGAGGTCGACCTTGGGTGCGAAACGCTGAAGCCAGGGGCGGATGTTCCGGACATGCGAGGCCGTGTCGGCCTTCCCGTAGGCGAGGGTGCCGACGGGCTCGACGTGCAGGTCGGAGAGTTGCAGAACGGTGGTCATCGGAAAATTCCTTTGAAACGACGAAACGGGCGTCGGAGCGCCCGTTTCGACATGCGGATCCTTCGGGACTCAGACGGGGAAGGACATGAGGCGGTGCGGATCCACCGTGAGCTGAGCGCGGTCGCCCGGCGCGAGTCCTTCGGGAAGTTCGGTCATGTTCACCTTGAAGAGTTCGCCTGAGGACGGCTCGACGGTGATGCGAACGAAGTTCCCCATGAAGTGTACGTCCTTGATCGACACTTCGACGGAGTGTTCCGTGGGTTCGACCGAAAGATAGGCGGCTTCGGGGCGGAAGAAGACGTTCATGTCGCCCGCCTTGCCGGTGATGGCCTTCTGCACGCCGGGGCGAAGCGAGGCGAGCGGCGTATGGAAGTCGAGCCACGAGAGCGTTTCGCCGTCGAACTTGCCCGCGACGCGGTTGCTGCCGCCCACGAACCCGGCGACGAAGCTCGTAGCCGGACGGCGCCAGACTTCTTCCGGAGAGGCGGCCTGATGGATGATGCCGCCCTCCATCACGACGATGCGGTCGCCGAGGACCATGGCTTCGTCCTGGTCGTGCGTCACGATGACGGCGGTGATGCCGAGTTCGCGCAGGATGACGGCGAGTTCTTCGCGGACCTTGTGGCGGATCTGGGCGTCAAGAGCCGAGAGCGGCTCGTCGAGAAGGAGAATCTTCGGACGGATCGCAAGGGCGCGGGCGAGCGCGACGCGCTGGCGCTGACCGCCCGAGAGGGCGAGGACGTTGCGCGTCTTGTACTTCTCAAGATTGACGAGACGGAGCATTTCGTCGACGGTCTTTTCAATCTCCTCCTTGGGTTCGCCCCGCACCGTGAGACCGTAGGCGACGTTCTGCGCGACCGTCATGTGCGGAAAGAGCGCGTACTGCTGAAACATGAAGCCGATGCGGCGCTTCTCTGCGGGGAGATTCGTGATGTCTTCGCCGCCTACGAGGACCTTGGAGCCTTCGTCGGGCGTTTCAAGACCCGCGATGATGCGGAGAAGCGTCGTCTTCCCGCAGCCCGAGGGCCCGAGGAGAACCGTGCGGCATCCCGCGTCGAGCGTGAGCGTGAAGGGCTGCAGCACGCAGGTCTTGCCGTAGTGTTTCGAGACGTTCTGAAGAGTAATGGAAACGGATTCGGACATGGGAGATTCTCACAAAATCGGTCAGTCGTTGGGCTCGAGGTCGGCCGCGCGGCGGCGGGCTTCGGCGCGGCGGGCAAGCCACGCGGGGAGCGCCTGCATGAGCGACAAAATCGGAACGAGGATCACGAGGAAAAGGAAGGTGTAGGCGCTTCCCACCTCGAGACGCATGGAGGCGTAGCTGTCGGCCATCCCGACGGGAAGGGTCTTCGTGTCGGGCGTCTGCAGCATCCAGGAAATGTTGAATTCGCCGAGCGAGACTGTAATGACCATGAGCGCGCCCGCGAGGATGCCGGGCATGGCGACCGGGACGACCACCTTGAGGAAGGTCGTCCAGGGGGAGGCCCCGAGCGTGGCGGACGCCTCTTCATAGGCGTCGATCGGCTCGACGCGCAGGACCGCCATGACGCTTCGCACCATGAAGGGAAGACAGAACATGACGTGACCGCAGAGAATGAAGAGGTTGCTCTGGCGAAGGCTCGTGATGCCGCCCCAGATGAGGAGGATGCCCAGACCAATCGCGAGGCCCGGAACGGAGAGCGGCAAAATCAGCGCTTCCTCCATGAGGGCCGCCCAGCGCTTTCGCTGTTCGCGCACGAGAATCCACGCGGCCGGAACGCCGATCACGACGCAGAGAACGAGCGCGGCGACGGCGATCCCGAGACTTCGCACGATCGTGTCGCCGTAGAGTTCGAGCACCTTTTCGATCCATTCGGTCGTAAAGCCCGCCTTGAAGCCGCGGAAGGCGTTCTTCATGAAGGCAGTGAAGCACATCTGCACGACCGGAATCATGAGAAAGAGAAGCGTGAGGCCGGTGAGAACCGCCTGGGCGATCTGCACGCCCGTCCAAGATTTCTTCTGTGCCATGGTTCGCTCCTTAACGTTCGTTCGGGACGCTCACGAGACGGGCCGCCAAGAGGATGCCCCAGGTGATGAGGCCGAGGACGACCGCGAGCATGGAGGCCGCGGCGATGTTGGCCGAGAGCGTGAATTCGGTGTAGATCGTGATCGGCAGCACGTTGATGTCGGTCGCAAGCGTGAAGGCCGTGCCGAAGGCGCCCATGGAGGTCGCAAAGCAGAGCGCCCCCGTCGAGAAGAGCGCGGGAGTGAGGGCCGGAATCGTGACGTCCTTGAGAATCCGCCAGGAGGAGGCGCCGAGCGTGCGCGCGGCCTCTTCATAGACGGGGTTCATCTTGCGGGTCGCCGCCATGACGGTCGTGACGACGCGGGGAATCGAGAAGTAGAGGTAGCCGAAGAAGAGCCCCGCCATGCCGTAGGCGAAGACGAGCTTTCCCGCGCCCAGGGAAGAGGAGAGGATCGAGGCCATGCCGTTTCGGCCGCCCAGCATGATGATCATGAAGCCCACGACGACGCCCGGGAAGGAAAGCGGGAGCGTGATGAGTCCCACTACGGCGCTGCGGCCGGGGAAGTCGTTGCGTTCCAAAAAGATCCCCGTGAAGGCGCCGAGCGCGACGGACGCGATCGTGACGAGAAGCGAGAGGACGACGGTGGAAAAGAGGCTCGAAGCGTAGCGCGGATTGGTGAGGATTTCCGCGTAGAGCAGAATCCCCTGGTCGGTCGAGACCGAAGCGGGGAGAAGCCGCAGCACGGGGAGCACGAAGAAGGCGAGCAAAACCGTGAGGGCGGGAAGAAGAAAGAGGAGATGGGTTCGTTTCATTTGAAGGTCCGGAAACGCCGAAGCCGCCGCTTGACGGACGTGCGGCGGCTTCTTTCAAAGGGAGATCAGCCCTTCATCGCCTGGAGATAGGCTTCGCTGAAGGCACGCTGCACTTCTGCCATGCGGGCGTAGTCGACACTGCCGGCGCGTTCATATTCGGAGGCGGGGAGGAACTTCTTCGCGGCTTCCGGGGCGAGCTTTTCAAGGTCGCCCACGACCGGACGCAGGAAGTTTTCGGCCCAGTGCTTCTGACCCTTTTCGGAGAGAACGAAGTCGATCACGCGGCGGCCGTTTTCGGCGTGCGGAGCGTTCTTGACGAGCGTCATCACGTAGGGAACCTGGATCGTGCCTTCGACCGGGATCACGAATTCGATCGGGGCGCCGTCGGCGTACTTGGCGCGGTAGGCGTCGAAGTCGTAGTCAAAGAGGATGGGAATTTCGCCCGAGAGGCAGCGCGCGTAGGCCGTCTGCTTCGGAACGATCGGGGAGAGTTCGTTCAACTTCTTGAAGTAGTCGAGGGCCGGCCCGAAGTCGTCGAGCGTGCCGCCCAAGGCGTGGTTCACGGCGACGGAGCAGGCGTAGCCCACGAAGGCGGACGAAGGATCGAGAAAGCCCACCATCCCTTCGTACTTCGGGTCGAGCAGGTCCTTCCATCCCTTCGGAACGGGCAGGCCGTCGAGCGCTTCGGTGTTGACCATCAGGCCCACCGTGCCGGCGTGGATCGAAACCCAGGCGCCGTCGGGGTCCTTGAGGCCCGCGGGCACCTTCTGCCAGCCTTCGCCCTTGTAGTTTTCGACGAGCCCCTGGTTTTTGGCGTTGATGGCAAAGGAAATGCCGAGGTAGGCGGCGTCGGCGACGGGATTGTTCGCTTCGGCGATGATCTGCGAGACGGACTGGCCGGAATTCTTGTTGTCCATCGGCACTTCAATGCCGGTTTCGGCCTTGATGATGGGAAGCATCGAACCCCAGCCCGCCCATTCGGCCGGGCAGTTGTAGACGATGGCGCGCTGCGGATCCGCGGCGAAGGCGCGGGAAAGACCGAAACCCTGCATGAGAAGGGCGGTGGCGAGGAGATTGCGTCCGAAGGCGCGGCGCGAGAGTGTCATGGCGGTGATCCTTGATGTGAGCCGAAGTTCGCGAGCCTTCGCATGACTTCGGTCTTGACGTCCGAACCTGAAGGCGGTGCGGACCGGAGACGTGCGGAAAGGACGAACGTCCTTCCGACGGGAGTTGCCGTGATGCTACGAAGACCGCATGACAAAACCGTGAAGCAAATATGACAATTCGATGACATTTTGCTTGGGGACGAAGAGGAATTTCGCGTGGAAAGCGGTTTTCAGGATGTCTCGCGCAAAAGAAAACCGCCCGAAAGGAAGCTTCGGGCGGTTTATGCCGTTGAGACGCGAATGGAAAAGGTCAATCGGGCGCGGACCATCGATAGACGGGGCTTGCCGGACCCGTGCAGTGGCTGCAGGTGGCGCCGCACCCGCTCGGAAGGACGGGCATGAGCTTTGCCACGCCCTTGTCGGCGAGGCGCTCGAGCATCATTTCGGCGAGTCCCTCGGGGATGCGGAAGTGGTAGGAGACGTCCTTCACGGACATCTGACGACGCTCTTTGAGAAGCGCCTTCACGTCGAATATGGAGGCCATGAGATGGTTTCCTAATAAAAAATCGCGAAATTCTCTCGGTACACCCGAGACAGATCCGTTCTCATTTTCACTGCAGTGCCGAAGAGAAAGGCGGAAGGGTATGCAATGACAAATGAATCGGGATGTTCGGCGCTTTTTCTTTCGGTGGACGAGGAATTCTTCATGAAAGAAACAGCGCCGTTTTACGTCTATGAAGTGAGAATACATCATATTTCGCACCTGCGGTGGACGTTCGACGGCGGCGCACGGCGGTACGTCCGAAAAGAGGAGGAGGCCTCCGGATCCCGCAGAAGAAGAGGAGGTCATGGCGGCTGATTTTTCCAATCCGTTTGTTTTCAGGATGTTGTGTTCTCATGAAATTATCGATAGGAGGAAAGAAAGAGAGGAGATTTCTCATTGAATCTTTCTACTGAGCGGACGACATTCATTGCAAATCACTCTCATTACGATTTTTATTTGCGCTTGAGAAGTGTTCTCGTTAGAATTTGCAACAATCCCGGACTGATTGCAGGCTTTTCCCCTTCTCTCCGCCCGGATCTTCTTCAACCAACCATCACAGGTCGAAAACAATGATGAACGGCACGAAGCGCATTCGAACCCTTACGGAGCTGGAACTCAACTCTCCGGCGACGGTGGCGCGCATGAAACTCGACGCGAAGGAGGCCGATCGTCTCGCCGACCTCGGCATGCGCACGGGCGTGGAAGTCCGCGTTCTGCAGGCGGCGCCCGAGGCGCCGCTCCTCGTGGCCGTGCTCGACGCACGGATCGCGGTGAACTACGACGTCGCCCGCCGCATTTACGTCTACTGATCGCACCGGATCGCCCGAAACCTCAAGGGGGCGGTCCCGGTCATCCCACAAAACACGACAAAAGAGGTTTTCTCTCCATGTTTCTCAAAGACCTTCCCGTCGGCAGCAAAGGCCGCATCGTGAGCTTCGGCAAGGAGCATCCCGAATACCGACGCCGCCTCGTGATGCTCGGCGCCACGCCGGGCACCACCTTTGAAATCGTCCGCATTGCGCCTCTGGGCGATCCGATTGAAATCCGCGTGCGAGGCAGCTTCATCAGCGTGCGCCGCGACGAGGCGGAACTCATGCAGGTCGAACGCGCCGACTGACGCGCTCGCTTCTTCCCAACGAACCGAAAGAAAAGAGCAAAGACATGGCCAAACACATCGTCGGCGTCGTCGGCAATCCCAATTGCGGCAAGACGACGCTCTTCAACGCCCTTACGGGCTCCAAGCAGCGCGTCGGCAACTGGCCGGGCGTGACGGTCGACAAGAAGACCGGCTTCTTCTCGCACAAGGGCGAAGAGATCGAACTCGTCGACCTCCCGGGCATTTATTCGATCACGCCTTCTTCTTCCTCGGGCGAAGACGAACGCGTCGCGCGCGACTACATCCTGACGGGCGAAGCCGAGGCGATCATCAACATCGTCGACGCTTCGAACCTCGAACGAAACCTCTACCTCACGGCGCAGCTCGTGGAAATGCGCGTGCCGATGATCGTGGTCGTCAACATGCTCGACATCGCCAAGCAGCATAAGCTCACGGTGAAGATCGACGAACTCTCCCGCGAACTCGGCTGCCCCGTGGTGGGCGTCGTCGCCAACCGCGAGTCGGGCGTCACCGAAATGAAGGACGCCCTGATCGACTTTCTCGCCACGCCGTCGGTTCCGCCGATGCGGGTCGAATTCGACGAAAAGATCGCGGGCGTCCAGAAGGAAGTCGCGGGCCTCCTCTCCAAGCAGGGCGTCGAGCACGCTCCCTGGTTTGCCGGACAGCTTCTCGAAAAGGCCCCGGGCATCGAAGAAAAGCTCCCCGGGATCGATCTCGACGAAGCCCGTGCGGCGGTAGAGCGGCTCGACGCCGAGTACGACGGCGACCTCGACATCATGGTCGCGAACGCCCGCTACGACTTCGTCGCGAAGGTCGCCGATAAGGCGCTTGTCCGCGAAGGCGAAATGACGGCGACGATGACCGACAAGATCGACCGCATCGTTCTCAACCGCTGGCTGGGGCTCCCGATCTTCCTTCTCATCATGTACGTGATGTTCCTCTTCACGCAGAATCTCGGGGCGGCCTTCATCGACTTCTTCGACGTGCTCGTGGGCGGCGTGATGGTGGACGGCTTCGGTCAGCTCCTCGAATCGATGGGCGCGCCCGAATGGCTCAAGGTCTTCCTGGCCGACGGCATCGGAGGCGGTCTGCAGACGATCTCGACCTTCATCCCGGTCGTCTTCTTCCTCTTCCTTTTCCTCGCCTTCCTCGAAGACTCGGGCTACATGGCCCGCGCCGCCTTCGTGATGGACCGCCTGATGCGCGCCCTCGGACTCCCGGGCAAGGCCTTCGTGCCGCTCCTCGTGGGCTTCGGATGCGGCGTTCCGGCCATCATGGCGACGCGCACGATGGACCGTGCGAGCGACCGCATCATCACGGTGATGATGGCTCCGTTCATGAGCTGCGGCGCGCGCCTGCCGGTCTACGTCCTCTTTGCGACGGCCTTCTGGCCCACCAACGGTCAAAACCTCGTCTTCGGGCTCTACTTCATCGGCATCCTCGCCGCGATTCTCACGGGCTTCCTCCTGAAGCGCACGGCGCTTCCGGGCGCGGCTTCCGCCTTCGTGATGGAAATCCCGCCCTACCACATCCCGACCTTCAAGGGCGTGATGCTTCGCACCTGGGACCGCGTCAAGACCTTCATGTTCCGTGCCGGCCGCGTGATCGTCATGATCGTCGCCTGCATCGCGTTCTTCAATTCGCTCGGCACCGACGGATCGTTCGGCAATGAAGACACGGACAAGGCCGTCCTCTCGCAGGTCGGCAAGACCATCGTGCCGCTCTTCGAGCCGATGGGCGTTCAGGAAGAAAACTGGCCGGCCGCCGTCGGCATCTTCACGGGCGTTCTCGCGAAGGAAGCCGTGGTGGGCACGCTCAATTCGCTCTACGACACGATCGCCGTGAACGAAGAGAAGAAGGCCGCCGAAGCCGCTCCTGCGGAAGAAGCGCCGGCCGAAGAAGAGGCCTGGTCCTTCGGCGCCGTTTTCTCCGAAGCCGTCGGCACGATCGGCGACAACCTCGCCGGCCTCGCCTCCGCTCTTACGGACCCGCTCGGCATCACGGTGGGCGATCTCTCCGAAGAGGAAGCTGCCGCGGAAGAACAGGGCGTCTCGACGGGCACGATCGACACGATCAAGGTTCTCTTCGGTTCGAGCACGGCCGCCTTTGCGTACCTCCTGATGGTGTTGCTCTATCTTCCCTGCTGCGCCGCCATCGCCGCGATCTACCGCGAAGTGGGCACGGCCTGGACGCTCTTTGCCGCCGCCTGGACGTCGGTCCTCGGCTACAGCGCCGCGACGATCTTCTACCGCGTCGCGACCTTCGCCGAAAATCCGACGTACTCGATTGTAGCCATCGCCTGCTGCGCGGCCGCTCTGGTCGGCATGTACTTCTGGATGCGCTCCTTTGCGAAGCGCGAAGCCGGAAAAGGCCCCAAGGTGATCCCGATCTACGCCGCCAAATAAACGCGTGATCTCCCCGCGGTGAAGAGAAGAAACTTCGCCGCGTCGGATTCATCAGACAAAAGCGCCCCGGGGAAGACGAGTCTTCCTCGGGGCGCTTTGCTTTGGACGGTCGGCACTTCGGCCGATCTCAGAGTCGAGTTCTCGGGCGTTTTTATTGGGTTTGCGTCATGGAACAGGAGGGATGGCGGAGGATGAAGGAGAACGACGCTGATGAGCGGTCTTCCCAAATTGTGCAGAACTAGTTCAATAAGAAAATTGTTCTAACAGATGGGCGGCCAAGTCTTGAATTTCTAGGAGAAAAGACTTGACGGCCGCCTATTTCAACGTTAAACTAGTTACGCATTTGAGCGTAACTATCCGAATTTTTCCCATGACTGCCTATACCACCCCAGAACTCCCCCGCCTCATCGTCAACGGCTCCGGCAAGTACAAGTACGTCTTCACGTACAAGAATCACTGGGTCGACGGCCGTTCCGTCCGCGGCAAGGGCGACACGCAAAGCGTCGGCAAGTTCGTTCCCGACGAGGACGACAAAGACAAAGGTGAGATTTTCTTTAATGAGGATTTCATCGCAAAATACCCTGCGTTGGAACATCTTCGGGTATTTCGGTACAAAGGCGGTCGCCTCGAATTCAAGCCGATCGACGAGGACGACAATCTGTTGAAGCCACAGAGCGTGATGAAACTGCATGCAGGTGCCTCCTGGGCCCTCTTCAAAATGCTCAAGGACACGCCGTTGGAGAGAGCTCTGGCGAGAGTCTTTCCCGAGCACCGGGCCAATCTTCGGTTGCTCTCTCTGGCGTTTTTCCTTGTCTTGCAGAAAGAGTCCTCTCTCTGCAATTTCGAAGAGTTTGCTGAATGCACGTGGTTGCCGTACACGCGTGGCCGAACCGGCGGCTCCATCAGTCGCTTTCTCGGCAAGATCTCCCGAGACAGGGCGGTTCGTTTCTTCAAGGTCTTGCAGGAAGAATGGAGCAGGCAGGGAACCGAACAGTTGAAGGAACATCGTTTCTGGGCGTTGGACTCCACCTCCATCACTTCCTACTCGGAAAACATTGCCACCGTCGCCTATGGCAAGAACAAGGACCTGATCAGCGCGCCCCAGACGAACGTGCTCTTCCTGGTGGACCAGAAAACGGGAATCCCGTTCTATTTCCGCAACTTCTGCGGCAACGTCCCGGACGTCAGTACGATCCGCAACACGCTCGCAGAGTTGGCCATCGCCGACATCGACTTCAGCCAGATAACGCTGGTGATGGACAAGGGGTACGGCTCGAATACCAACTGGGACGACATGTTGCGCAACAACATGAGCTTCATCTGCAACGCCCGCCGCAACCTCAACGGCGCCGTAACCGACATCATTGACGAGAACTACGCGGCGTTGCTGAACTGGAACAACGGCGTCAGCTATCTCAAGCAAAACGCCGTAACCGTGCCGATCGTGTGGCACTACGACGAATTTCCCGTTGCCGGCAAACGTGCCCAGAAGCAGACGAAGGCGACGCTTTACGTTCATCTGTACTTCAGCAAGGACGTGGCGGACGAAATGTCCCGCCGACTCCAGACTCAACTGTGCGCCGCCCTGGAACTTCATCGGAACAAACCTTCCGAATTGAGCGACGCACAGAAAAAATTGCTCGAAACGTACGGGAATACTGACAAAAACGGCAAGGTGACCATCAACATGAAGAAGGTGGATCAGCACCTGAAATACGCCGGCATTCGGGTTTTGGTGAGCGACACCATTGACAACGCCGTGGATTGCTGCGTTGCCTACGAGGAACGAAACGAGGTCGAATACGCCTTCAATACGCTCAAGGCGCGCCTGACGTGCAACCGCACGCAGGTGCACTCAACGGAAGCCTGGGAGGGGAAGCTCTTCCTGCAGATGCTGGCGACGGCCATCAACGCCATGGTGCGCGCCAGAGTCAAGCTTTACAACGAGGGAGCGGTCACGAAGAGCGGAAAGAAGAAGTATCGCGTGCACTATGACAGCGACCATAAGCTGTTGGGACAGCTGAACAATGTCTACATGACCCGCTTCAAGGACGGGTGGATTTTCGATGAAGTGGCAGGAAAGAAGAAGGAGCTCTTCCGAATCCTCAACGTACCGCTTCCAACCTGCGAACAGGTGATCATGTCGGACGATCAGCAGGATGACCCCGACGAGATCGCCGACATTGAGGACATCGCCGCGGAAACGGTTGACCCCGAAGTTGTGGAGCTGTAAATGAAATCCCCCTGGCCACATCAGTGGATCAGGGGGAGACGAGATCGATAGTTACGGAAAATCGATCACAATTTCGGTAATTTGCGACGGCGGGAAAACGTGGGCAAAAAAAATGACGCCCTTGCGGAGCGTCAATTTTTCTCGCCTTGCGGCACTCTACGAAAGTTTGGTGCCCGGAAGAGGACTCGAACCTCCACGCCCGTGAAGGCGCCAGCACCTGAAGCTGGTGCGTCTACCAATTTCGCCATCCGGGCTTCCGTAGAGGAGATGAATTTTGCCTGAAGTCGGAGTATTTGTCAAGGGGGATCCTGAAAAAAGTCCGAAAAATGTTGTTCGGCCCACAGCGGGAGGGCGTCGGACGGACGCGGAAACGGTCGGAAAAAAGTTTCCGCGGCACACAGAGACAGCGCGTCGTCTTTTTGTTCTTATGCGACGCAACGCGTCGCGCGGATCCGTTATGCTTTCCACCGACAACGTAGCATTGTCGCGGCACGGGTTTTCAAACGACTCGTCCTTCTTCCAACCTAGCTTTTTGACAATCATGGCCAAGAAAAAAAACATCGCCGTCGAACCGGCAACGCTTTCGCCGGAACAGATGAACGCGGCACGGGCCCTCTTTGCGGAGGACTCGTGCGTCTATACCCTGCGTCAACTCAAGAAACATCTGACGCAGAAACTCGCGTGGTCGCGCGGAGCGGCCAATGCGGGAGCGTTGGCGCTGATGGAAGAAGGGCCAGTCGTTTCCGTGCGGCACGAAACGTACTATCGGGGACAAAAGGCCGAGCCCGTGCTCGTCGAATACCGCGACGAAGCGCTCACGGACGCGGACGGCAAAAGTGAGCCCGCCTGCCTTCAGAAGGCTCTCCCGGGCGACCTCTACGAGGCCTTCCGGGGGCCCGACCGCTTCGTCGTGAACCGCTTCGTGCGGCACACGAAGCTGCGTTGGCTCGTACGACTCCAAGAACACGCCGAGGGCTTCTACACCATGGTGACGGAAAACGCTTACGAGCCCATCTTCTTTCGCGTGCCCGACGTCCAGAAGCCGAGACCGCAGTCGAACACCGTCTACGAAATTGAAGTGGACGAGGCGGCGGAAAAGGCGGGCGACCCTCTGGCCGACTACGAGGATTACGTCATGGAGAACTGGGAGAGGTACGGCTACCGCAACTTCACCTGGCCCGCCCGGATCGTGCGCCGCGTGGCGCGCGCCGACGACCCCTTGGGAGCGCTCAGGATCGCCGAAGAACGCCACGGCATCCGCACGGTCTTTCCCGACGAGGTGAAGGACGAGGCGAAGGACGTTCCGCAGGAGGTCACGGCTTCACAGCGGCGCGGGCGCGTCGATCTGCGCGACGTTCCCTTCGTTACGATCGACGGCGAGGACGCGCGCGACTTTGACGACGCGGTCTACTGTGAAAAGTCGGGGGACGGTTGGCGTCTTCTCGTCGCGATCGCCGACGTGAGCCAGTACGTGAAGCCCGATCATCCGCTCGACCGTGAGGCGCAGGCGCGCGGCACTTCCGTCTATTTCCCGACGGCCGTGATCCCGATGCTTCCCGAGGCGCTCAGCAACGGCATTTGCTCGCTCAATCCCAACGTCGACCGGCTCACGATGGTGTGCGACGCCCTGATCGACGCCGAAGGAAAGACGACCGCCTATCAGTTCTATCCGGCCGTGATCCGCTCGCACGCGCGCCTCACCTACACGCAGGTGTGGTCGGCCCTCTCCGGGGAGGACGCGGGGTTCGAGGCCCTCGGCGAACGGCTCTTTGAAGTCGAGCGCCTCTACGAACTCTACAAGGTCCTTCACGCGGCCCGCGAAAAGCGCTTTGCGCTCGACTTCGAGTCGAGCGAAATCAAGGCGCTCATCAACGAGGAAAAGGGCACGATCGACCGCTTCGAACCTTACCGCATCACGGATGCGAACCGGCTCATCGAAGAGTGCATGCTCGTCGCGAACGTCGCCGCCGCAGACTTCGTTCTGCGTAACGAGAAGCTCACGCTCTTTCGCGTGCACGACAAGCCCGAAGAAGAACGTCTGCAGGATCTGCGCCGCATCCTTCGGGCCTACAAGCTCAAACTTTCGGAAAATTCGCCCGCGGGCTTCGCCGCTCTCCTGGAGTCGGTGAAGAAGTCTCCCTCGACCTCGCCTCTGCAAATCGCGGTGCTGCGCACGATGTCGCGCGCCCTCTACAGCCCCGACAACATCGGACACTACGGTCTGCAGTACGAGCACTACGCGCACTTCACGAGTCCGATCCGGCGCTACCCCGATCTGCTCTTGCACCGCACGATCAAGGCGATTCTCGCCCGTCGCACCTACCATCCGAAGCTTTATTC
>ENA-UERG01002367-UERG01002367.1-human-gut-metagenome-genome-assembly--contig:-NODE-2367-length-13614-cov-25.029655_pt1 | contig 13614 bp, 18 predicted proteins | sample MGYA00242954_ERZ507954 | MGnify/ENA primary metagenome ERZ507954 (study PRJEB26167, sample SAMN06115478) | human gut metagenome | host: Homo sapiens | place: China:Sichuan | collected 2015-01-21... | reverse complement strand
GGGCACTAAATAGGGACTATTACAAGATATTAAAGCATATCAAATGTAATCTCACAGTTGATTTGTTTGCCTGTTGGTACAGGGGCTTGAATGATAACACTTGCGGTAGTGTTATCATAGGATGCCGGCACAAGTGCGTTGTCGGTGGAATTATACAAATACATGTCTCTGTAAACGTTGCCGGGGAGGTTTGCAAAAGGTATATCACCAAACGCGGACGCAACAGAGAATTTGGTGCCTTTAGGGACGTCAGCGATGAAATAGCCGTGAATTGCAACATGCAGATGCCTGCCGTCAAAAGACGCGAAACTTGCATCAGCCCCATTTGTAAAGTTTGTAGCTGTTAGCTTGGTAATGTTGTTTATCTTAGCTGTCGTTATGCTGCGGCAAGTATTCCTGCCAAGGGTCCATGCACTGATCTGCTGGTCATATTCGGCATATTGAAAATCAATATTGCCACAATCGGGCGATACATAAATGCCGACACGCTGACTTTTTACATCATTTTTGTTTGTAGCAAGGATCGTGCCCCGAATATTGTAGCTCCCTCCCAGTATTTGGATACCAATATTATTTGCCTCGGTTCCTACAGGAACCTTAAAACCATTCGCATCGAGCAATAATCCGGAAAACACGATGCTGTTACTTGTTTGTTCGACAACTACTCCGTTAGCGTAACTCTCCTGTACCTCCGTGTTGCAAAATAGTTCGCGTTTTGCGTGATACAAATGTAGGGCGATTGATCCTGTAATGGTGTGTGTAGCATCATAAGATGCACGCCATCCGTTCATCTTAATCGCCAGGTTACACCATTTGTTTGCCTCTGTTTCGCACAAAACGCCATTATAGCAAAAAGTTACTACAATATTACATAATTCCGAATCAGAAAATTTTGCGTCGATTCCCAAATCGCAGGTATCCACAAAAGCGTTGATAACGGATACATACGCAATATATAAACTTGAATTTATACCAATGGCCCACCCAGAAACAATGACATCACGGATAACACTATTGCGGCATTCAAGCGCGTAGGAATCGCCCTTGATCTTGCGATATTCTTCGTGATTCTGGTTTGCGGTGACCATCCATGTTTTGTTACGGATATAAATGCCGGATCCTGCCCCGTTGGGGGCCCCTACTCCATAAAGCGCCAGCGATTCGATACGAATCGTAAAATAAATGTCATCGTATGTATTGGGGGCCTTGTATTCGAGGTCGTAAATAATTCCATTGCTGGCGGTGGTCCATATAATGGCTGTGTCGCGCATGTTCTCGCCGATTATTCCACAACCTCTTTTCATATATAGGGCACCCGACATATAATAAGTTCCGCTCGGGAAATATACTGTCTGTCCGGCATCCAACAGCTGTTGTAGCGTCGAGGTATTTTGTGCTGCGGCGCTCTGATCGTTTGCTTTAATACCTGCTCCCAGCGCCGATACATATGTCTGTATTTGATTGATGTTATTTTGCAGCTGTGTGTCGGCATCCTCCCGGGCCTGTTTCTCAGTGTCGATGGCTGTCTGGAGGTCTCTGTCGGCATCCTCCCGGGTTTGTTTCTCAGTGTCGATGGCTGTCTGGAGGTCGCTGTCGGCATCCTCCCGGGTCTGTTTCTCGGTGTCGATGGCTGTCTGGAGGTCGCTGTCGGCCTCTTCCCGGGCCGTCTGCTCGGCGCTCAGGCCCTCATTAAATGCCGTGATAAGGTAATGCAAGACTTCATTTGTGGAGCTGCTCACGCAGTTAGAGCCGGGCACGTAGGCGTCACCGGCGGTCATTGCTTTTGTGACCCGTACCAGCGCTCCATTGACCCAAACAAGATCGTTGACAGCTCTTGCAGCTGTAGCGGTGGGGCTGTGGCCCTCATCGTTGGGAGTAATGGCCTTTTTTACATTGGCCCAAAGCTCGTCGAAATTGCCGATTTTTGTCCAGAATTCGGTACGGTCCAGAGAAACACCGGAGGGCACCGGCTGCACGGAAAGATAAGCGTTTCCGTTGCTGTCCACGACAACGGTGTTTGCCTCATACTGGCTTGTGATGTCCCACTGAATCGGGTTTGCGTACTTGATCGTGGCCAGGCTGACGAAGTTCGTCAGTTTGGTATTGAATTCGTTCAGCTCCTCCATAATCCAATCAAGATTGAGATCATGGAAATTGGTGTAGGGCGCTCTGTGAATAGGATTGATATTCATAAATCACATCTCCTTAATATACCAGCAAACAAAAATTTGCCCGGATGTCCGTAACGATTTTATGAACGGCGTTCTCCATTGCAAGAGTCAACTCTTTGGCAATAAGGTCTTGAGGGTCTCGTCCTGCCCGGCCCTTATCGGTTACGGTGTCGTTGTAGCCGTCGTGCAATGCTGATGTGTTGTTATCGGTGGTTGTCTGATTGGTGGTGGTCGTGTCCGTGCCTCTGCTGGTAATGGTGTTCCCGGTTCCAAGGGCTGTTGTATTCTTTTCAGCGGTTTGCAATGTCCCGCTGTCAAATCCCGTGACATCCCGGGTGGTGATGTCGCTGCCGGTATTCTGGCCGGTGGTGGTCAGGTTAGGCGCTCGTGTAGTTGTTCCCTTCACGACGTTTGTGCGGTTGATTGTGCCGCCGCTGGTTCCTACATGGTCGGTGGTTCTGATTCTGTCATCGGAGGCCAAAGCATCGTATTCAAGGCCCAGCGCCTCGGCGTACCGGGTCCAGCTCGGAAGCATGGTTTCAGAATAGACGCCCAGCGCCCTGCGCATAGTGGGGCCATCCGCGTACAGCACTTCCAATTCCAGCGTATCAAACAGTAATTGATTGCAGACAGCGTCTTTAGAGACATTGTCAGGGACTTTCAAGTCGTCGAACAGTTTCGGGTATCTTGCCAACAGGCCATTAAAGCTCAATGTTGCGTGCATCGTTGTTCACCTCCTGCGCCCCAGTATCGGGCGGAAAACGCCAATCGACCCATAAAGTAGATTTGTCAATTCCAAAGAGCTTGTGAACCCGCTCACACCCACGCTGCAAGCTGTCCAACCATAGCGACGCTTTGGCGGCTGTCTCAACGTTGTTAGAATTGACTTCGTCGGTTAACATCCGCTCTTTCTTGCTGGTGTTGGTGTTGGGGATGCCTACTTCAGTATCAAACAGTGCTTTAATGGTTTTAAGGGCTGTCAACAGTTCGTTTGTAATGTAGTTCCCTTTAAGGTCTGTCGCAAAGTGCATCCAAGGTGCTTGCCCGGATGCCCCATTTTTAGGCGCTTTGAGCAACGAGGAATCCACAAAAACGGCGGGGTCACCCTGCATGATCTGGTCGAACATCTTTTTAAAAGATTCTGCGCCGGCCTTGCTACCAGCTGCGAACACATACGCCAACCGGCTGTTGATCAAATTGCTCTGGATGGTCTGGGCAGCAAGGGCCATCATATCCCCATAATAGGCAACAATATCCACCATGCCGCGGTAATCGGGCTGCAAATTGATGATCTCGCACTGCTTCCCGATTTGCAAATAGGGGGACCCTTTGATAAAAGGGTTTGCAATGATGGAGTGTGTGGGATTGTAGAAAATGTTAATGCCGGTCAATCCCATTCGGTCATATACCATGCCGTATCGGTCAGTATTGAACACCGTAACACCGCCGGAACCAAAAACAAGATATTGCAAGCGGTTAATGGGCCATGTGTCGGGGAGCACCCACCGGACCATAGACACGGCCTCAAGGAACAGATATTTGCGGAAATAATAGGATAAGCTGTTGCCCTTGGTGTGCATCACGGAGGGAGTCACCGGCGACACATGAGCGTTGATTTGCTCATAGCTGTAGGGTGCACTCATAACAGATGACCTCCTTTCTCTCCAAAAATCACAACCATGCTCGGAAAAGGCGCACTGTTTTTGCTGTCGCCAAATTTCAGCCGCCCGCGGATGAACCGAACCTCCGCCTTTCCGTATATGTAGTCATGGAACCACCTCGTATCTGTCCGCGCGGGTAGCAGCATTACCACTAATCCCCCCCGCGCAGCAGTTTCAAAGGCTTTCTTTACCCACTTGCCAATTTCCCGGCCATACGGCGGATTGCACCACACCCGGCCCGTCCAAGGCTGCGCAAGTCCGTCCTGTTCCTTCGTGTAGAATCTCCTGCACTTCGCGTTCTCCGGCGTTGCGCACACATCCAGCTCAAAGTTAAACTCCCTGTTCAACTCATCAAAGAATCTCTGCGGCGTCGCCCACACATCCGTCTTGCTGGAAAACATCACATTATTGTTCATCGTATGCCTCTCCCTTTTGCCATTTTAAACAGCAACCAAATAGGCAACTTACCGGTTGGCCATGGTCCCGGCCCGGGGCCAGGGCCTCCGCCGGAGTCCCATTCTACTTCCCATGTTCCGACCTGATTCGGGATTCTGATAATACCGGAGGGGTCCCTCAAGTTTCCGGCGGCATCGGCGTACTCCCAGTGCGTGTGAATGCCCGTTGCGTTGCCGGTCTCTCCCTGGGTGCCGATAAACTGCCCCTTGGAGATTGTGTCACCCACGTTCCAAATCTGTGAGGCAAAGTGTGCGGCTCGCCATGTCGTGCCGTTGGCCATTCGCACTTTAATCATATTGCCCCATGACTGGTCGCCCGAGGTGCTGCCATTCCAATGCTGGGCCACTACCACGGTGCCCGCTTCGGGCGCGTATGCTTTATGGTCTCCGTGTACTGTGTCAATGCCCCGGTGAGGGCTGCCGTCCGAGTATGCGGGATAGCCGGCGGTAACTCTGATTGGTGACACATCAGTAATACACTGTTTGTATACTGCCATTGTTTGTGCACCTCCTACTCATAGAAAAATCCATTTTTCAGATAACTTTTGACACTGTCGATCTCTTCTGCAGTGGCATTGAGCGCAATGTCTGGGTCGTCAACCATGATAAACCCCGGAATTGTGGACAACTGCACCCGCTTACACAGGGGGCGTCCGTGGTCCTCGTTGTTATCGGCTGCGAGCTGCTGGAAATATGCCTGCAAGTATCCAGGCTCTTTGTATACCGATACGGCCCCCGCTGTACCTTTATATTGGGCGGTGGTAATGCTTTTTTCGGCAGCATCACCTACGGCACTTAAAATGCCTCCCGCATCGGTATTGCCTGCAAAAAAGTCGGCAACACCTTTTGCAACTCCATATAGACCATTTGATGCAGCACTTATTACATCGCCCACGCTGTCAATGGTCTGGTTAGCAATCTGGGCAAGAGATACAGTCACACCGATCTGCGCGGACCTTACCGCAATAATTTTTGTAAACCCGGAATCAGCCGAAACATACAGGTAGCCCATACCGCTGTACATGTCAATGACGGTTTTGATATATAGTTGTGATGCATCCACCACTTTGGTGGTGTCGATCTGCACCTCCCCAAACGGGGGATAGTACAAAATATAGGTAGTATAGGGCGATAGATTGGCATAACTTCCACGATTGCCGGATTGCGGATGTTTTGGGATTGCCACGGAATCAATAAAGGTTTTAGTATCAAATCCACTATTGACAATACCAGCGGAAAACGAACTACCTAAATTTATATCCCACCACCCAACAGATAGTGTAGAGGTAGACAGGGCTGGGTCACTGGGCACATCAAACGGAAACCACATGCACGATACCAAGTATTGATAGGGATTGAACAGGGCTTTGGTCAATCCCTCGCTGATTTCCTGGGCGTCAATACCTAGATAATCAGTATTCCCAAGCATTGATTTTCGGAATTCTCTAAAAGCCGCATTGCTCATCGACCAATATGTGGTGCAGCCAAACCCGACAAAGCCAGAACAGATAACGGATACCACATAACTGCCCTGGTTAATATCATCCAGAAAAATCTGGGTACAAGGGATATGCGCTGCTGTATAGTCAGCGGTGGCAGGGTAGAGTGTGTCTACAATAGAGCCGTCATACTGCGCCGAGGATCTCAAAACATACTCGGTCGAGTTGCCGATCTGGTCACGGTAGCTTGCCAGCGTGTCAACAGTCAGCGAGGCATTCCAGAGCCCGTCGGCGTACGTCCAATTTTTAACCCAGTAATACCGGCTGAATGTGGGAAGGTAGCAATAATTGTACCCGGTGGGGTTTGCATTGGAGGCAATTTTAATTTCGGGGTTGATTATATTGCAGGGGGCCTTTACCTCAATATTGTAATCTGTGCCGCTGGAGGGTCGCTTTGTACTATTGGTGCGCTTAGGAAATACATAAAAAGTCGCTTTCAAGTCTGTACCTCCTTATAAAAATACCGGCGGGCAGAGGCCCGCCGGTGCCGGTCAGGACTTCGAAGGGTCGGCGTCCTTGTAGGTGGTGGTTTTCAGGGTGGAGGCTTTTGTCGCCTGGGAGGCGCTCGGCGCAGTGACGTCTCCGGACGTCATCAGGAACAACACCGCGTTCTCGGTGAAGTCATCGTACCACGACCACCCGTAGTGATACCAGAAGTTCGTATACAGGCCGCGTGCGTTCATGGGCGTAGAAACCACGCGGGACAGCTTCGGAGTGTAGCCGATGGCATCCCAGTCCAGCAGACATCCGAACACATTGGACAGCTGAACCGCGGCATTCTTGGACGCCACACCGGTGGTGCTGGTTACGACAGGCGTCGCAGAAATGGTTTCGCGCTTGTCAATGTTCTGCCAGAACGTGACCTGTTCGGCGTCGCGGTATTTCAGCATATTATCGTGGAACACCTCGGGAATCACGCGGGCGTCGATCTGGCTCTGTGTGCCACTGTACAGATAGAGGTGCTGACGATCATACGGGGTGTGGCGCATGATGTTGTACGTCGCGCTGCCATTCTTCCAGTTCTGATGCCAGTTGATGGAGCGTTCCTTCATCAGGCGGGAAATATCGTTGATACGGCCATATGCGTATTTTGCGAATCCCGGGAAGTTTGCTTCCTTATACACGTCCTTCACGGTCAGTTTCGTGCCCTGCTGGGCGTTGTACTCGTCGAGCAGATAAATAACGCTGCTGGGGCTTGTCACCGTCATGCCGGTCAGATGATTCGCCATCAGGTTGTTGGCAAGGTTACGGCGGTCCGCCTCGATCTGGTTCGACAGATGCAGCACGAAAGAGGACCAGAACTGTGCCAGTTCCTCGGGGCCTTTGAACGCCGCTTCCATCTGGGTGTCAGCTTGCGTGTATACGCGGCTATAATTGGTCTGGCCGTAGTAGTTTGTCTGAAGGACTTTAGGCTTGTGAACTTCGTACATATCAACACTCTGGCCGTCTTGCAGCGCCCACGCCTTGTCGGTGACGGGGTCAGTGTCGCAGAAATTGATCTTCCGCACATGGTTCGACCAGTCGTCGCCCGTGACCTGCAAGCGCTTCAGGGGGGCGTCATAGGGACGGACGGCAAAGATGGTGCGGCCCAGCACTTGACTGATCGCCTTGGTGTAATTGTCGGGGCCGGTCAGCAGCGTGGCTTGCGCAACAGAAACGAAACTAGACGTGTCCACGATGGGCGATGTCGGTTCCTGACCGGTGGCCATTTTGTTAATCTCAGTCAAAATTGCGGCAATGTCCGCAAAATCCATACCAAGAGGCATATTACTTCACTTCCTTTCCATAAGTCGGGTCGATAATTCGGGCCGTCACCGTAGCAGCATCTGCCGCCGGCTGCTGCTGGATGCCAAGGCCCAGCGCGTTTGCCTGCAACGTCTGCGTCATAGTCTGCATTGCCTGGGCGCTGGTCTGCTGGCCCTGCAAAATCTCCCGCAACAGGGTTTCGAGGCCGTCATACTGCGGCGCGGGCTGCGGCGCGGGCTGCGGCGCGGGCTGCGGCGCGGGCTGCGGCACGGGCTGCGGCACGGGCTTCTCCATAGCTTCGATCTCTGCTTTGGTGTATCCGGCCATTGCAAGGGCCGCTTTTTCACTGATTTTCAACTTTTGTCGCCTCCATTACAACGTATGTGTCATGTGCCAGGCATTTAACGACCTTGTCTTTGTCTCCTTTGGACAGAGGGCCCACCGCGCAACACTGCCGCGTGTGAGCGACGTCTGCCCAGTCGCTATAGTAGCCGATTTTCAAACGAGTGCACAGGTCAGCCAGCAGAAACGCACGCTCGTTTGTGATCGACTGGGCAAAAATGATATAACAACCCATCATAGTCAGCTTTCCTTCTTGATGTCGTCCAGGGCGAGCCGCATCTCGGTAATAGCCGCAGTGTTCTCCTTGACAACGGTATTACACTGATACCACATCAGCAGAAAAGCGGCGATAGGAAACCCCACGTTAGAAATAGCCTGAATCACAGTACTAGCATCCATTTGAGCACCTCCATATTAAATATAAATACAAGTAAATCCCAGGTTCTTGCGCTGGCTGACGCATGCCCGCCCCTTCTGGGGGCTGCCTGTGGGCACCTGGGATTAACTTTAATATATACTGCCCGTATAAAAAAGTCAAGTGCCGCAATACTCACGAAAGAAAATTTCATCCGAGTAGCGCTCAAACTCAATTTGCTTCTGCAAATACGCGGGCCAGATATACCCATACGCGGCCCTGAATCGTTTACGCTCATAATCGCCGGTGCCGTATGTGGGCATCTCACCGGACCGATGCCGACACACATAGTAGAGGGGTTTACTCTTATGCTCATAGATGCAGCACCGCCCAATTTGAACAAGTGGGTAGTATTCCCGGAGGGGCCGGGATACAACCAAACTTTTCTCCTCGGCGCTGTACTGGTTTTCAATAGCGGACCTATAAAAATCTGTACCAGTCATAGACCTATAGAGGGCCGTATTGGCTTTCTCTTTTGCAATAGGGCTGTCCACTAGATCAATCAAAAGAATCCCTTTATCGGCCAACAGCTTGACGCGCTCTTTCTTGCCGATCATCTTTTCGACTGTATCGGTGATTTCCCACTGCATATAATAGGGGTTCGCCATGCCAACAGCGTTTGACATACACAACAGCGTCAGGGGCTTTTGCCCTTGCAATTCGCGGTTACGGTTGACCGTTTCATAAATGTTGGCAAGGCCCACACCCTCGCCTCGCCGGTAATAGTCAGACTCTTCTTTCTGGTACTCGTCCAAGATAATTATATTGGTATGGGGGCTTGAAAAACCACGGGTGCGAGCAAGAGTCACCACACTACCCACTACGCCCGACATCTTGGCCGGTTTTATGGGCGCTCCTGTATCCGTGTAGGCTCCTGCATTGCCCACTTCATACAGTCCCGCTATTTTGGGCAATTTGAACGGGGCGTAATGTGTTTGCAAATCGTCGTTCAATGGAGACCACGGCCACATACTGGGCGATGCGCAAATAAGTTCCGCCTGCTGCGGCGTGCGGCGCAGATATAGAAATTCTTCCTCGGTCTGATGCACGTGTTTCAATGCTCCATAAGTCTTGCCGGTACCACGTCCGCCCCAAATAAAAATAATAGATGCTCCGGTGGACAAAATGCCATCTTTTTCGGAAAAATTCGGCCAACCTTCATCAGTGTACAGTTTAATCATCAGACAACCTCCATAATCTTGTACCCCAGTATCTTTGCGTATTCGTCAGTAATACCCAACGTGTAGGTATTATCACAAATACACAGGTTTCTTGTTATATGTACCGTATGCCCGTCAACCACAAAATCGGGCACATTGGGCCGGTCATTATAAATAACCTGATTTCCGGCGGCAAGACAGAACGTAAAGCCGGGCTTGAACACCTCAAAACCACCCCACAGGGCCAGCTCCAAACCGCCCTTCCGTTTGCTAACTCCGGCTATGGTAGTAGTGATCGGCCCGCCCTTTTTATAGGTAGTCGCATATTTTTTTGCGCCCCACGTCATAAACTCCGCATAGCTACGCTCTTGCTCATACACACCCATGTAATGAGTATTGCCTTTTGGGTCCGTAGCACACGCGCCATTATCTTTCGCAAGCTGTTTCACAGATTTGTTGAACTCCGCTAAATCAATATTACCCATGTATTTGACGCTGTCAGTGTCGCAGTACACACCATTCTTGCCCGCGGCCCATTGCGCTATTTTTAGGCGCTTGCGAGTGTGAGCCGTTGTCCATACGCCCCATTGGTAGGGCAAAAACAAATGGGGGCGATGCTCGTTATAACTGCCCTCCGGGTCGTCGGTGCACTCGCTCCAAAGATTGTCGGGGTCATCCTCGTCAAAAAGTGTGTCCAGCTGCAAGGGGTCTTGTGCGGTCATGCCGTAGTAGCTATTGAGATCGCCCTTGGCCTTGACATAATACAAATCTTGACCGGCCACACCTTTAAGGGATGTTTTGCCGGTGTAACTCTCTTTTACACAATCCGTCAAGGGCTTTGGCAGTTTGCCATAATCGGACGTCCAGAGATCGAGAACGTTAAGGGCATCCCAGTCATACTCTTTGGCAATGATTCTAAAATCTATATCGGTTATGGTGATCTCCAACTGTTCAGCAGACAACAGACGGCCATTGTCGTTAATGTATCCTTCACAGTGCCGAACCTTTGCAAGGGGAATATATGGGAACCCCCACCACTTAAAGCGCTGGCGCAAACCTTTTACTTGCAAGCGCATCAAGCAAGCCTTGCCGTGCCTCATACACTGCATCAAACGCTCTACGGTGGCCGGTTCCTGCCTAAATGGAGTCATAGGAAAATAACATTCACATTGTACGGCAGGGTGTGCGCTCGACATATCCACGGAACCGACATTTTCCAAATGGAGACCTACATAATACCGATTCGCATGGGTGTCACCGCCCCGGAACGCCTCCCGCAACATTTGGTATAGGTCCCACGGCGGCAAAAGGCGCTTGACCCGTTCAATGCCCCATTTATACATTGCTTCTCGGGCCATTCGCCGGACGTAGCCAGTGCGCGTTAATGGTAGAGTGTACAGGTCATCGCCATCTCGGTTCATCTCGATTAACAGGCACTCCACAATACACCGAACATCATTGACACAATACGCTAATTCTGTAGACGTTAAAGAAGTCCATGGGTACCGAACTTTGGAATAATCAAGTGCCCCCGTCAGTTTGGCATGAGGGGCACCCAGCTGTTTGCCCCAGGCATCAAGGGGCAAATTGCTGTGCCGCATACTGCATCGGTACTCAATAGCGCGATTGTCGCATTTTAAGACCCTGCGTGGCTTGCTGGCGAACACATCACCCGGGCCAAAATCCAGAACACCCGACAAATATTGAAATTCATGTGCAAGATTGTGAACGTACATACACAGAAACCAGTTGCCTTGCGGGCCGCTGTTTGCTTGCAAATAGTCGCTGATTGCTCCCGTAAAGTTCAGCCACTCGTCCCACGTCCTACCAATAATGGTAATATCCAGACCGAGTTGACACTGCCAAATATACATTATGGTGTGTGGATTGTCGTCCGCATCAACACATACTCGGCTAGTCTCAATATCAAACGCACACGGCATATTCACATATAAGCGCTTTTTGTTCGTTTTGCGTTTCTTGCCTTTTGTGTGTTTGCGGTCTAAATGCTCCATAAGCCACGGGACAGGGTTATAATTACAAGCCTCCGCCAAAACCTCCGCGCAGGTCGGCGGAACTGCTGCCGTCGCTGTAGTCCCATTCTTTACCATAGTTGACCTCGCCTTGCTGCCACTTTACAAAATCGTCAATACTGACATTGTAGCCGCCTTTCTCGCGCCAGTACATAACCGGCTGGTCGGATGGATAGTAGTATATGCCCGATGCTTTCACGATCTCCCACCATTCCGACAGGGCCGTGTACTGATCCTTGGGCACGTCGGCTACATCAATACCACCGACTTTCATTTTTTGCGTAAATTCCTCACGTGCACCGCCAACGGTGGAACCCTTGGAACGCACAAAACGCGCTACATCCGCCAAAGCCTGCTCCAATGCTTTACGGTCTCCTCGCATTGCCTTTAGAGTTGGGAAACCTCCGGCAAATTCTTTATAAACATCGCTTGTGCCGCTGATGGAGTCCGCGGATAGGCGCTTAATACGCTTCTGCGCAATGTCGCGAAGTCGAGTGTATTCTTTGCGCATCTGATTATCTGGCCAAGACTCCAAGGCATAGGGGGTATACAGCTCGGCACTGTATTTAAGGGTGGCCCTTGCTTTAGCTGCGCCTGCTGCCATGTTTCGTGCGCTCCTTTCTATCTAAAATCATATAATACCAGTCCAGAGGGTCCGCTTCAATGCCCAATCCGTTGAAAATGATTTTGGCCCATTCAGAGCAGAAAAACTCAACATCATTGGTTGTGACTCCACTATATACAATGGCCGTTGCGAGGTAGATCAAAGAATCGTCGCAGTTAAGCAAGGATACTCTGTTATCTTTACTTTTCATGGGGCCTCCTATAATAAATATGGCCGTCGCATGTGCGGCGGCCATCTGGTAGATCAAACCAGATTCAAAGACAAAACCTGGCCCTTTTTGGTGCTAATCAGCACAGGTTTGATCCGCACCGGCTCCGTCCACGTATCAGGAGTGCCGAGCAGCGTAAACATCCGCTTCAGAGACTGATACACGCCCACGGAAACACAGGCGTAGGACTGCCCATCCTCGGTAATGAGGACAACGCGGGGTGCAATCGTCTTGCCCTCGGGAACATCGTCCTTGCTGACCTCCACGCACTCAACAGACACATGGACCAGCGACAGCACCTCATTGACGTGCTCCTTCAGCTTATTGGCGGGGTTGCTCGTGGCATTGTAGAATGCAACTGCGACAGAGAGGTCAGAGAGGTTCATATCGGTGTACCCAACGCCGGTATTCATCACATCGGACACCATCATAGCACCATTGTTTTCGGACTTCATCATTACTTCGGACATAATATAGCTCCTTTCATTATGTGCCCTGTCATTATCAATACCGGGCGGGCGGCCCCGGTAGACGGCCCGGAGGCCGTTTCGACTTATTGTATGTACTTATTGTACAACTTTTGATAGAAATTACGCATATGCTCGCGTACTTTGACAGCCCCTTGGTACTCAAGATCAGCCGACAAACAAGAGCCCTTAAATACTGTAAGGTTACTTAGTTCGTCATCGCAATGAATAAGCGCTTGCCGATAACCTTCCAACCATGCACGATTATATGTGGCTTTGGCCGCGTCCTTTGGGTCCTCGTACTCGCAGCACGTCAACGTGCCATCCGGGTGAATCTCGATAATAAATTTACGCATTTCCATTTATTGCACCTCCTTTCTGTAAAATGTTCAGAATCTTTGCAAGACTAACAAGCATCTTAATACTGTCGATGATGTCGTCGTCAGAAAGATCAATTAAGTTCTTACCATCAAGAGTAATGTTATCATCGGTTAAAGTGATTTTAATCACGGATTCTTTTTTCATCGGAGCACCCCCTTTCTTTTTTCAATCTTTACCAACAAGTCCAAGCTCTATAGCAATACCACGGACGCCAAACAGCATAGCCCGATAAAGGTCGGCGTATGTATTGTAGAATTCGTCCCCGGTTTGACGATAAAGATCATTATTGTAATCTACCGTCAATTGTAACTTATTAAGACGATCAAGAATAATATTTTGTTCTTTACGTGTCATAATAATCACCTTTTATTGTTTCTTGTTTCTTTCATTGTCTATATTATACCATACACTAAATTGCATATGTTGCTATTTACATTGTAAAAATTGCTGT
>ENA-UERG01002364-UERG01002364.1-human-gut-metagenome-genome-assembly--contig:-NODE-2364-length-13630-cov-26.882904_pt1 | contig 13630 bp, 14 predicted proteins | sample MGYA00242954_ERZ507954 | MGnify/ENA primary metagenome ERZ507954 (study PRJEB26167, sample SAMN06115478) | human gut metagenome | host: Homo sapiens | place: China:Sichuan | collected 2015-01-21... | reverse complement strand
CTGGCACTCCGAGTAAGCTACTTCAATGAGTTGGATACATACGCAGAGGTAAAGGGACTCGATACCAAGGCTATCATCGATGGCGTAGGTCTTGACCCACGAATCGGCACCCATTACAACAACCCAAGCTTCGGCTATGGTGGCTATTGTTTGCCAAAGGATACCAAGCAGCTCCTGGCAAACTATGCCGATGTTCCAGAGAACCTGATAGAGGCAATCGTAGAGAGCAACCGTACCCGTAAGGACTATATCGCTGATGCCGTACTCCAGAAGGCAGGCTATTACAGCTATGCCGATGCCAACAGCTATGATGCCAGCAAGGAGCACAACTGCGTGATTGGTGTCTATCGTCTGACTATGAAGTCAAACAGCGATAACTTCCGCCAGTCTGCCATCCAGGGTATCATGAAGCGTATCAAGGCAAAGGGTGCTGAGGTAGTCATCTATGAGCCAACTTTGGAAGAGGGCAGCACCTTCTTCGGTAGTAGAGTAGAGAATAACCTCGAAGCCTTCAAGGCACAAAGCCATGCGATTATAGCCAACCGCTATGATGCTTGCCTTGATGATGTAAAGGACAAGGTTTATACTCGAGACATTTTCAGAAGAGATTAATATATAATATTTATGAGAGATAAAAATATTCACGATAGCTTAAAACAGAAGCCATCCTCAGGGATACTTTACAAACTGAAAGTATCCCTCTGTGCCAATAAATTGGTAAATTGGTATTTTTCAAAGGCAACCCTGCCTTATTGGTGTATCTTCGCACTCGATAGTATCGCTATCGTAGTGACAGGTATGATAGCTACCTATATCGCAGAGGGAGGAGAAGTGCTGGCTTCCCATTTCTGGAGCTACCTCCTCACATTCATTTGTAGCCTGCCGTTATTCGTAGTGGGTATGAGATTATTCCATACCTATTCCGGCATCATGCGTTTCTCGTCATTTGTCGACCTGCTCCGCATATCCGGTGCCCTCTTCATCGGTTTCATCTTGAACAGCCTTCTTCTCGTTGTACTGTCAGACAGGATCCCTTGCGAGATTACCACAGAGTCTATTGTTGTCATGTTGTTCATCTCCATGATAGAGATGTGGACGATGCGAATCCTGGTGAAGTATATGTACGATTCCAGTTTCTATACTGATACCAAAATCCCAGTCTTCATCCTCGGTGTACGTGAAGGCGGTATCTCCCTGGCAAAGTCCATGCGCAACGATCATCCTTCACAGTATGTCGTGAAAGGATTTACTACCGAAGAAACCGGCATGATAGGAAGATTCCTGCTGGGTTGCGAAGTCTATTCATACGATGAAACCGTTTTGGCTGTCATGCACAAGATGAATGTCAAGACCCTTTTCGTGAGTCCGCTGGTCACAGAGAAGTTCCTGGAGAAACAGAATATGATTGACAAACTCACCGCTGAAGATATCAAGATTATGATGATGCCAAAGGCACAGAGCTGGGACGGCAAGTCAAACCTCCGCCATCAGATGATGCGCGAGGTAGATATCGAAGACCTTCTTCCACGTGAGAAGATAGAAGTAGATATGGATGCCATTGGTAAACTCCTCAGCGGTCGCACCATTCTGATTACAGGTGCAGCCGGAAGTATCGGTTCCGAGATGGTGAAGCAGATTGCCATCTATAAGCCTGCACATCTGGTATTGGTAGATGAGGCTGAGACCCCAATGCACGATGTCCGTCTCTTCATGAACAAGAACTATGCGGATATCCCATGCGAAACCATCGTAACCAGCATCACCAATGCCACCCGTATGGAGCGCATCTTCTCTAAGTATCATCCAGACTATGTATTCCATGCCGCAGCCTATAAGCACGTACCGATGATGGAGGACAACCCATCAGAGGCAGTGCAGAATAATATATATGGTACGCGCGTGATAGCCGATATGGCAGTGAAGTACGGCACCAAGAAGTTTGTGATGATTTCCACCGATAAGGCAGTGAACCCAACCAACGTGATGGGCTGCAGCAAGCGAATCTGTGAAATCTATTGCCAGGCTTTGAACAAGGCGATTGTGGATGGCGAGGTAAAGGGCGTTACCCAGTTTGTTACCACAAGATTCGGCAATGTCTTGGGAAGTAATGGTTCCGTTATCCCAATCTTTAAGAAGCAGATAGCGATGGGCGGTCCTATCACTGTCACTCATCCTGACATCATCCGTTTCTTCATGCTCATTCCAGAAGCTTGTAAGTTGGTATTGGAGGCAGGAACCATGGGTAAGGGAGGCGAGATCTTTGTCTTTGATATGGGTAAGCCAGTCCGCATCGCCGATTTGGCAAAGCGCATGATAGTTCTCTCTGGAGTAGATGGCATCGACATCAAGTACGTTGGACTCCGAGATGGAGAAAAACTCTTCGAGGAAGTTCTGAACGATAAGGAAGCTACGATTCCAACCCATCATCCAAAGATTATGGTAGCCAAGGTTCGTGAGTATCCTTATGAGTTGGCACGCAAGAACGAGGAAGACCTCTATCAGCTCTCCTTCACCTACGATGATATGGCTGTAGTGAAGAAGATGAAGGAGATAGTTCCAGAGTACAAGAGTCAGCACTCAAAGTACAGCGAGCTTGATGCCAAGTAACAAACTATCATTAATCAATAATAAATAATCAATAGATAAAATGTTATTACTCATATTAATCCTTTTCGGAGTCCTCTCCGTCCTCGCCCTCCTCATCATCCTCTGGGATTATTTCAAGCATGGAGGTGTAGCCGTATGGGACACAGAGCATCCAGGTAGAATCATCACCCTGAAGGAGGCGAAGAACAGAAAGAAGAAATAGTCCCACAGAGCAAAAACGCCTCCCCCGAAAATGGTAGTTTCACAGAAAATCCTTATATTTGCAGCCAATAATTAGAATATTACGATTATGGCAACATTGGTACTCGATAATACATTATATCAATGTTATGCAACGATTGCAGAGCAGAATAACATCAATGTGACAGATGCTATGACAGAAACTTTGCGATTATTGAAGCAACAACTGAAAAAGAAGCCAAGTCTTTCATTAAGTCAACGACTTGAGAAGCGAATTCTTGAACTTCGAGATTTGCCAGCAAATTGGGATTATAAAGGTTCCCCTTCAATATCATCAGAAGCATGTGATTATTCTCAGAAGGTTGTTGCATCCTGTAGCGAATCAATACTTCAGGGTTTAACAATATTCCCAAACACCAATGGTTACATATTAATGCAATGGAAGACCTTCAAAGGAGATGTCGAGTTTTATGTCTCATTGTTCAGGATGTCCTTTATAGATCAAAGGCATTTGAATAAAATATGGTAATACAATATTTGGTAGGCGAAGCACCACTAGCATTTTTTTATAAGCTACTTTTCGCTTTTGGTGTGGAGCCTACCTCTTTAATTAACAGTGAATAATGTATGATAATATTCAAATTATAATCATGGCCGGCGGCGTTGGCAGCCGCTTTTGGCCTATGTCAACCCCCGATTACCCAAAGCAGTTCATTGATGTGATGGGTGTCGGCCGTTCCCTCATTCAATTGACTGTAGATAGATTGAAGCCGATCTGTCCTGTCGAGAACATGTGGGTAGTGACAAATGAGAAATACATCAGCATTGTCAAGGAGCAAATCCCTGACATGCCAGTAGATAACATATTAGCAGAGCCGGAGGCTCGCAATACCGCTCCATGTATTGCTTATGCCTGCTGGAAGATTCAGAAGCAGCATCCTGATGCCAACATCGTGGTGACACCATCCGATGCCCTGGTCATTAATACCTCGGAGTATCAGCGAGTGCTCAGCAAGGCATTGAGTTATACTTCCGATAAGAACGCCATCGTTACTATTGGTATTAAGCCAAGCCGCCCGGAAACAGGCTATGGCTATATTGCCGCAGCAGAGCAAACATCCGTAGATGAAATCTACAAGGTTGAGGCTTTCAAGGAAAAGCCAAACCTGGAGACTGCCGAGCAATACCTTGCTGCAGGCAATTACTATTGGAATGCCGGAATCTTCGTATGGAATATCGATACCATCAGCAAGGCTATCCGAACCTTCCAGCCAAACCTTGCCAGCATCATGGACGAGATGGCACCTTCTTTCTATACTGAACAGGAGAAAGAGGTTGTCGGCAAACTCTTCCCAACCTGCGAGAAGATAAGCATTGATTATGCCGTAATGGAGAAGTCGAAGGAAATCTATACCTTGCCAGCCGAGTTCGGTTGGAGCGACTTAGGCAGCTGGGGCAGTCTCCGCACCTTGCTTTCACAAGATGAGTCTGGCAATGCCAAGGTAGGCAAGGACATCCGTTTGTATGAATGCAAGAACTGCGTGGTTCATGCTGCCGATGAAAGTAAGGTGGTAGTTCAAGGCTTGGATGGCTATATTGTAGCTGAGAAGAATGGACAACTACTTGTGTGCTCTGAAAATGAGGAACAAAGAATTAAAGATTTTCTTCAGGAAAATATTAAATAACATTTTAAGTCAATTATAAGAAGTAAAATAATGAATATTCTTATTACGGGTGGAGCTGGCTTTATTGGGTCTCATTTATCTAGAAAGTTACTAGATGAGGGCAATAAAGTTGTTGCTGTTGATAATCTTTCTCAGGGGAATCGTGATTTAATTAAAGATTTACTCGTTAAAGATGATTTTGTTTTTGTCGAGGCGGATGTGTTTGATGTTGTGAAGATGGAATCAATTTTCAAGCATAATCAGTTTGACTTGGTTTTTCAACTTATTGCAAATACAAGTGTATATAAAGGTGGTTATTCACCATTACTTGATATTCGTGAAACTTTATCTTCAACCTTAGAGGTTCTTGGATATGTAGCAAAATTCGGAATTAAAAAGTTCGCCTATTTGTCTAGTTCTACCGTGTATGGTGTTATGGATGAGGTTATGAGAGAAACAACAGCTCATCTTCAGCCAATTTCTTTTTATGGTGCAGCTAAACTTGCAGGTGAGGCTTTTGCTAGTGCATACTCATCAATGTATGACATTCAGATGTGGGTATTCCGTTTAGGTAATGTTGTTGGTCCTGATGCAACACATGGTATTGTGCATGATATTAAAGAAAAACTTCTTTTGAATAAGAAAGAACTTCATTTGTTGGGTGATGGAACGCAAGCAAAGCCTTTTATTCATGTGTCAGACGCTGTAGAAGGAATTATATTTGCATATAATAATTTAAATGATGCATATAATGTAATTCAGGTGGGAAATGAGGAGCAAATAACAATGAAAGAGGTTGCTGAAATAATACTCCATGAGTTGAAACTCAGCACGAAAATAATATTTAGCGATAGTTCTTCTACATGGGTAGGTGACGTTTCTCGTTATCGCTATGATGTGACAAAATTAAAATCCCTGGGCTGGCAACCTATGTGGAGTACAAAAGATGCAATTCGCCAATCAGTAAAATAATAAATATAAATTTTTAAATACAAGAATTATGAAAAAAGCTTTGATTACAGGCATTACTGGTCAAGATGGTTCTTATCTTGCAGAGTTTTTAATAGAAAAAGGCTATGAAGTTCATGGCATTGTTCGTCGTGCTTCTACTTTTAATAGAGAGCGTATCGAACCTCTTTATTTGAAAGAGGTTCTGAAGGATTCAAGAAAGGAAGGTCACTTGAAACTTCACTATGGTGATATGACAGACTCTTCTTCTATTGAGCGTATTTTGATGTTGGTAAAGCCTGATGAGATTTACAATTTGGCAGCTCAGTCTCATGTTCAGGTATCTTTTGATGTCCCTGAATATACTGCAGAGACTGATGCTGTTGGAACCTTACGATTGTTGGAAGCTGTGCGTATTTTAGGTATGGAAAAAACTTGCAGAATTTATCAGGCATCAACATCTGAGTTGTTTGGTAAGGTTCAAGAGGTACCACAGAAGGAGACCACACCTTTTTATCCACGTTCTCCATATGGAGTTGCTAAACAGTATGGTTTTTGGATTACTAAAAACTATCGTGAGTCTTATGGTATGTATGCTGTTAATGGTATTCTTTTTAATCATGAGTCTGAGCGCAGAGGTGAAAACTTTGTAACACGTAAGATTACTTTGGGCGTTGCTCGTATTCTTGCAGGTCAAAAAGAATGTGTTTATCTTGGTAATTTGAATTCTTTGCGTGATTGGGGATATGCAAAGGATTATGTAGAGTGTATGTGGCTTATCTTGCAGCATCCAACGCCAGAGGATTTTGTTATTGCAACAGGTGAATATCATACAGTTCGTGACTTTGCTTATCATGCTTTTAAGGCCGCTGGCATAGAGATTAAGTTTGAGGGTGAAGGTGCCGAGGAGAAGGGTGTCTGCGTTGGTGGTCCAAAGGAGTTTATTGGTAAGACTTTAGTTGCTGTAGATCCTAAATTCTTCCGTCCTTGCGAGGTTGATCAGTTGCTTGGTGATCCTACAAAGGCTAAAACTTTGTTAGGTTGGAATCCGAGAAAGACATCTTTTGAGGAGTTGGTAAGTATCATGGTAAAACATGATATTGATTATGTAAAAACTCATTAAATATGATTTTTAGTACGAAGAAGGAGTTGAAAGAAGTAATCAATGTTGAGCGAAGAATGAACGGTAAAGGTTTATCTGGTGCTCTTGTTGATAGCATTTTTCAACGACCTGCATATTTGATTACCAAGTATCTCAAACACCTGAGATACTTGGAATTCTATCAGATACGGGGGGGCATAATTTCCAAATTGTTTTGGTTGTATCATTATTATCATAAGACCCGATTGTCCTATAAATTGGGTTATCAGATTCCACCTGGAACATGTGGCAAAAACTTGATACTTTATCATTATTCTGGTGGTATTGTTATTAATGCACAAGCTAGATTAGGTGATAATTGTAAATTATACCCGGGACTTGTCGTAGGTTCTACACCAGAAGGAGTTCCAACTATCGGTAATAATGTATGGATAGGACCTGGTGTTAAAATAGTGGGAAAGATTTTTATTGGTGATAATGTTATTATAGCCCCTAATTCTGTAGTACAAAAAAATATTCCATCAAATGTTATAGTTGGTGGCATTCCTGCCAAGGTAATTAAAGAAATTACTGCTGAAAACTATAGCAAATATCAAGATTATATTTTGCCTTTTTAAATTATGGAAAATATAGAACGTATATATAATGGTGAGGAATTGTTGAGTATCATCATTCGTGATAATTATCATGCAACTGGAATAACTTTTATCACTCCTGATGATTATCCTCATCAGTTAGGTTATATGAACCGTGAAAAAGATTATGTTATAGCACCGCATGTTCATAATAGAGTTCCTAGAACTGTAGATTTTACCCAGGAAACTCTTGTGGTAAAGAGTGGTGTTGTACGTGTGGATTTCTATACGCAGGAACAAAAGTATCTGGAGTCACGTATCATATATAAAGGTGATATCATTCTTCTTGCAGCAGGAGGTCATGGATTCAAGATGATACAACCTTCCGAGATGATAGAAATTAAGCAAGGTCCTTATGCTGGTGCTATGGACAAGGTTCGTTTTGAGCCAATTGAAGACGATAAAGTAATTTTAAAATAAAGAATATTATGGCATTTATTCCTGTTTGTGAGCCTATGCTCGCTGGTAATGAATTAAAATACGTAACAGAAGCTGTTTCCACTGGCTGGATATCGTCTTCTGGAAAATATGTAACGGAGTTTGAAAACCAATTCGCTGAATATTGTGGTTGTAAGTATGGTATTGCTGTATGTAATGGTACTATAGCTCTTCATCTTGCTCTCATTGGATTGGGAATTGGTAAAGGTGACGAGGTTATTGTTCCTACATTCACGATGATTGCTTCTGCGTTTGCTGTATGTTATACAGGTGCTAAGCCAGTATTTGTCGATGCAGATAAAGATACTTGGAATATTGATGTGAAGAAGATAGAAGAAAAGATTACTTCTAAAACTAAAGCCATCATGCCTGTCCACATTTTCGGTAAGATGTGTGATATGGATGCTATACATGCTTTGGCCAAGAAATATAATCTCTATGTTCTGGAGGATGCTGCTGAGGCTCATGGTGCTAGTTATCATGGAGTTAAAGCAGGTGCTAGTTCAGATATTGCTGCTTTTAGCTTCTTTGCTAATAAGAATATAACAACTGGTGAGGGTGGTATGGTTGTTACCAATAATAAAGAATTCTACGATCGTGCTCGATATTTCAAGAATGTTTGTTTCCCTCTTGATGGTCCTCGTAACTATCAGCATGAAGATATCGGTTACAATTATCGTATGAGTAATGTCGTTGCTGCAATAGGACTTGCCCAAGTAGAGAAGGCTGACGATTATAAGGAGATGCGCATCCGTAATCATCAGCTCTATAAGAAGTATTTGTCTGATGTTCCTGGTATTCTTTTCCAGTCGGAGCCAGATAAGGATTGTATAGATGTATGCTGGATGAATACTATTGTAATTGATCCTGCTAAATATGGTCATCATAAGGATGAATTGATTGCTCATTTGAAAGAAAATGAAATTGATACTCGTCTTCTTTTTACAGGTATGCATAAGCAGAAAGCAATGATGGATTATGGATGTGATTGCTCTGGCGAATATCCTGTATGTGAATGGTTGACAGAGAATGGCTTTTATCTGCCTTCTTCAAGTAGCCTGACAGAAGAGCAGATTAAGTTTATTTGTGGTATTATTTCTAATTTTGCTAAATAAGAGATTATATGGCTAAATATAAGTCTGTTTATGTTCGAGAAGCTGGTGCAAACTGGATTCTTAAAATCTTGGGCGATGACATCTATAATGGATTGTCTCGCCTGGGATATGAATGCCGCAAGGGACCTTATGAGAATTATCAAGGTGAAGATATAAGCTTTCATATGTGGTGGCGATTTGCGCAGCCTTACAAGGATGCTAAAGTTAATGCTGTGTTTGTTACTCATACGGATGATGCAACGAAGGAGGAAGATTTGATGAAGATGAAGAATCAATTCGATTTCTTCGTTACGATGTCTCCTGAAGATGCACAATTCTTGATAGAGTTGGGATTTGATAAGAACAAAGTATTTGGCTTGAATCTTCCTGTTCGTAACAATTATGTAAGACCGATGACGATGGGGATTTTTAGTGCTTGTTATGCAGACCATCGTAAGAACGATCATTGGCTTCAGGAGTATTGTTCAACCCATAACTTAGCTAAATTAGTAAATTTCGTATTCATAGGTAGTGGCTGGGGAGATTTTGTTTCTCAATTGGAAAAAGATGAATGTTCATTCCAATGGATAAACATTTCAAGAAAAATGCCTCATGAATATTTTTACCAGCAATTATTGCTGTCACATGTAGACTACTATATCTACATGGGTATGGATGGTGGTGCAATGGGTACGTATGATGCGTATGCAATGGGAGTAAAACTCTGTATTGCTGATGATGGTTACCACAAGAGCATTCCTGATATTGATAATAAATTTTCTACGAAAGAGGAATTTTTCAAGGAAATGGATAAAATTATTGCTAAACAGGCAAGAAGATTACAATTCTTTGAGGATAATAGTGTTATAAAGTATGTTGAGAAATTAGCATATGTTTTTGAAAATGCAACTTATCCAAATATTCAAGAGAAAGAAACATCTTATGATTATTCTGTAAAGGATAAAAGACGTTCGAATTATTTTAGTAATACCTTTGAACGTGCAAGACAACCATTTGTAGCAATGGTTATGAAATGGAAAGATCGCAAAAAGCTGAATAAAAAACGAAAATAATTAAACATGTCTGAAACAATAAACAGATTGTCAAAAAATACTCTTTTCTTGTATATAAGAATGATAGCTCTTATGGCTATCACTCTATATACAAGTAGAGTTTTGCTTGCCACTTTAGGAATCACGGATTTTGGAATTTACTCTGTTGTAGGCAGTGTTACTGCTACTTTTTATTCTTTACGTTCTGTCTTTGCTGAGGCAATTCAAAGATTTTTGAATTTTGAAAAGGGTAGAGATTGTAGAGAAGGTGAAAAACAGGTGTTTAATATTGCTGTTGTACTTCACTTAATCATTGCTGTTTTATTTATACTGATAGTCGAAATTGGAGGTTTGTGGTTGTTGGATAGCAAACTTGTTATAGAGCCAAGCCGAATGAGTGCAGCTTATTCTGTATTTCATCTTACAGTAGTTGCCTCAATGTTTTCAATACTAATCATTCCTTTTGATGCGCTTATCATAGCAAACGAGAGGATGCATGTTTATGCTTGGGTATCTATATTGGATGGTATCGCAAAATTACTAGTAGTTTTGGCTTTGGTTTATATACCATATGATAATCTTGTTACATATGCTGTACTTTTGGCGATTATTCCATTCCTTAATCTACTGATTTATATGGTATATTGTAGAAAATTTCCAGAATGTAGATACAATTTTAGATTTGACCGAGCACGAATGAAAGAGATTTTTGCCTTCTCAGGTTGGAGCTTTGGAGGTAATTTGTTTTATACGATAGCCCATGAAGGATTAAATATTCTCATTAATATGTTTGGCGGCGTTGCTAACAATGCTGCAAGAAATATTGCCTATCAGATTCGAGCTGCAGTTAATCAGATTTCTAATAATACTTTGTTGGCAACGAAACCTTTCTTACTGCAGAATGCAGCATCACTAAAACATGATGAGTATATTAGGCTTATTGGAAAAATAACCCGAGTTAATTTCTTTATCATGTTGATTACGTGTATGCCTATTATTTGTTTTTGCCAGCAATTTCTGAATATTTGGCTTGTAGATGTTCCAAATAAGGCGGTTGTTTTTACTCAATTAATTACATTAAGTGTATTGATTCGCAGTATTCATGGACCATTAAGTCTATTCTATATGGGAGTTGGAAAGATAAAAAGAATGGTTTTTATCGAATCTTTTATATTTGCTTTTATGCTTCCTGTTTGCTATTTAATATTAAAATGTGGCTTTCGAGAGTGGAGTGTTTATGCAATTCTTGTAATAGTTGAGGCATTGATAGTTCTTTCGCTAACTTTGAATATACAATATGAATTTAAGACTGGCGTTAAGGATTTCTTTACTCATTGTCTTTTGCCATGTACTCTTTTGCTTATCATTTCTTGCGCTATGGTTGTTGCAATACAGATGGGGTCTCTGAAATTAAGTCTATTATATTTCTTGGGTGCTCTATTGTGTATGCTGATAGTTCAGGTTCTATTAGTATTCTTGTTTATGAATAAAGAAGAAAAAAAGCTACTTGGAAAGATTGTGTTAAAATTTTTAAAGAAATAATTATGTACGGATTTAATAGCTTTTATGTTCATCTTTATATATTTTATATTCTTTATGTAACTCTTGTATGCTGTTGTTTCAAACAATTAAAATACAAAAAGAATAAGATCGTTTTGTTGGGGTTACCATTAGTCTTTCTTTCTTCTTTGAGAGGAGATACTGTTGGAGGTGACTTAGAAAATTATCTTCCTAATTTTGATGCTTATTATTATATCAATAATTTAAAAGATCTTTTAGGTTATAATTCACATGAACCTGGATATGTACTATTTACGAAACTTATAAGTTTTCTGTATCCTTCACATAGGTTTTATCTAATAGTTACCTCTATTTGTACTTTAATAGGACCGTTCTATCTTATTTATAAATATTCGAAGATGCCTGGACTTTCTTTTTTAATATATTATTCTCTAGGGTTCTATACTAATACAATGAATAATATTAGGCAGTCTTTAGCAATTAGTATTTGTTGTTTTGCAATTCCTTTTTTATTTAAAAGAGAATTTCGGCAATTTGTATTTATAGTGTTGTTAGCAACTGTTTTTCATTACAGTGCATTTACATTTATATTTATAGGATTATTTCATTATGTTAATTTTTCGCTCAAGAAAATATGTGCCATTTATGTTGTAAACTTTGCTGTATATCATATATTGGGACTTAAAGTTTTGACTTATATCATGGCTTTTTCTCTGTTCAAATATGATATGGATAATTTAATGCAATCTACATCTGGAGGTACTTTGTTTGTTTTCTACTCAATAATTTTATTTATTGAACTATTTATTTATAAAAGAAATAAAGCTAAAATGAGCCTTGGACAATTTAAGTTTTTTGAATTTTTCATATATCTCCAGTTAATGGCAACTATATTTCAACTTTATGCGCCTATATATTCTTCTATAACGCGAATGACCTTATATTTTTATATACCTATTATACTCTCTATCCCATTTATTATAGAATCTTTCTATAAGTCTTCAAAGGGGGTGGCTATTTTGGGAGTTCAATTTATGTGCGTATTGTATATGTGTTTTTTTGTATATTCTTATAATAAAGAGGCAAATAGTAATTCACAAGGTGTAATTCCATATATATTTATAGATGAAAAGATATACTAGTAAACTTATTGTATCTTCAGGAACTTTATCATCTGGTGGTGCTGAACGAGTACTTTCCATTTTATCAGATAGATTTGTTGAGCACTATGATGAGGTTGTCTATCTTACATGGATAGATATTCCTGACTTTTATACAATCAATAAAGCAGTTAAGCGGGTTTGTGTTGAACGTGAATGTGGTTCAAAGAATTTATTTAAAAAGGCTTTATGGTTTAGGCAATTTGTTAAACAAGAAAAGCCAAATGTGGTTCTTTCGTTTCTTGCACCTTTTAATATTCTGATATGCTTTGCTTTGACAGGAATACGTACAAAGCTAATTGTTGCTGAGCGTAATGATCCTAGAAATGTTTGTAACGGTCGTCTTACAAGTAAACTTCGAAAGATGGCTTATAGTATGGCGGATGGCATATTGGAACAGACGGAAAACAACAAAAAATACTTTCATGGTAAATTGTATAAAAAGACAGATGTTATTTATAACCCAATTATCATGGATGATGAGTATGTTGGTAAGGCTTTAGCATGTAACAAAAAAAAGAAAATAGTTTCTGTCGCAAGGTTAACAGAGCAAAAGAATCAAAAAATGCTTCTGTTGGCGTTTAAGGCATTCTTATTAACTCATCCCGGTTATAAACTAATTATTTTCGGAGAAGGACCGTACCGTTCTCAATTAGAAAAAATAGTTTTAGATTTGGGACTTAATGAGTCCGTTGAATTGCCTGGTGCCGTTAAAGATGTATGGAATAAAATCGTAGATGCAGAATGTTTTGTTCTTTCATCTTGGTTTGAAGGAATGCCAAATGCTCTTCTCGAAGCTATGTGCTTAGGATTGCCTTGTATTTCGACCAAGGTTTCGGGGGCTGTAGATTTAATTCGAACAGGTGAGAATGGAATCCTTGTAGATTTAGACGACCATGAGCAATTGGCAGGTGCCTTATGTAATTTGATTGATAATAAATTTAACCAACAAGTGATTGGTAAAAATGCAACCCAATTATATAAACTGCTACATATAGATAGCATAAGTAAGCAGTGGGTTGAGTATATAGATAATATTATGTATAAATAGCAGAAAATGAATAAACGTATAATCCGAGATTTAATTCGTCTCACTGCTTCGCTTATGCTTTGTTGGCTTTATCTGCCTCATATATTGATATTTGCGGTCTGTGGGGGAGGCCGTCCGAAAACTTAATTAGGGAAGCAAACAACTGAATTGGGCATTTTTCTTTTGCTCTTTATAGTTA
>ENA-UERG01002356-UERG01002356.1-human-gut-metagenome-genome-assembly--contig:-NODE-2356-length-13674-cov-5.818269_pt1 | contig 13674 bp, 8 predicted proteins | sample MGYA00242954_ERZ507954 | MGnify/ENA primary metagenome ERZ507954 (study PRJEB26167, sample SAMN06115478) | human gut metagenome | host: Homo sapiens | place: China:Sichuan | collected 2015-01-21... | reverse complement strand
GTACGCAGATTTTGCGTATTGCTTGGTTCTTTTCTTTTTTTAAACCCGCAATGACAAAATTCACCAGAGCAGAACTCAGAAACATTCTCGGCGTCGCTTGCACCGAAGATATTGAGAATCGCTTAGTTGCGCTGCATACAGACTGCTGCCGCAGTCATGCCTGAGGCAATCTTCGGATTGTCTTTACATAGTATCCGCTTTCAAAAAATAAAATATTTTGTGTTTTTGAAAGCGGCCTCTTGCGTATGAAAATATCGTTTGCATCGAGCTTCTTCGCCGGGGATACGATGTTTATGTCGGCAAGCTCTATCAAAAGGAGATCGACTTTGTTGCGCAGAGGTGCAGCGAGAAGATCTATATTCAAGTCAGCGACAACATTTCCGGGCAGGAGACATTTGAGAGAGAATGCTCTCCTCTGCTTCAGATCCGAGATGCTTATCCGAAAATGATGATCGCCAGAACCAAGCATCCAAAATATAGCTATGAAGGAATCGAAATTTACGATATAGCCGATTGGTTGCTGCAAGAATAAGCAAGGCGAAATATCTCCGTCATTCTCTTTTGAAATGACGGAGATATTTTTATGTTGCTTATCAAGCCGCGGCGCGGGGGGACGCCGGGTCTCCCCCTCCCCTGCCCCGATCGGCGGTGATCGCTCCGGTGAATTCCGATTAGATTTCGTGCAGCGGCTCTCCCCTGCTTTCGCCGAATTCCGACTCGGTTTCGTGCGGCATCTCCTCCATCTTCTCGACGAGTTCCGACTTGGTTTCGTGCGCCCGCTTTCCCCTTTCCCCGACGAATTCCGACTCGATTTCGTGCAGCGCTCTCCCCTGCCTTCGACGAATTCCGACTTAGTTTCGTGCACCCACGCTTCCCTGTTCCAGCTGATTTCCGACTTGGTTTCGTGCAGACTTCTTTCGATTTCTTGCCGAAATCGGAACGCCTTCCCACAAAAACTCACGTGAGACTTGTCCAAATTCACTACATCTGGTGTTTTAATCACGCGCCGATATCCAATCTCTTGGAACTGATTTTCTTCTCATCTGCACGTTTTCAAGTCGTACTTTCCCAAACATCTGCCTAAAACATCATGCACGAGAGCACGTCGGAATTCCGAAAATTACACACAGCGAACTGCACGTTTCCAAGTCGGTCTTCCGCCCTTTTTCTCATCACTCCGGAAAAGCTCAGAACGGCAGCGGCGACACTTGGACAATTTTCTCTTTGTTTTTTACAAGCGATATTCTCTCGCGAAAAGGAATCAATTTTCCGCTCTGTTTGATCGAAGGATACAACGCCTCCCTCGGCGGCGCTGAATGGTAGAAACAGTTCTTTGGACAAAGCCGGACAAGTCACACGTGAGACTTAGGAACTCGTCCTGTTTCACACCTGATTTCAGAGAGGAGAAAAATGTTATGTCTACCACTTGCATCCCCCCTGCCCGCCACATCCGCACGGACGATATCCCGGAGGAGTACCGAGACATCGTGGACGCCATCGGTATGGAGGCGTTCGTCCACCTGACGCTGCTGTGCGGCGGACAAACGCTGTACGTTCCCAAGCGGGAATCGCTGGAGCGCGGCGCCCGCGATCGGGACATTCGCGCCATGTTTAATGGCTCTAACTACCGAAGTCTCGCGGCCCAATTCCGCCTTAGCGAGCGCCAGATCCGAAAGATCATCAACGGCAGCCGCTGCTGACGGACAAATAACGCGCCGCTCGGACAGGTCTCACGTGAGACCTGTCCGAGCGATGAAAATATTTTTCTCGCGATTTGCGAAAAAAACTTTTTCTTTCCCTTTTTTTCAACTTATGCTATACTAAGGTTCTAAAAAAGCAATCTTTTCGCAAAAGGAGGGTCGCACCATGTCCCAGTTCCCCGAACCGGCAGAGCAATTGAAGGACACCCCCCTGCGTTTTCTGGAATCCGAACAGTTTCAGGAAATGCTGGATACATACAATAAGCTGAAGCCGCTGGAAAAAGAGCACCCCAGAAAGTTCAAAAATCAGATGAACGTCTTTGACTTCGGCGACATTTACCCCCTGATGGACAGTTATCTTCAGACACACGATCTGTCTTCGCCGGAGGCGGTGGCAGAGGCGGTGACCATCGGCGCGTCGGAGACCGTCACGTTCGCCGCCACGCTGCTGGATATTTTTGATAAGACCGTCACCGCGAGGGTGCAGGAATACGATGTGCTGGGCAACAGCCCCGCCACCTATTTCATCTGCGGCGTCTGGGCGAATATGAAGCGCGGCAGGGAATTTCATCCCTCCTCCAACGGCATCACCGTGACCTATTCCGAGCCTGACGCCTACGGCAACCAGAACATCCGCTACCGCAACAAGGATTATGAAATGACCATCATCTTTGAGGCCGTCGCGGAATACACGAAAAATCTCTCCTGGACGGCGCACCGCCTGCTGATCTACACTCTGATGCGCGGCAACGCTGACAACTGGCGAAACAACACCGCGAGCTTTACTATCGAGGAATATATGGACTGGGCGGGGCTCCGCTCCAGAGACGCCGCCTACCGCCAGATCAAGAAGGATATGCAGTCCATCACAGGCATGAAGATCACTGCCGAGTCCTTCAAAAAGTATTTTGAATCCTTTTATATCACCCATCTGGCGACCGAGGCATCCATCAAAAAATATACCGGCGAGGTGCGGATCTCCTTCGCCGAGAACGTGCGCCACTTCCTGACCCAGTATTACCAGCTGATCCCCGACTGGATGGGTCATCTGAGCGAAAATGCCTACCGCATGGCGTTTTATCTCTTCTACCGCGCGCGGAAAGCGCCCGTCGATGACGACGGCAGCTTCCGCGTAAAAATTCAGGACATCATCCACTACATCGGCCTGCCGACCAAGGAGGACGTCAAAAACCGCAACTATGACGAGGCGATCATCCGCCCGTTCAATAAGGCGGTGGAGGAGATCGAGGACGTCTCGGGCGGCTCGATCCACATGGATTTCGACTATGACGACATCAATACCTTCCTCGGTGGCAAGATGAACGTCGGCATTGACGCCACCATGCAGAGCTACATCCAGCAGATCGAAAAAAACAAGACGGTCAAGCAGCTTGAGGCGAAGAAAAAGCCCGCTAAAAAGCCGCCCCAGAGCACGCAGTGACCCCTCAGCAACTGCACGAAACCACGTCTGAATTCCTCAAATTTCTGCGCACCCGCTGATTGGAAGACAAAACATCCGTGGAAAAGATATCCACAAAAAACGGAAATTTGACGACAAAAGTCCGATTTTCCCACCAAAACGCCTACTTTTCACGGAAGTTATCCACCGCCTGTGCCCATCCTGTGAAAAAAACGAGGGTCACAGCCTGTCCAATTCCGACTTCGAGCCGTGCTAAGACGACTTCATTTCGTGCAAAGCCGACCTCAAGTCGTGCAGGAGCCCCAAAATCACCCAATCCATTTTTCCATGTTTTTCAAACTTTTATACAGATATTTTCTGTCGAATCATACTTTTATATTTGTTTCATCTAATTTTTTTCGGATTTTCTTTTTTTACCGAAAATCCCCTTATTGATATCTTAAGATATCTTACAGACCTCGCGGGAATCGCTCCTCCGCGGGGTCTTATGCTATAATAACGACAAGAAAAGGAGGCGATCCTATGCCGGACACCTTTAACGACCTGCGCCCCCGCATCGTTGACTATCTCTACGACCGGGGTATTGACCCGCAAAAGCGCTTTCGCTGCCTGAATCCAAAGCATCTCGACCGCGATCCCTCCATGGGATACGACGCAAAGCGGCAGAAAGTACACTGCTTTGCCTGCGGCGCGGACTATGATCTCTTCGATCTGCTGGCGATCGACGAAAACCTCACCTCGCCGCACGACGCTCTGGCGCTTGCGAGCAAGCGCTACGGGCACGGCGACGCGGGAGAGACGCGCCCCGCTGACCGCCTGAGCAGGGAAACGCTGCCCGCCTCCTACCCCGAAAGCTGCTTTTCTCACCGCCGAAAAACCGATTATTTTGCCAAACGCGGGCTTTCCGACGCCACGGTGACGAGATTCCGCCTTGGCTACGACCCTGAGCATGACTGCGTGGTGCTGCCATGCGAAAACGGGCGCTGCGTGCGCCGCGCCGTCGCGGAAAAGCGCTATCTCAACGAGAAGGGACAGCCTTCGCCGCTCTTTCAGCCGGAGCTGCTGACTGCGGGCGGGGAAGAGCCGGTCTTCCTTTTGGAAGGCGCCTTTGACGCGCTCTCGGCAGAGGAGCTGGGCTATCGGGCCGCCGCGCTGAACGGCGCGGGCAACCGCGAAAAGGCGGCGGCTCTGCTGCGCGGACTGGATCGACCCGCGCCCATCCTGCTGCTGACGGACAACGACGCGGCAGGGGAAACGTGGGCGGCCGCCCTCGCCGAGGAATTCCCCTGGCTGTACCGCTGCCCGGGCGTTCCCACCGGCAAGGATCTGAACGAATTTCTCTGCGCCGACCGCGAGGGCGCGGCGCGATTTCTGGCGCAGGCGGTCGAGGATCGGCAGGCGCAGCAGCCGCCCCCCTATGCCGAGACCTCCGCCGCGGGGCAGATGGAGGTATTCCGCGCTTATATCGAGGCGCAGGCAAAGCGCCCCGCGCTCAAAACCGGCTTTGATGGGCTGGATCAGACGCTGGACGGCGGACTTTACGACGGACTTTATGTGATCGGCGCGGTCAGCTCGCTCGGCAAGACCGCCTTTTGTATGCAGATCGCCGATCAGCTTGCCATGCAGGGGCGCGACGTTCTCATTTTCTCCCTTGAAATGATGACATGGGAGCTGATGGCTCGTTCCGTTTCCCGCGAATCCTTCCTGCTCGACACCTCCGCGCGCCGCCGCCTTGCCAAGACCGCGCGCGGTGTTTTAGACGGCAGGCGCTGGGCGGGCTACAGTGCGCAGGATCTCGCGCATCTGGAGCTGGCGCAGACGCGCTACGCCTCCTATGCAAAGCACCTCTATTTCCGCGAGGGCGACCACGAAACGGGGCTGGACTACATCCGCGCGGAAGTCGCGCGCCACATAGCCGAGACCGGACAAAAGCCCGTGGTGCTCATCGACTATCTCCAGATCATCGCCCCGGTGGACGTCCATTTCACCGACAAGCAGAACCTTGACCGCATCGTGTGCGCGCTGAAAAAGCTCTCCCGCCAGCACGGGCTGACCATCCTCGCCATTTCCTCCTTCAACCGCGAGAACTACAACCTTGAGGTCTCCATGAACGCCTTCAAGGAATCCGGCGGCATCGACTACTCCGCCGATGTGCTGCTGGGACTTCAGGCGCGCGGGGCGGGGCGGCCCGGCTTCAACATCGACGAGGAAAAACGTAAGGACCCCCGCGAGCTGGAGCTCAAGATCCTCAAGAATCGCTCCGCCGCGCTCGGACAGCCCATCCCGCTGCGCTACTATCCGGCGTTCTCCTGTTTTGAAGAAGGATAGGGCGGTCTCACGTGAGACTTGTCCGAGCAATTCGCGGCGATTCATTTTCGAATGTAAGACCCCTGGAAGGAAATAGAAAAAAAAGCAAGAACTGCTTGCAAAAAGAGAAAATATCTGATAGACTTTATGTAGACTGTATTACTGTCAGTACGTGCGTCTATCCGCACGCCCGGACAGGGACAGGTTTTGGATGCTGCGAGCAGCGCTTGGGGCGGAAACGCTGACACCCTTTTGCGGTACTCGAAGATCATCAGTAAAAAAAAGGAGTGGTTAAGAAGATGAAAAAGCAGCGTATCTTGAGTGCTCTGCTGGCATTGTGCATCGTCTTTTCCCTGGTGCCCACAGCGCTGGCGGAAAAAGCTGACGATTTCACGGACGTCAGCAGATCCGACTGGTACTACCAGTTCGTAGACTATGTGACGTCGAAGGGTTACTTCAACGGCGTCGCGGACAAGACCTTCGCCCCCGCGGATAACATGACCCGTGCGATGTTCGTCACGGTCCTGTTCCGTTTCCACGGTGCGAAGGGTGATCGCAGCCAGAGCGCATTCACCGATGTGGCTCCCGGCGAGTGGTACACTGATGCCATCAACTGGGCGGCTGCCAACAGGATCGTAGACGGCGTGGGCAACGGCAAGTTCGCCCCGAACGATCCCATCACCCGTGCGCAGATGTGCGCCATGATCGAGCGTTACCTCGACCTCTATCGCAAGGCCTGGAAGGTGACTCTGCCCGAGAGCGGCTCGCTCTCCGTCATGGTCGACGAGAGCGCGATCCCCGCGTGGGCGCTCGCCGCGGTCAAGCAGTGCCAGCGTCACGGCTTGGTCAACGGCTTTGAGGACGGCACGTTCCGCCCGAACGATCTGTCCACCCGTGCGCAGGTGGCAGCGGTGATCTACCGTATGTCTTACCTCGTGCAGAGCGCGAAGCCGGATAACACCCCGAGCGTGAATCCTCCCGTGAATCCTCCGGTGAATCCCCCGGTGACTGCCTACACCTATGCCCTGTATTTTGACGCCAACGGCGGCACGCTGATCGGTGCGTCTCCCGTCTCCATGACGACGACGAGCACCACTTACAGCTTCCCCGTGACCGCTACCGCCACCCGCGACAGTTACACCTTCCTGGGCTGGTCGACTGACAGAAGCGCCACGACCGCGACATACCCCGCCGGCAGCACCGTCACGCTGACCGCTGCCTATCCCATTATCACCCTGTACGCCGTCTGGCAGGCGAAGGCGCCCGTGGTCGTTTCCGAGGACCTCATCGGCAATGCCGTTCTCAAGTCCGTCAAGCAGGTCAACGACAGATTCAGCGACATGAAGAACGCCGTTGTCAGCGCCGTTGATCAGGTCAACAAGGACAACAAGTACCTGACGGACGCACAGCTCCAGCAGGTCAAAGACGTTGTCAAGTCCATGGTCAAGGTCGAGGACGTGAAGGCGAACTTCCCCGCAGACCCCAAGGCTGAGCGCGAGGTCACCTGGAACGTCGCTCTCGAGGTCAAGGACGGCCAGGTCGTCTCCGCCATCGAGCAGGCGAACAAGATCGCCAACGCGATCATCACCGGCACCACGAGCAAGCCCACTCCCGACGATATCGACGGTTTCCTGACCAGCGTTAAGAACGCTGTCGAGTCCGAGACCGGCATCGTGCTCACCAACAAGTCCCTGAGCGAGATCAAGACGCAGGTCGTCGACCTTCTCAAGAAAGAGGGCAAGAGCCTGTGGGCGAACTTCCGCGACAGCGAGGGGAACTACCTCTGCGGCGATGTGGACGTTGTGTTCAACGGCAAGACCTACGCCACCGTTCAGGTCGGCGCAAGCAGCGCCTCTCTCTCCGCCGCCAAGTCCACGATCGTCAAGGAGCTTGGCACTGCCATCTCCAAGGAGATCTACAAGCAGATGAAGGCGCAGGGCACTGCCTACACGGATAATTTCACCTTCAATATCGACCTGAAGGTCAACTTCACTCCCGCTGCCAACGCGGACATTGCAGCGAAGACCAACGCTTACACCTACAACTATAAGCTCGTCGTGAAGCCGACGCTCAACAGCAACGGTCTGCTCGAGTACAAGTATGACGAGGGCAACTATCTGCGTCTCAACATCAGCAAGGACATCCAGAAGGCTTATAACGACGGCCTCGACCAGATCGCCGCGCAGTTCACCTATAACGACGGCACCAAGGATAAGGTCGTCGCTGAGGCCAAGAAGGGTCTGAAGGATCAGATCTCCACCCTCTACACTGAGGTCACGGAAGCGCTTGCCAAGTACGACATCACGCTGACGAACACCACTGCCGAAAGCATCGAAAATGCTCTGATGCCCGTGGTGGAGAGCTGGGTCGATACCAACTGGACGGAGATCGTTAAGTCTACCACCAGCGGCGGCACCCTCAAGGGTCTTGACAACACCGCCCTCATCAACGCCGTGTGGCCGCTGATCGAGAAGGACATCGACGCGCTGAATGTGAACGCTCTGATCGAGAACCAGATCAGCGAGAAGCTGACGGAGAAGACGATCAACGAGGCGTGGATCGTCGATAAGGCGAACAACAGCGGTACGCTGAAAGATGCGAAGGATCTTGTTAAGGGGTTTGATGCGGTCACCTTCGAGCCTGCCGGCGTAACGCTGGATATCCAGTCGGTCGCTGACATCAACTTCCTGCTTGCTCAACCCGAGATTAAGGCTCATGTTACCAAGGGAGGCTTTGGCGCCACGATTACGCTCTCCGGTAAGGGCGGTAAGCCCTTCAGCGATGCCCTCAAGCAGGAGATCGTTGACACTGCGACCAAGGAGCTTGACACTGCGCTGAATTCCTCCGCCACGCTGAAGGATCTGCTGGCGAAGAACCCCGGTCTCAAGAATTACCTGATCTACAGCGCGCTCGTGCAGATGGGTCTCACCTTCGATACTGAGAAGGCCGCCAATGCTTCTGCGCTGGATAACCTGAAGCCCACCATCAAGGACGAGGGCAAGGCAAAGCTTGCCGAAAAGCTGAATAATAAGCTTGGCGCGATCGATGTTTCTTCCATCCTGAACGACGGCTCTGCTGAAAAGGTGGAGGCTCAGAAGAAGATCGACCTGCTCAACAGCCTGAAGTTCGATGCCGCCAATGGCATCCAGACCAAGACCGCAGCCCAGCTTGCTGACGCGCTCAAGGGCCAGACCATGAAGGACATCGTCGGCAACAAGGGCGACACTTATGTTGCGCAGTACCTCGGCAAGATCGTTGCCAAGGCGCAGAACCTGCTGCCCGACGGCGCGAGCGTGACGGTCAACGGCGTGACGCTGACGAAGAGCGATCTCACGGCGCTTGGCAATGCCAAGACCTCTCTCGAGGCTGTGACCGAGCTTGCGAACCTCATCGCGAAGTTTGGCGATCTGAGCATCAACGACTTCGCTGACCCTGCCGGTCAGAAGGTGACGGTCAACTACAACACCCGCAGCGCCAGCGCGAACCTCATCATCAACGTCAAGTAATTTGACAGCGTAAGACAAAGCAATGATTCGGACCACCTCTTCCCGGCGGGGCAATTCCGCCCCGCCGGGGGAGGGGGAGCATAAAAAAGAGACGTTAGGCGCGGCAGCGGCTCATTCGCGTTTGAGAGCCTGGCGGGTCTGTCGTCTCACACTTTTGAAAAGCACTGATTCAAAAATAATTTCTGCCCCGAAAAACAAGAGAAAGGAGGGCGCGCATGAACGAAAAGCTCCTGCGATACCTGCTGGAACAGCAGCTTTTGACCGCGGAACAGGCGGACGAGCTGCGTCGTGCTCAGGAGGAAACGAACAAGTCCATCCGCGAGCTGATCTTGGAGCGCGCCATCCTGCCCGAGGAACAGGTCATTGAAGCCCTGTCCTCGCTGACCCGCACCCCCGTGGTGCACCTTTACGAAATGACCATCCCCATGGATGTCCGACAGGCGGTTCGCCCGGATATCCTGCGTACATATACAATGATGCCCTTCCAGTTTGATCCGGAGGACAGCGGCACGCTGTATGTCGCCATGAACGAGCCCATGAACATGAAGGGGCGCGACATGGTCGCCATTGCCAGCAAGTGTCGCATTAAGCCATTTTTAGCGACAACATCCGACATTCTCGTGACCATCGACCGCTGCTACGGCAGCGAGGAGATGCAGGAGGCTGCCGAGCTTTACACCCAGACCAACGAGCGGGAGAGCGCCTCTCTGGAAGATCAGGTCTTTCAGGAGGATGTCAACGCCTCCCCCGTGGTGGTGCTGGTGAACTCCCTTGTGGAGCAGGCGGTGCGCCAACGCGCTTCCGATATCCACGTGGAGTCCGGACCGGACAAGGTCCGGGTCCGCTGCCGAGTGGACGGCGTGCTGTACACCACCGCCACTTACGACCTGCAGCTGCTGCCCGCCATCATCGCGCGCATTAAGATCCTCAGCAATCTGGACATTTCCGAAAAGCGCAGACCGCAGGACGGCCGCTTTTCCATCCTGGTGGACCGCCGGGAATACGATGTGCGTGTTTCCACGCTCCCCACGGTCTATGGCGAAAAGTGCGTGATGCGACTGACGCAGAAAAAGGCGCTGCGCCGCAGCAAGCGCGCCCTTGGCCTGACGGGGTCGGAACTGGAAAAATTCGACGAGATCCTGCGCCATCCCAACGGGATCGTGCTGGTCACCGGACCTACCGGTTCCGGTAAATCCACCACGCTTTACACCGCATTGAACGAGCTGAACAGCGACATGGTGAACATCGTCACGGTGGAGGACCCCGTGGAGGCGAACGTGGACGGCGTGAATCAGGTGCAGGTGAATCCCAAGGCGAACCTGACCTTTGGCAACGCCCTGCGTTCCATTTTGCGTCAGGACCCCGACATTATCATGATCGGCGAGATCCGCGACCGGGAAACGGCGTCCATCGCGGTGCAGGCGTCCATCACGGGTCACCTCGTGGTGAGTACGCTGCATACCAACGACACCGCCAGCAGCGTCACGCGCCTGCTGGACATGGGCGTGGAAAGCTACCTCATCGCCGACGCGCTGACCGGCATCATCGCCCAGCGCCTTGTGCGCCGTCTTTGCCCCAACTGCAAGCGGCGGCACGTTCTTTTAGAGCATGAGTTGGAATATCTGGGACTGACGCCGGAGGAGAAGGACAGCGCCGAGGTTTACGAGCCGGTGGGCTGCCAGCGCTGCGCCGGTACCGGATATTTCGACCGGATCGGCATTTACGAGATCATGGAGATCACGCCCCGTATGCGCACGATGATCTCCCACCGCTGCGACACGGGCACGCTGCGGGAGACTGCCATCGCCGAGGGGATGCACACCCTCCGCGAAAGTGCCCGCCGCCTTGTGCTGGAGGGAACGACCTCCATCAGCGAGATGCAGCGCATCAGCGTTGAAAATGTGGCGGAAGAAACTCATCCTTTGGAGGACGGCGCATGATCGACCTGGAAACACTCATTCATGACGCGCTGGAGCGCAACGCCTCCGACATTCACCTCACGGTGGGGGAGCCCCCCATTTTTCGACTGGACGGCGAGTTGACCAACTTTGGAGAGGTCCCGCTGACCGAGGCGGATACCACCGCCTATGTGCAGGAGCTGATCACGCCCGGACTTCTCAAGGAATTTCATGAACTGGGCGAGGCGGACTTCGCCGTGACCTATCACGATTTGGTGCGTATGCGCTGTAATGTGTTCCGTCAGCGGGGCATGACGTCGCTGGCGCTTCGCCTGCTGCCGCTGCGCATTGCCACCGCCGAGGAATTGGGCCTACCGCCCGTGGTGGTGGCGCAGGCGGATAAACCCCGCGGACTGGTGCTCGTCACCGGCCCCACCGGCTCTGGCAAAAGCTCCACGCTCGCGGCGCTGCTCGACCACATCAACCACACCCAGCGCCGCCACATCATCACGCTGGAGGAACCCATCGAATACCTGCACGCGAGCGATCAATGTATCATCAACCAGCGCGAGGTGGGCGCGGACACCGGCAGCTTTGCCGCGGGACTTCGCGCTGCGCTGCGTCAGGACCCCGACGTGATCTTAGTGGGCGAGATGCGCGATCTGGAGACCATCTCCACCGCCATCACAGCCGCCGAAACGGGCCATCTGGTGTTCGGCACGCTGCACACCAAGGGCGCCGCCAACACCATCGACCGTATCATCGATTCGTTCCCCGCCGAGCAGCAGAACCAGATCCGCATCCAGTTGGCGGACGTGCTGGAGTGTGCCGTGGGCCAGACCCTCCTGCCGAAGATCGGCGGCGGCCGCACGGCGGTATTCGAGATCATGGTCGTCACCCCCGCCATTCGCAGCATGATCCTGCAAAGCAAGACCTTCCAGATCGTCAGCGCCATCCAGACCGGCAAGCGGTACGGGATGCAGCTTTTGGACGACGCGCTGGAGGATCTGGTCGACCGTCACGTGATTTCGCTGGAGACTGCCCTCGCCGCCGCCAACGAGCCTGATAAATTCAAGACAGGGCGGCAGACCTGAGAAAGGAGGGCGGCTCCATGCCCGGATTCAACTATACGGCGATCGACCGAAACGGAAAGCGCGTCCGCTCCTCTCTGGATGCGTCGTCCATCGAGACCGCGAAAAGCTCCCTTCGCGGCGCCGGTTATACGATTTTAGACATTAAGGAGCAGACCACCCTCAACCGCGATATCGAGATCCCGTTCCTCGGCAAGCCCAAGGCGAAGGACATGGCGGTGTTCTGCCGTCAGTTCGTGTCCATCCTGCGCGCGGGCGTGTCGGTCGCGTCCGTGCTTTCCATGCTCGGGCAGCAGACCGGCAATAAAAAGCTCCGCGCCGCCATCCGCGAAATGCAGGCGGACGTGGAAAAGGGCGAATCGCTTGCTACTTCCATGCGCCGCCATCCCAAGATCTTCCCCGCCATTCTGGTGAATATGGTGGCCGCGGGCGAATCCTCCGGTAATCTGGAGGAATCCTTCCGCCAGATGGAGCTTTATTTCGACCGCAGCAAGCGCACCAAGAGCAAGGTGACCAGCGCCATGATCTACCCCTGCGTGCTGATCGTGGTCATGATCGTCGTGCTGATCGTGATGATGACGAAGATCATCCCCAACTTCCTCAAAACCTTTGAGGATATGGACGCGGAGCTGCCAAAGCTCACGCTCGGCGTGATGGCGGTCTGCGACTGGTTCAAGGTCTGGTGGTGGGTGCCGCTGCTGGTGCTGGCGGCGCTGATCGTGGGCGGCGTCCTGTTTCACAGGACCGACAAGGGCAAGCACTTTTTCGGCTGGCTCGCCCGCAAGACGCCTGTGGTGGGCAACCTGACGGTGAAAACCGCCTGCGCGACCTTCTGCCGCACGATGGAGGTGCTGATCGGCTCGGGCCTGACGCTGACGGACAGCATGGACCTTGCCGCCAGCAACATGGGCAACATCTACTATCTGGAGGCCATCCGCGACGCGCGCGGCATGGTCGCCGAGGGCACGCCCCTGCGGGAGAGTCTCGTGCGGACGGGTATTTTTCCGCCCATGGTGTCGAATCTTGTCGGCGTGGGCGAGGAGACCGGCGACCTGCAAAGCATGATGGGCAAGGTCGCCGACTACTATGATGAAGAAGTAGATGAGGCCACCAAAAAGCTCCTGAACCTGATGGAGCCCGCCATCATCATCTTCATGGCGGTCTTCGTGGTCATCATCGTGCTGGCCATCTACCTGCCGATGATCAACATGACCAAGGCATTCGACAAATATCTCTAAATCCGTATATCCAAGCCGTGTATTCAGGAGCGGGAGATAGGGGCCCGTGCCGCATGGCGATGATATAAAATCCGACGCAAAACAAAGAAAGGAAGAAAACTCCTATGAAAAAGTTTGGTTCCAAGTCCGGTTTTACCCTCGTTGAGCTGATCGTCGTCATCGCGATCCTTGGCATCCTCGCCGGCATCGCCGTCCCCGCTTACTCCGGCTACATCAAGAAGGCCAACGAGGCTGCTGACTACACCCAGTTGGACGCCATCAAGACCGCCGCTGTCTTTGCTTATACCGATGCGCAGGTCAAGGCTGGGAAGTATGATGAAGTTGACGTTGATAAGATCGAAGTTACTGGCGATACGAGTTCTGCTGCCGTTCCGGTCACTACCCCCGCAGACGCTGGAGCTACTGCTACCGCCGTTCCAGTCACTGATGGTGTCAAGGATTATTACGATCTGGCAAACTTCGAGTTCAAGAGCGATCACACCTCCGCAACGTGGACGGCTGCCAACGGCTGGGC
>ENA-UERG01002355-UERG01002355.1-human-gut-metagenome-genome-assembly--contig:-NODE-2355-length-13687-cov-6.590375_pt1 | contig 13687 bp, 10 predicted proteins | sample MGYA00242954_ERZ507954 | MGnify/ENA primary metagenome ERZ507954 (study PRJEB26167, sample SAMN06115478) | human gut metagenome | host: Homo sapiens | place: China:Sichuan | collected 2015-01-21... | reverse complement strand
GGTAACTGGATTTGAACCGGTGACACTTCGGGTATGAACCGAATGCTCTAGCCAACTGAGCTATACCGCCACATATTGTTTGTGCACTTGAACAGTGCTCTATTATTATACCCACAGATACCCCTTTTGTCAACACATATTTTTAAAAAAATCATATTTTTTCGTGTCGTCCAAAATACAAACGAAGATACGCAAAAATCCCGCTTTCCATTGAATAGAAAGCGGGATTTTTCAACCATTTATCCGAGCCTTGTGGAAAAGCCGGTCAATTCTTCAGCCCTTCTTGTGGGTGGGAACCATAACCTTCAGGCCGCCCATATACGGCTGCAGCACTTCGGGGATGGTCACGGTGCCGTCGGCCTGCAGATGGTTCTCCAGGAAGGCGATCAGCATACGCGGAGGTGCCACGCAGGTGTTGTTCAGGGTGTGGGCCAGATAGGTCTTGCCGTCCTTGCCCTTCACGCGGATGTGCAGGCGGCGTGCCTGTGCATCGCCCAGGTTGGAGCAGGAGCAGACCTCGAAGTACTTCTGCTGGCGGGGGCTCCAAGCCTCGATATCGCAGCTCTTGACCTTCAGGTCAGCCAGATCACCGGAGCAGCAGTTCAGCTGGCGCACGGGGATCTCCATGCTGCGGAACAGCTCCACGGACATCTGCCACAGCTTCTCGTACCAGTCGGCGCTCTCCTCGGGGCGGCAGACCACGATCATCTCCTGCTTCTCGAACTGGTGGATGCGGTAGATGCCGCGCTCCTCGATGCCGTGTGCGCCCTTCTCCTTGCGGAAGCAGGGGCTGTAAGAGGTCAGGGTCAGGGGCATCTTGCTCTCGTCCAGCGTCTGGTCGATGAAGCGGCCGATCATGGTGTGCTCGCTGGTGCCGATCAGATACAGATCCTCACCCTCGATCTTGTACATCATGGCGTCCATCTCAGGGAAGGACATGACGCCCTGCACCACGTTGCCGTGCATCATGAAGGGCGGGATGACGTAGGTGAAGCCCTTGTTGATCATAAAGTCGCGGGCATAGGCCAGCACAGCTTCGTGCAGGCGTGCGATGTTGCCCAGCAGGTAGTAGAAGCCGTTGCCGGCCACGCGGCCTGCGGCGTCCATATCGATGCCGTCAAAGCTCTCCATGATCTCGGTGTGGTACGGGATGGGGAAATCCGGCACGACAGGCTCGCCGAAGCGCTGTGCTTCCACATTATAGGTATCGTCCGGGCCGATGGGCACGCTGGGGTCGATCATCTGGGGAATGGAGTACATGATCTCCTGAATGCGGGCGGACAGTTCCTCCTCTTCCTTCTCCAGCTCTGCCATCTTGTCGGCGTCCGCCTTGACGGCGGCGTTGTTGGCATCGATCTGTGCCTGCAGCTCAGCCTTCTGTGTCTCGTCGGTGCACTTCTTCAGCTGGCCGAACAGCGGGCCGTTGGCCTTGCTCAGCTTGTTGCGGGCGGCCTTCAGGGCCTCCACTTCCTTCAGGGCTGCGCGGTACTTGGCATCCTTTTCGATGACCTCATCCACCAGCGGCAGCTTTGCGTCCTGAAACTTCTTTTTGATGTTTTCCTTAACGGCGTCCGGGTTCTCGCGGACAAATTTGATATCCAGCATGATTGACTCTCCTTAACTCTATTGGGCTTGCAGCGGCGCACCTGGGGCTTTCCGCTGCCGTTCAAAGGCGGCAGTTCCCGCCTTGGATCGCATGATTATTCGGTTTCCATCTGGTACTGTCCCAGCAGGTTTGCAAAGGCGCGCAGCTGCTCGTCGGAGTAAAAATGCACCGTCAGCTTGCCCTTGCCGCCGTGGTAGGCCACGTTCACCTCGCTGCCCAGCACCTGTTTCAGGCTCTCTTCCACCTCCACCGGCAAAGTGCCGCGGGGTGCGGGTTCGCGGAGTTCCTTGGCGGGCTTTGCCATCTTTTTGCAAAGCGTCTCGGCCTGCCGGACGTTCAGCTGGTTGTCCGCGATGATCTGCGCGGCTTCGGCCTGCAGTTCCGGTGTGGGCAACCCCAGCACCACCTTGGCGTGACCGGTATTGATAAAGCCGCTCTTCAGCAGCTCCAGCACCGTTTCCGGCAGATTGAGCAAGCGCAGACTGTTCGCCAGTGCGCTGCGGCTCTTGCCCAGCTTGCGGGCGGCCTGCTCCTGCGTCAGGTCGCAGCGGGTCATCAGCTCCCGGATGCCGGCAGCTTCTTCCACCGGGTCCAGATCCTCGCGCTGTAAATTTTCCACCAGCGCCAGCTCCATAGCCTGCTCGTCGGACACATCCTTGATGACCACCGGCACCTCGGTAAGACCCGCCATGCGGGAGGCGCGCCAGCGGCGCTCGCCCGCCACGATGCTGTAACCGCCCATGGGTCTTGGACGCACCGCGATGGGCTGCAGCAAGCCGTGTTCGGCGATGCTGGCAGCCAGCTCACTGAGGGTCTCCTGTTCAAAGGTCTTGCGGGGCTGGTCGGGGTCCGGCTCGATCTCGCGCAGCGGCAGGGTCTCCACCGCTGCGTGCTCTGACTCAAAGACCGGTGCTGCGTCCTCAAACAGACTGTCCAGCCCGCGTCCGAGCCCTCCTTTTCCTCTTGCCATTGTTTACCTTGTTCCCCCTGTTTTAATCTTCCAGAGCGTTTTTCGCCGGCTCTGCGGCGGGTGCAGCCTTTGCGCGGGACTTTTTAGGTTCCTGCGGGCGGTTGTGCTTGACAAATTCGATGGCCAAGTCCATGTAGGCTTCGCTGCCCTTGCCCTTTGGCTCGTAGAAATTGATGGGCTGGCCGTAGCTGGGCGCCTCCGAAATGCGGATGGAGCGCGGGATGGTGGTCTTGTACACCTTGGAGCCGAAGTACTTCTGCACCTGCTCCACCACCTGCACGGTCAGGTTGTACCGCAGCGAGAACATGGTGAACACCACGCCCTCGATATCCAGATACGGGTTATACTTTTTGCGGATGGTCTTGAGGGTGCTGATGAGCTCCGACAAGCCTTCCAGCGCATAGTACTCGCACTGCACCGGGATCAGCACACTGTCGCAGGCGCTCAGGCCGTTGAGGGTGAGCAGATCCAGACTGGGCGGGCAGTCGATAAAGATGAAGTCGTAATCCTTCTGCACCTCAGCCAGCGCCTTGCGCAGACGCCCTTCACGGCCGGGCAGGTCGATCATTTCCAGACTGGCACCGGCCAGCCGGGTGTTGGAGCCGATGACATCGGTGCGGTACTCGGTGTGCCGAATGGCCTGTGCCGCCGTTGCCCTGCCGATAAGCACCTCATAAGTGCCCGCCTCCACGCTGCGCTTTGGGATGCCATAGCCGGTGGTGGTGTTGCCCTGCGGGTCGAGATCTACGATAAGCACCTTTTTGCCCAATGCCGCTACGCAGGACGAAAGGTTGACGGCGGTGGTGGTTTTGCCCACTCCGCCCTTCTGGTTTGCGATCGCTACAATTTTTGCCACGCGCTTTTCTTCCTCCCGGGGAAAGATTTGTTCCACATGGAACACGCAGTCGTGCCCGCCGGTTTCCCCGTCCGGCAGACACCTTGGTTTCTAGTATAACACATCCAAATTGTTTTTTGAACCATCTGGAGCGTTTTTCAGCTGGATTTTTAACTTTTGAGGGTGGGAAAGCGGAAATCATCCCTTCGGGAGTGCCTGAGAGGACGGCAAACCCTCTCAGTCATCGCTGCGCGATGCCAGCTCCCCCGAAGGGGGAGCCAAGAGCACGCCCGGAAGCTTCCTCTTTGTACCTAATCCTTTAGTGCCAAACTTTACGGCTTGGCTCTCCCTTCGGGAGAGCTGGCGCGGGAGCGCCTGAGAGGGCTCGCTCCCCCGGGGGGAGCTGTCGCGCAGCGACTGAGGGGCTATAAATGGAGAAGCGAAAAAAGCGTTAAAGCGATAGCGCCGACTGGCGCAGCGCTAGCTTTTTTGTGCTTCGACTTCTTCTTTAGGATTGTCAAGGGCGAGCAGCCCTTGGCCCGTTGCGGGGTGGGTGGAGTCCAGAGGTAGGGAGGGGGGAGTCGGAACACCCCTCCCTGCCTCTGGCCCAGCGGAGCGTCTTTGCACGCTGCTGGCAGGCAGAAAGTTGCCCCGCAGAGCGCCACACTTTTCTGGTTCTCTTTTGGTGTCAAAAGAGAACATCTCTCGGCACATCCTCTTTCCCTCTCCCCTGTTCCACATGGAACACTTTACTTCTCTGCGGCGGCGGTGGGAATGCGCACGGTGTACTCGATGTAGCCGTCCTTCTCTTCCCGGTGGGCGGTGGCGGGCACGCCGTTATCGGTCATCAGCCGAATGGCGTGGTCGATAGTATTGACAAAGATGCGCACGTCCCGCACCATGGAGATGCGGTGCCCAGCCTTGGGCGGGCTGTTCAGCAGCTGCTCGATGTAGCTGTCGGTCTGACGGGCGTTCAGGCGGCGCTTGGCGATGGTGATCAGCGCCTCGCTGCGGCGGTTCTCCGGCAGGCGCAGCACCGCGCGGGCGTGGCGCTCGGTGAGGTTGTTGTCCAGCACGAACTGCCGCTGGTCTGCCGTCAGCTGCAACAGCCGCAGCTTGTTGGCAAGGGTGGGCTGCGCCATGCCCAGACGCTTGGCGGCTTCCGCTTGGGTGCAGTCCCACAGCACCATCACATCCCGCAGCCCCTGCGCCTGTTCAAAGGGGTTCAGATCGGCGCGCTGGATGTTTTCCAGCAGACCCAGTGCGGCGGTGCGGTCGTCGGCGTAGCTGCACAGGATGGCGGGGATGGTGGTCATCTTTGCCAGCTGGCAGGCGCGCAACCGCCGCTCCCCTGCCACCAGCTCGTAGCCCTCTGCCGCTTTGCGCACTGTGACCGGCTGGAGCAGACCGTTCTCCCGGATGCTCTGCGCCAGCGCCGTCAGCTCCTGCTCGTCAAAGCTTTTGCGCGCCTGAAAGGGCGATGGGTGGATCTGGTCGATGGGCAGAGAGAGTAATTTCCCGGACGGTTTCTTGCGTTCAAACATGATGCTGCCCCTTTCCTGTGAAATAAACCTTCGGTTTTTCCACATTTCTCCGGGAAATCGTGGAAAACCTGTTCAGCTTCAGTGTAGCACACAAAGAAAGACCCCGCCAGAAATTTCGTTCGGCAGGGTCTTACAGGTTGCGTCAAATCATGCGTTATTTCAGCGGGCTTTTTGCAATTTTACCGCCGTTTCTGGGGTATGCTGTCGGAGTTTGCGAAATCTTTTTGCACAAAATCAGCGTGCGGGTGTCGCCGCCGGGCAGGTGCAGGGTGCGGGTCTCGCGGTACTCGCCGCCCAGCTTTTTGATAGCGCCCCGGGCGGCGGTCAGCTCCTCTTCCCCGGATGCACCCTTCATGGCAAGGAAGTTGCCGCCCACCTTCACCAGCGGCAGGCAGTATTCTGCCAGCATGGGCAGGGCTGCCACGGCGCGGGCAGAAGCAAGATCAAACTGCTCCCGCCAGACCTTGCGGGCGGCTTCCTCGGCGCGCTCCTTGGCAAACTCCACCCCGGTCAGACCCAGCTGGGCGCAGGCGTACTTCAAAAAATCCACCCGCTTGCCGGTGGGCTCCATCAGGGTCAGTTCCAATTCCGGCTTGAAGATCTTGGTCACGATGCCCGGAAAGCCTGCCCCGGCACCTACGTCCACCATACGCCCGGCAACCTCCGGCTGGCTGGCAAACAGCAGGCTGTCGAGGAAATGCTTGTCCTCGATGCCCTCCGGGTCGGTGATGGCGGTCAGGTTGACCTTCTGGTTGTAGTCTACAAGGATCTGGGCAAAGGCATCCAGCTGATCCAGCTGGGTGCCGGTGAGGGCAATGTTCCATGTGGAACACTTTTCCTCCAACCGCTGTTTGTCGATCATAGTTTTTTCCTTTCTGTCAGGTGGTTGGGGCAGCGCAATCGTTTATTTTATCGCAACTTCGTATTATTTTTGTTGTTTCCCTGCCAGTGCGATGCTCAGCTGCGCCACATCAGAGGGCGAAACGCCGGGGATGCGCCCCGCCTGCCCCAGATTGCGGGGACGGATGCGGGCAAGCTTTTCCCGGGCTTCCAGCGTCAGGCCGGTGAGGGCGGCATACTCGAAATCCTCCGGGATGAGGGTCTTTTCGTGGCGTGCCACCTCCCGGATCATCCGGTCCTGTCGGGCGATGTAACCGGCGTACTTGATCTCGGTCTCCAGTCGCTCTGCCAGCATGGGGGTGATCTCCTCTCCCCAGCCGATGATGCCCGCCACCAGCGGGTAGCTGATCTCGGGACGGCGCAGCAGCTCCTCGGCAATGCCGCCCTCGGCGGCGGGGGCAAGACCGGCGGCTTCCATGGCGGCGCGCAGGTCTGCGGTGCGCAGATGCGCCTCGTGCAGGCGGCGGCGCTCGGCTTCCAAAATGTTCTGGGTGTGCTGATACTTTGCCCAGCGGTCATCCTGCACAAGGCCGTATTCCCTGCCGATGGGGGTCAGGCGCTGGTCGGCGTTGTCCTGCCGCAAGGTCAGTCGGTACTCGCTGCGGCTGGTCATCATGCGGTAGGGGTCCATGACGCCCTTGGTGACAAGGTCGTCCACCAGCGTGCCCAGATAGCTGGTGTGCCGGGGCAGCACCAGCTGCTCCTTGCCCAGCGCGTTGCGGGCGGCGTTCAGACCCGCCAGCAGACCCTGCGCAGCGGCTTCCTCGTAGCCGGAAGTGCCGTTGAACTGCCCTGCCCCGTACAGACCCCGCACCACCTTGCTTTCCAGTGTGGCTTCCAGACTGGTGGGGTCTACGCAGTCGTACTCGATGGCGTAGGCGGGGCGCATGATCTCCAGATGCTCAAAGCCTTTGATGCTGTGGTAAAAGGCGTTCTGCACGTCCTCCGGCAGGCTGCTGGACGCACCCTGCAAATACATCTCCTCGGTGTTCTCGCCGCAGGGCTCCACGAACAGCGGGTGACGGTCCTTGCCGGAGAAGCGCACCACCTTATCCTCAATGGAGGGGCAGTAGCGCGGGCCGACACCCTCGATCATGCCGCCGTACAGCGGGCTGCGCTGGATATTATCCAGAATGATCTTGTGGGTCTCCGGGTTCGTGTAGGCGATCCAGCATTCTACCTTGTTGTGCATGGGCGCATCGGTCAGGAAGCTGAAGGGCTGCAATTCGCTGTCCGGGTCGCCGGGCTGGCATTCCAGCTTGGAAAAATCAATGCTGCGGCGGTGCACCCGGGCGGGGGTGCCGGTCTTGAACCGGCGCAGCGGCAGACCGGCAGCTTTCAGGCTGTCGGTCAGGGCGTTGGCGGCGTGCATCCCGTCCGGGCCGGACGCATACCACGCATCGCCCACAAAAATTTTGCCGCCGAGGTTCGTGCCGGTGGCCAGCACCACGCACTTTGCGGTGTATTCGCCGTGCAGCTGGGTGACAACGCCCTTCACATGGCCGTTTTCCACTTCCAGCGCCACCACCTCGGCCTGATGGATGGCGAGCCCCGGGGTCTGTTCCAGCGCGTGCTTCATGTATTCGTTGTAGCGGCGGCGGTCGGTCTGCACCCGCAGTGCGTGCACGGCGGGGCCTTTGCCCTTGTTCAGCATCCGGCTTTGCAGATAGGTGGCATCTGCCGCCAGACCCATCACGCCGCCCAGCGCGTCCACCTCCCGCACCAGCGTGCCCTTGGCAGTGCCGCCAATGCTGGGGTTACAGGGCATATTGCCGATGGCGTCCAGACTCATGGTAAAGACGGCCGTTTTTGCGCCCAGCACAGCAGCTGCGTGGGCGGCTTCGATGCCCGCATGGCCGGCGCCGATGACGATGACATCATAATCTCCTAAGTGGTTCATATACTTTCGGGTTTCCTCTAATCAATGATTTAAAATGCCCTCCGTTTCACTCTGGGCATTTTCAGCGGAAGAATTATTTTTAATTTCGCGTTTGTCGCGCAGTGGGGAGCATCCTCGCCCTCTCCGTCACGGCTTGCGCCGTGCCACCTCTCCCAAAGGGAGAGGCTCTGGCGAAACTATACACTTTGCAATTTAGCCGGAAACTTTTCCTCCATGCCAAGGGCTCTCCCTTTGGGAGAGCTGGCGCGTTAGCGCCTGAGAGGGCGCGGATGCTTCCGGGCGCGCAGCACCTGAAGAGCAAACTTACAGCAGCTGAGGGGGTCACTTTCCCACACAAAACCGCTCGAACACCTGTTCGATGACGGCCTCCGAGGCGTTTTCGCCGGTCAGGTCGCAGAGGGCGTCCAGTGCATCATCCACGCAGACCGAAACGGCGTCCAGCCCAAAGCCGCCGGCGGCGGCATCCAGTGCACCGGCTACGGCGTCCCGGGCGCGGAGGGCAGCAGAAAGCTGCCGCTGCCCGGACAGGCTGGCGGCGTGGGGGTCGATGCTGCCCGTGCCCAGCAGCCGCGCCACCGCAGCGGCGATGACCTTGCGGCTCCCCTCTTCCCGGCAGCAGACCGGCAGCACCATGGCAAAATAAGGGGCAATAAGTTCCGCATCGAACCGGGTGGGCTTGTCCTCCTTGTTGACAAGGGCGATGGCGGGACGGCCCGCGCAGCGCTGCGCCAGCGCCAAGTCCTCCCGGCTGGGCGGCTCGGAGCCGTCAAAGACAGCAAGGATCAGCCCAGCTTCTTCCAGTTTTTTCCAGCTTCGGCGAATGCCCTCGGCCTCGATGGCGTCCTCGGTCTCCCGCAGACCGGCGGTGTCAAAAAGGTTCAGCCGGATGTCCCCCAGCTGCACCGCCTGCTCCACCACATCGCGGGTGGTGCCCGCCACCGGGGTGACGATGGCACGGTCGAAGCCTGCCAGCAGGTTCAGCAAGGTAGACTTGCCCGCGTTGGGGCGTCCCACGATGGCGCAGTCCACGCCCTCGCGCAGCACCGCACCGGCATCGTAGCTGCGGATGAGGGCGTCCAGTTCCTCCCGCACTGCGCCCAGTACGGTGCGCAGATGGGCGGGGTCCAGCTCCGGCACATCCTCCTCCGGGAAGTCCACCCAAGCGGCAAGATGCGCCTGCAGGGCGGTCAGCTGGGCTTTCTGGGCGTTGATCTTTTTCGCCAGCGCACCGCCCAGCGCGGCGTTTGCCAGCGCTGCCCCCTGCCGCCCGTCTGCCGAGATCAGGTCCATGACCGCTTCGGCCTGGGTCAGACCCAGCTTGCCGTTCAAAAAGGCGCGGCGGGTGTACTCGCCGGGGGCGGCAGGCTGTGCACCGGCGGCAAGGCAGACTTCCACCAGACGGCGGGCCACCGCATTTCCGCCGTGGCAGGAAAGCTCCACCACATCCTCGCCGGTATAGCTGTGAGGCGCACGGAAAAACAGGGCAACGCCCTCGTCAAAGGCTTCTTCCCTGTCCACGAAATGCCCGAACAGCGCGGTGTAGCCCTTGGCCTCTTCCACTTTTTTTGCCGGGTTTGCCGGGTGGAACACCCGGGCCGCCACCTGATAGCTCTCCGCACCGGAGAGCCGCACCACGGCAATGCCGCCCGCACCCGGTGCTGTTGCAATTGCTGCAATGGTCGCTTCCTGCATGGTTTTTTCTGGCTTCCTTTCCGCGCCCGATCTGGCCGCTTGCTCCCATCTGCCCACAGCAGCGAGACCAATACAGTTTCATTGTACCACGAAATGCTGCGGAATGGTACTGTTTTTTCAACCAATTCCCGGGAAACGGTTGAAAATCCGCCCGTTTCTCACACAAAAAAGGGACTTTCCGTCCCAACACGGAAAGCCCCTTTTTACAGGAAACTGATTTTTAGAACTTGGCGATCTCTGCCGTGGTGATGGCCTTGCCGGGCAGCGTGCGTGCATCGGCATTCTCATTCAGGGCCAGCTTGCCTTCGCGCAGCAGCTGCACAGCCTTCTGGTGATCGGCGGCCTTCCAGTTGTTGCCCACGATCTTCCAGTTGTTGTTCACGTGCGGCTCGATGGTGCCGCCCTTCACGGTGCGGATGTACTCGCCCAGCAGCTCGCGGATGCCGCCCACATCGCCGCGCACATCGATCTCCAGCAGCTTGGGCAGATCCTCACCGGGCAGGAAGATGTCCGCAGCCGTCAGCAGCTGGGTGGTGGCGCGGTAGTTGTTCACTGCCACCACAAAGGTGTCGGTGTCCTTCACGGCCTTGCCGTTCGGCCACTTGAGGTTCTTGATGCGGTGGCCCGGCTCCTTGGAGACGTCCAGCTCGTAGTTGACACCCTCAAAAGCATCGTACAGGTAGTAGCGCACCGAGGGGTCAAAGGCGATGGTCACTTCATCCGGCTTCCATGTCTTGAAGAAGGCTGCGGACCACTCCATAAAGCGGCGCAGCTGCTCGCCGGTCATCTGCAGCTTGTACAGGGTGTTCTGGTAGGTGTAGATGCTGGCCATATCGCACTTGCGGATGGTGCCTGCGCGCATCTGGGAGGTCATGGAGGTCAGGGCCGTTGCGGAGACCTGCGCACCGGTGTAGTACATCTGCACTTCGTTGATGAAGTCCAGCAGCGCGGTATCCTGCACCATGGCCTGCGGCAGGCAGTCGATCTCGTTTTCGGGGGCCAGATCGCCGCCCTTCAGCTCGCCAATGGGGGTAACAGCGTCTTCCTTGGCGCGGGTGTCGTAGGAGGCCAGCAGAGCGGTCAGCTCCGGATCGGGCTCGTACTCCTTGATCTGCAGGTTTTCAGAGGTGCGGTTCACGACCTTCCACTTACCGTCCAGCTGGCGCTCCAGATAGACGTGGATCTCGGACAGGGTGGCACCGGCGTTCTTGTTCTCCACCACCAGCACGTTGTTGATCATCATGTTGGGGATGCTCCTGTGGCCGTGGCCGCCCACGATCACATCAAACTCCGGGCAGGCATTTGCCAGATCGGTGACGCCGGAGCCATAGACACCGTACTCGTTCTCGGTATCCATGTGCATGACGCCGATCAGAACATCCACCTGATCCTTGATCTTATCGATGATCCTGCGGCTCTCGTCCACAGGGTTGGTGACCTTCCAGCCCTCCAGATTCTTGGCATCCCAGCGGATGATGTTGGGGGTGACCATGCCAATGACACCGATCTTGACAGTGCCCTTCTTGATGATGGTGTAGCCGTCGGCCAGCGGGGTGCCGTCCGGTGCGTAAACGTTGCCAGTGAGCACCTTGGCCTTCTGCTGTCCCATGACCTTTTTCAGCACATCCATGCCGTAGTTGTACTCATGGTTGCCGGTGGTCCAGATATCATAGCCGATGGCATTCATGGCAGCGATCATGGGATGCAGGTCATCGTTCAGGAACAGCTCTGCGGAGTTGGCCTGAATGGTATCGCCTGCATCCACCACCAGCGTGTTCCGGGTGCGGCACTGCTTGATGGCGGTCGCTTGCTGGGCCACGCTGCCGGAAGCATCTGCCTTGTTGGCGGCGTAATCCCAGGGGTCGAACTTGCCGTGGGTGTCGCTGGTGGCAAGGATCTGCAGATCCATGCTCCACAGGGACTTGATGTCACAGGCGGCTGCAGAGGGTGCCATGCAGCTGGCGGCTACGATGGTGGCAGATGCCCCTGCACCACGCAGGAAGCTGCGGCGGGAGATCTTGTTCTGAGCCATAGTTGAATACCTCTCTTTTCATCATTCTGTCTGTTCTTCACGAACAGAACGCTCCTGACTACAGTATAAATCCTTGACCAATTGTTTTACAATTGCCATTTGAGAGAAAGATTTCGGCAAAAAACAGGCAGTTTCTCCAAATTTTGAGAAGAATGACTTTAAAAACACAGGACCGGACAGCCTGCGGGCTGTCCGGTCCTGTTGCTTCAAAAATATTTTCGCTATTACAGCTCGATCTTGCCGAAGCTGAAATCTGCAAAATCGTCCACGCGCTCGGTGCGCTTGGGTGCTACGGGTGCTGCGCTCTCGGCGTCGCGGGGGGCGTAGGTGCGCTCCGGCACACCGGACGGACGCGGGCCGCGGGGTGCACCGCTGCGGCTGCCACGGTAGCCGCCATTGCTGCGGCGCTCACCGCGATAACCGCCGTTGCGGCTGCCGCCGGGACGGCGGCCATTCCGGTTGCCGCCACGGCCACGGCGCTCGCCGTAGGTATTCTCAGTCTGAGCATCCGGTGCGGTGGAGTAGATGACCACGCGGCGGTCACGGCCCTCGCCCTTGCTCTCGCTGCGCACACCCTCCATCTTGCTGATGGCAGAGTGGATGATGCGGCGCTCGTAGGGGTTCATGGGCTCCATGGCAAAGCTGCGGCCGGTCTTGCGCACCTTGGCACCGATGCGCTGTGCCAGTGCGGTCAGGTCGCTCTCGCGCTTATCGCGGTAGCCGGCAACATCCAGACCCAGCTTGATGTAATCGCCCTCCAGACGGTTTGCCACAAGGCTTGCCAGATAGGACAGGCTCTCCATGGTCTCGCCACGGCGGCCGATGAGGGCACCCAGCTTTTCACCGTCCAGACGGATGATGGTGGCTTCGCCCTTCTGCACGGCGCTGAAGGTCACGTTCTCCACGCCCATCAGGGTGATGACTTCCCGCAGATAGTCCACGGCGGCCTTCACCTTGGCGTTCTCCTCGATGACGATGGGCTCTTCCACCTCTTCTGCCTCCTCGGCAGCTTCGGCGGGCTGCTGGGCAGCGGGGGTCTGCTCTGCGGCGGGAGCGGCAGGCTCTGCCACAGCAGCGGGAACTTCCTCTGCCACGGGGGCAGTCTCCTGCACGGGGGCGGCAGTCTCAACAGGCTGCTCTGCCACCGGCTCTACCGGCTTTGCGGGTGCAGCGGCGGGGGCATCCGGCAGTTCCACGCTCACGCGCACCTTGGCGGGGGTGGTCTTTAAACCCAGAAAACCAGTCTTCTGGGGATATTCCAGCACTTCACGGCTGACATTCTCATCCTCAGCCTGAACACCCAGCAGGGCGCAGGCCTTGGCAAAGGCTTCGTCCACCGTCTTGCCGGTGGATTCCTGTGTACGGATCATAACCGTTTACCTCCCTTGTTACTGTTTATCCTGCTTGTCAAGCTCGCTCAGCGGCACGGTGCGCTCGTCCTTGTAGCGCTCGGCGTCCAGCTGACGGGCATACTCCAGCCGGCGCTTGTTCATCTCGCTGGCGGAAAGGTTCTTTTCCACGCTCTTGCCGGTCTTGGGGTCGGTCACCGTGATGGTGGTGTTCTTCACACCGCGCTTTTCCTGCTTGCGCTTGGCGGCGATCTCCGCTTCCACTTCCTTGCGCATCTTCTCGGGGTCGTAGAACTTGCGCATGACCTGAGTCTGTGCGGTCATGACGATGTTGGAAATGACGTAGTACAGAGAGAATGCCAGCGGGTAGGTAAAGCAGAAGAACAGGTACATCAGCGGCATCATATACATGGTCAGCTTCATGCTGCCCTGCATCTGCTGGCCGGAGGCCTTCATGCTGATGTGGGTGGACAGGAACATGGTGATGACCGACAGCAGCGGCAGCACGATATCCAGAGACAGACCGATCTGCGGGATGCGGGTCAGGTCGATGCCAAAGAAGTTCATGTGCTGGCTGAACTCGGTGATGGTAGCGATCTGCTGTGCGGTAAAGCAGCCCAGCACGCCGCTGTTGCCGGCAACCACCTCGGCGATGATGTTGGTATCGCGGGTGATGGCGGTAAAGGAGATACCGGCGGCGGTCAGTGCCTCGCCTGCGCTGGCCAGTGCAGCGGCGCTGATATGGAAAATACGCTCCAGCGGGTTATACACCACGCCGATAACACCGATCATGACAAGGAAATTCAGCAGCATGGGCATGCAGCCGGCCGTGGGCTTATAGCCAAAGTCCTGCTGCAGC
>ENA-UERG01002353-UERG01002353.1-human-gut-metagenome-genome-assembly--contig:-NODE-2353-length-13701-cov-4.924398_pt1 | contig 13701 bp, 7 predicted proteins | sample MGYA00242954_ERZ507954 | MGnify/ENA primary metagenome ERZ507954 (study PRJEB26167, sample SAMN06115478) | human gut metagenome | host: Homo sapiens | place: China:Sichuan | collected 2015-01-21... | reverse complement strand
TTCTATGGCTTTTTAAGTTTTTGTACGCTATAATAAGTAGGATTTCATAAACCTTATAATGCAAGAAAGCAAGAAAGAAGGAGTATCGCCTTGAACAAGATGCTAGGCTATCTGAAGGACTACAAGCGCGAGAGCGTGCTTGCGCCCCTTTTCAAGATGCTGGAAGCCACGTTCGACCTGTTCGTGCCGCTGGTCATGGCGGATATCGTGAACATCGGCATTGCCGCCCACGACTTCCACTATATTCTTGTGCGGTGCGGCATTTTGCTGCTGCTGGCCATGATCGGCCTTGCCTGCAGCCTGACGGCACAGTATTTTTCCGCAAAGGCGGCCGTGGGCTATTCCACAGCTCTGCGCCACGCCCTGTTTGAGCACATCCAGACCCTGAGCTTTACCGAGATGGACACCCTCGGCACCAGCACCTTGATCACCCGTATGACCAGCGACGTGAATCAGGTGCAGAGCGGCCTGAACCTGTTTTTACGCCTGTTCCTGCGCAGCCCGTTCGTGGTGATCGGTGCCATGGTCATGGCCTTTACGGTGAATTCCCGTGCAGCGCTGATCTTTGTAGTGACCATCCCGCTGCTGAGCGTGGTGGTGTTCGGCATCATGGCTGCTACCCGGCCCCTGTACAAGACGGTACAGAATCGCCTTGACCGGGTGCTGGGCCTGACCCGCGAAAACCTGACCGGCGTGCGCGTGGTGCGCGCCTTTGATAAGGAAAAGAGCGAGGTAGAGCGCTTTGAGAATGCCAACGACCTGCTGACCAAGATGCAGCTCCATGTAGGCCATATCTCTGCCCTGATGAACCCGCTGACCTATGTGCTCATCAACATTGCCATTGTGGCGCTGCTATATGTGGGCAGCATTGAGATCAATGTGGGTGGCATGGCTTCCGGCGACGTGATCGCGCTGGTGAACTACATGAACCAGATCCTTGTGGAGCTGGTCAAGCTGGCAAACCTGATCGTGCAGGTGAGCAAGGCGCTGGCCTGCGCAGGCCGCGTGCAGGCTGTGCTGGACACCACGCCCGGCATGGCCTTCCCGGAAAAGCTTCTGGGCGAGGTGCCCGCCGAAAAATCCGGCGATGCCGTGCGCTTTGAGCACGTAAGCCTGACCTATGCGGGTGCCGGTGCACCCAGCCTTTCCGACATCAGCTTCACTGCAAAGCGCGGCCAGACCATTGGTGTCATCGGCGGTACCGGCAGCGGCAAATCCAGCCTTGTCAACCTGATCCCCCGCTTCTACGATGCCACCGAAGGCACGGTGGAGATCATGGGCCGCGATGCCCGGAACTATCCCCGTGAAGAACTGCGCGGCAAGGCAGCCATGGTTATGCAGAAGGCCCAGCTCTTTGGCGGCACCATCCGCTCCAACCTGCTGTGGGGCAACAAGAATGCCACCGATGCGGACCTGTGGGCCGCACTGGAAACAGCACAGGCTGCAGAGTTCGTCAAAGCCAAGCCCCTTGGGCTGGACGAGCCTGTGGAGCAGGGCGGTCGCAACCTGTCCGGCGGACAGAAGCAGCGCCTGACCATCGCCCGCGCCCTTGTGGGCAAGCCGCAAATTCTGATCCTTGACGACAGCGCCAGCGCACTGGACTACGCCACCGATGCTGCTCTGCGCAAGGCACTGGCTGCTCTGCCCGGCAGCCTGACCGTGTTCATCGTGAGCCAGCGCGCCGCCAGCCTGCAGCACGCGGATCAAATTCTGGTGCTGGACGACGGCCATCTGGTGGGCATCGGCACCCACGACCAGCTGCGCCAGACCTGCCCCGTCTACGAGGAGATCTACGAGAGCCAGTTCAAGAAAGGGGATGCGCAGAAATGAGTGCAAAAGCAAAAACAAAGCTGACCCCGCAGCAGCGCAAGGCCACTTTGACCCGTGTTCTGAGCAAGATCAAACCTTATTCCCTGTTTGTGGTGTGCAGCCTTGTGGTGGCCGCTGTGAGCGTGGGCGCACAGCTGTATATCCCCATCCTCTGCGGCAGCGCCATTGATATGATGCTGGGCAAGGGTGCCGTAGATTTTGGCGGTGTGATGCGCATTATCATCGAGGTGCTGGTGGTTGCCGGTGTGGCCGCTCTTGCACAGTGGCTGCTGAGCGTGTGCAACAACCGCATCACCTTCCTTGTCAGCCGCGACCTGCGCAACGAAGCCCTGCGCAAAATTCAGACCTTGCCGCTTTCCTACCTCGACAGCCATCCCTCCGGCGATATCGTCAGCCGCATGGTGGCCGATGTGGATACCTTTGCGGACGGCCTGCTGATGGGCTTTACACAGCTGTTCAGCGGCGTGCTGACCATCCTCGGCACCCTTCTGTTCATGCTCAGCGAGAATGTACCCATCACGCTGGTGGTGGTGTGCATCACCCCGCTGAGCCTCGTGGTGGCAAGCTTCCTTGCCAAGCGCAGCTATGGTTACTTCCAGAGCCAGAGCGCCGTGCGCGGCGAGCAGACCGCGCTGGTTAACGAGATGATCGAGGGCCAGAAGGTGGTGCAGGCCTTCGGCCACGAGGCCGAGAGCCTTACCGCCTTTGACGAGGTGAATGACCGTCTGCAGGACGTAAGCCTGAAGGCCATCTTCTTTTCCAGCCTGACCAACCCCGCCACCCGCTTTGTGAATAACATCGTGTACGCAGGCGTGGGCCTTGTGGGTGCCGTGTACGCGGTGCGGGGCGGCATCACCATCGGCCAGCTGAGCGTGTTTTTGAGCTACGCCAACCAGTACACCAAGCCCTTCAACGAAATCTCCGGTGTAGTCACCGAGCTGCAGAATGCTCTGGCCTGCGCCGCCCGCGTGTTCGAGCTGCTGGATGCCGACGATCAGGTGCCGGAGGTCGAGAACGCCTCCGTGCTGCAGCCGGACGGCCATGTGCAGCTGGAGGATGTCTCCTTCCGCTACCTGCCCGACCGCCCGCTGATCGAGGGCCTTTCCCTCGACGTAAAGCCCGGCCAGCGCATTGCCATCGTTGGCCCTACCGGCTGCGGCAAGACCACCCTCATCAACCTGCTCATGCGCTTCTATGATGTGAACGGCGGTTCCATCAAGGTGTCCGGCACCGACATCCGGGATGTGACCCGCGCTTCCCTGCGCGGCAGCTACGGCATGGTGCTGCAGGACACCTGGCTGCGGGCCGGTACCGTGCGGGAAAACATTGCCTACGGCAAGCCGGATGCAAGCCTTGAAGAGATCGTGGCAGCAGCCAAAGCCGCCCATGCAGACAGCTTCATCCGCCGCCTGCCGGAGGGCTACGATACCGTCATCGCCGAGGACGGCGGCAACATCAGTCAGGGCCAGAAGCAGTTGCTGTGCATTGCCCGCGTGATGCTCTGCCTGCCGCCGATGCTGATCCTGGACGAAGCAACATCCTCCATCGATACCCGCACCGAGGTGCGTATCCAGAAAGCTTTTGCCCGCATGATGCAGGGCCGTACCAGCTTTATTGTGGCGCACCGCCTTTCCACCATCCGCGAGGCGGACGTGATTCTTGTGATGAAGGACGGCCACATTGTGGAGCAGGGCAGCCACGACGAGCTGCTTGCTGCAAACGGCTTCTACGCCAAGCTCTACAACAGCCAGTTCGAGGGCGTGGAGACCTGAGAGCCTCTGATAACAATAACAAAAAGGAGAGATGCAGTGCATCTCTCCTTTTGGTTCATCGGGCGGCGGCGTGAGGGTAGAGTGCTCCACAATGAACTGCTCCGCCCTCTCCCGGGCCAGACGCTGGCGCACCTTGCGTGCATCGTTGGCGGGGAAGGTGCGCTCGCCGTCCAGCTTGGCATCCCAGTGGGCAGCGGCTGCTTCCACCTCGGCGTCCGTGGGTGCAAGGCCCTCCTTTTCTGCCACCAGCAGAAGCCCCAGCCAGCTGCGCAGCTTGCGCTCTGCCTGCGCGTGGAGCCATGCACGGAACTCTTCCACCGTCTGGCCGCGCACTTTAAGGAACTGGTCAAAGTTGATGCCATTGGCCTGCAGGCTCAGGTTGAACTGGCGCTGCTCGGCAAAATAGTTACCGCCCACCAGCTGCTTTGGCAGCGGGCCTTTCACTGCATCGCCCAGCTGCCATACCAGCTCCTTGCGTGCCCGCTGCTCAGCCTGGGCACAGCGCTGTGCCCAGATCTCGCGGGCCACCTGCTGCCGCAGCGCCGCCTTGCCCGCTGCATCGGCTGCACGTTCTTCGTCGCCGTGGTGACGGTTGATCTCCAGTTCAATGGTCAGCTGCCGGATGGGGTGCGGCTCAATGGGCTGCACGAAACCGGTGTATGCTCCCACTTCCAGCGGCGGCAACGCGTAGAACTGCGCCCCCGCCCGGAAGCCCTCGGCCCGGTTCACCGCCAGCAATTCAAAATCCGGGTCGGTCACCGGCACCACATGGTACTCCTGCACCAGCTGCTCATACAGCGCCGAAAAGCCGCCAAGAATGGTGCGATTCACCGCCTCGGTCAGCAGACCATCCTCTTCCTGCGGCGCGTCCGGCTCCGCCTGCACCTGCGCAACGGCTGCCGCCAGTTCCTCGGCACCGGCTGTAAATACCAGCCGGCAGTCGCCCGGCTCAGCCATGCCAAAATGTTCCAGTTTCATTCTCTTTTCCCCTTTCAGCGGGCAATGCCCACGGTCAGCACCAGCAGGGCCACACCCAGCACGGCATACAGCACCTCGGCTCCCAGCGTGGCCCGGTCGCCTTCCACGTACATCTTCTCCGGGTCGTCGGGGTCATAGTATAAGGTGACGGTATCCCCCACCGCAAAGCTCTTGCCCCGCGCAGGCTTCGGGTAGTGCAGCCGATGGCTGCCGCCTGCGGTGGTAAAGGCCAGCACATAGGCACCGCCATCCCGGCTCTGCACGGTGCCCTCCACCGTGGCCGTGACCTTCTGCCCCTGCGTGCACAGCCTGCGCCGTGCCAGCACACTGCGCAGAGCCATAAAGAACATGATGCCTGCTCCCAGCAGGAAAATAATGATATTGAACATTCTTCATTCCCCTCGTTTTCTCAGTATGCGCGCAGGACACCCGCCCGGCGCGTCCTGTTTATTGTATCACACTTTGGCAAAAATTTCGCCCTGCAGCTGCCATTCAGAATGCATCAATTTTCAAGCAAAATTTTGTCGAGAAAAATTAAAAATAATGCTTGACAATTCTGCCATATCTGGTATAATAACTATCGTTCCGAGCAACACAGCTCGCAAACAAAACAGAATATGCGGATATGGCGGAATTGGCAGACGCGTTAGATTCAGGTTCTAATCGGGGCAACTCGGTGGAGGTTCAAGTCCTCTTATCCGCACCAAGAAAAACCAGTACACAATGTGTACTGGTTTTTCTTTTTCGGTGCGGAAGAGGACTTGAACAGGGCGACGGCGCGCAGCGCCGTAAGCAATCAGCCCGGTGGGCTGTTGCTTAGCCCGCGGTTCCCAACCTGTAGGAATGTCTACCGGGAGGCAGACTGTCTACTGTCTTTTTTGTTTTACATGGCAGTTTCCCTTTAGCAGTAACTGCGGATAAGAGGACTTGAACAGCAACGACGACGACCGCAGCCAGCGGCTGAAACAGGGAGGAGTTGTTGGGGCCGCGTTCTGATTTTTCAAAGCCCTGCCAAGGAGTTGTAGAAAAATCAGCAAACGCAACCCGTAAGGCCCTGACCGCCAGATTCCGCCGCGGTTCCCAACCTGTAGGAATGTCTACCGGGAGGCTGCCGCTAAAATAGAAAATCCGAACCTTTTCTCGATAGGAGAAGTGTTCGGATTTTTTATATTCTTCGGAAAATTGAACGATTATCCAATCTTATGCGTAAGCCTTCCTCTCCCGGAATTCCTGTGGCGTCATATGATAAAGCTCAGTGAACTTCCGGTAGAAAAAACCAAGATTGTCATAGCCGACCTTTTGTGCGATTTCGTAGATGGGGAAATCTGTATTCGTCAGATAAAAGCAGGCCTGGCACATTTTTTGCAGGATGACCAGTTCTTTGAAGGTGCGCCCGGTTTCCCTTTTGATGAAAGCACTGAGATAATTGGGGTGGAAACCAAAATGGTCGGCGGTGCTCTGCAAGGTGACGGTTAGATAGTTTGCTTCCAGATAATCCAGAATATCCACGATCTTCCACTGGCTTTTGGCCTTTGGCGAAAAGCTCTGACTGCGGTACTGTCGAAGAATTTTGCAGAACAGCACGATCATATAGGCATCGATCATTTTGTCGCCGCAAATTTGCGGGTCATAGGATTCGCAGAGAATGCTTTGAATGACCGCATGGATCGGCGTCTCCTCCCGGTTGTGGAACAATAGATATTGGTCGTGAGCCGCCTCTGAAGAAAGGGCGTTGATCAAAAAACCGTTGATGATACCGTTGTTGCCCAGACGCTGCAAAAAGCCCTGTGTCAGATATTCCTTTTTCATCTCAATCGTAATGACGATATCGTTTTTGCCCAGAGGCTGGATGCTGTGGGGGACATGAGTATCCAGCATACAGATATCGCCTTGCGCCATCTGTATGCTCTGACCGTTGATTATCTGGGTGCAGTGTCCGGAATACACATACAAAAATTCAATCACCGAGTGGATATGCTCTGGAATAACGGTAAAACGGGATTCCTTGTTGACACAAACCGAACGATTTTTCAAAAGGCTTCCGAAATTGAACTGGTACATCTCCCGCCCGTTATAGACCACTTTGGGGATATTGCGATAGCGGGGCGAAAGCTGCGGTGGCTGTTCGCGGAGATGCCGCTGCTCCGATTCGGTGTACTGAAATAGAAATATTTCCAGCTGTTGATTGGTCATGGTATCACCTCAAAGCAAGCATATCATATTAAGTTTGGTAAGTTAAGTCCTTTTTTGTGGAAATTGAAAACTTTGTCGAAATCCGGTATGATAAGGATGCCGGCAAGAGAAAGAACGAATGCAGGCTGCACGCATTGGGAACATCCAAGCGACAGCAGCCAGAATAAAACTGCGGTGCCCCGCACAAGGAGGACTTTTTCATGGGTACAACGTCAAAATCCGAATACACCCAGCTCTGCACGGAAATTCTGGAAGCTGTGGGCGGAAGCAAGAATGTAAAGAACGTATTTCACTGCATCACCCGGCTTCGCATCGTTCCGGTCAACCGCGATGCGGTAGATATGGAAAAATTGAGTAAAGTCAGCGGCATTCTGAAGGTCGTAGAATCCAGCGGCCAGATCCAGTGCGTCATCGGCACTACCGTGCCGGAAGTGTACGAAGAGTTTCTTGCAATGTCCGGTGTGGCTGCCGGCGGTTCTGTGGAGGCAGAGCCTGCCACGGATGATGTGCCGGAGAAAAAGCCCAACATCATCACCCGGGGTCTGAATACACTGGCATCCTGTGTGACGCCCGGTCTGTATGCCATTGTGGCAGGCGGTATGATCAAAGGCATCGTCTCTCTGCTCACTGCGATCGGTCTGGTATCGTCCAAGTCGGATATCATCACCGTGCTCAATGCTGTGGGCGATGCACCCTTCTACTTTATGCCGTTCATCATCGGCTACGCAGCAGCAAAGCGGTTCAAGGTCAAGGAGATCTTCGGCATCATGACTGCCGGTATCCTGATGTACTCCACCTTCCTCTCGCCGAAAGAAGGCATTATCGGTTATGCCTTTGGCCCTATCAATATCCCCGCCTATAACTACAAGGGTTCTATCTTCCCGGTTATTCTGTCGGTGTGGATCTTCTCCATCATTTTCCATCTCATCGACAAGCATATGCCCAAAAATCTACGCATCGTCTTTTCCGGTGCGCTGTCTTTCCTGATCTCTGCACCGCTGTTTCTGGGTTTTGCCGCTCCTCTGGGCAACTGGATCGCCAAGGGCATGACCAGTGGTTTTGCATGGCTGTTCACCCACGCTGGTCCGTTTGCAGGTGCGCTGTTCTGCGGCATCATTCCGCTTACCATTATCTTTGGCATCAAGGGCTGGTCTGCTGTAGAGCTGCAGAATCTGGAAGTTCTGGGTCATGACTATATGCTGCCCAACTTCTTCTACTCCAATCTGGCTGTTTCCGGTGCTGTTCTGGCATGGGCACTCAAGCAGAAGCCCAGTGAGCAGCGTTCTGCCGCTATTTCTACCGGCTTGGTCTGCATCCTTGGCATTACCGAGCCTGCCCTGTACGGTATTGCACTGCCGGAAAAGAAGCCTCTGTATGCTGCCATGGCAGGCGGTGCCATTGCCGGTGCCAGCGCCATGCTGATGGGTGTTGTGACCTATGCGTTCTCCATGCCCGGCATCACCAGCATCGCCACCTATGTGGATGGCGGCAACAACTTCTTTAAGCTGCTGATCGTTATGGCAATCGCATGGATATCCGGCTTTGTGATCTCCTTTGTGATGAACAAGAAGGAACAGTAAGAAAGGAGCGTATCATGATGAAAACAGGTTTTCCGAAAGACTTTCTCTGGGGCGGTGCTATGGCATCCTCTCAGGCAGAAGGTGCGTTTTTGCAAGATGGCAAAGGGCTGGATACGCAGGATCTGCGGTATTTCGACCCCAATTGGACGAAGGAAGAGCGCACCCAAAAATCCAACCGCCGCATGAACGACGAAAAATTCAAGGCCGCTCTTGCAGACCTTGAGGATCTGGAGCATTATCCGTTCCGTCATGGTATCGATTTTTATAACCGCTGGCAGGAAGATCTGGAGCTGTTTGCGGAACTGGGCATCAAGGTGTTGCGCACCTCCATCTGCTGGGCACGCATCTTCCCCAATGGCGATGATGCACAGCCCAACGAGGCAGGGCTGAAGTTTTACATGGATCTGTTCGATGCCTGCCATGCCCATGGCATCAAAGTATTCGCTACCATTCTGCACTACAATATCCCGCTGCATCTGGTAACAGAGTACGGCGGCTGGAAGAGCCGCAAGACGGTGGAGTGCTATGTGCGCTACACCCGCACCCTGTTCGAGCGTCTGGGTGACCGGGTGGATTACTGGCTGCCCTTCAATGAGTTCAATGCCGGCAAGTTCAACCCCTACAACGGTGTATGCCTGATCGAAGATCAGGAAGAGGACTATCAGAACGCAATCTTCCAGTGCCTGCACCATCAGTTCATTGCCAATGCACTGACCATTCAGCAGGGACACGAGATCCTGCCCGGCAGCAAAATCGGCGGCATGATCGCCCGATTCACCACCTACCCTGCCACCTGCAAACCGGATGATGTGATGCAGATGATCCTGGACGACCAGTATTCCAACTGGTTCTATCTGGATGTAATGACCCGCGGCAAGTACCCTGCCTATATGGAACGGTATTTTGAACAGCAGGGCATCCGCATCGACTGGAAGCCCGGGGATGCTGAGATCCTGAAAAACAACAGCATCGATTTCGTAGCATTTTCCTACTACTTCTCGCAGGTGTCTACGACCGAGCAGGGCTGGGAAAAGACCAGCGGCAACCTGATCATGGCCAACAAGAATCCGTATCTGGAAACCAGCGAGTGGGGCTGGCAGAAGGATCCGGTAGGGTTGCGTGTCACCCTGAATCAGGTGTACGACCGCTACCAGCTGCCCGTATTTATTGCCGAGAATGGTCTGGGCGCTGTGGATAAGGTAGAGGCCGATGGCTCCATCCATGATCCCTACCGCATCGACTACATCAAAGCCCATGTGGAGCAGATGAAGGAGGCTGTCAAGGACGGCGTGGAGTTGATTGGCTATACCATGTGGGGCTTTATCGATCTGGTCTCCTGCGGCAGCATGGAAATGTCCAAGCGGTATGGCGTGATCTATGTGGATCAGGATGATGCCGGTCACGGCACACTGGCTCGCAGTAGAAAAGACAGTTTTTACTGGTATCAGAAGTGCATCGCCACCAATGGTGAAGACTTAGAAGGCTAAATGAAGGCCGGAACCGCAGGCAGGAAACTGTCTGCGGTTTTCGGTGTGTTCAGGGAGGGAAAGTTTTTATGAACGAACAGACAAAAGCGCAGGTGGAAGCTTATGCAGAAGAATGCCGCACCGAACAGCTGGAACTGCTGCGCACACTGGGAAAGATGCCTGCGCCGACCCGAAAGGAGGATTTTCGGGCAGCATTCTGCCGGGATTGGCTCCGGGCACAAGGGGCAGAAAATGTCCGCATCGACAGCGCTAAAAATGTGATCTGCAAACTGGGGCCGGACACCGAAGAACTGGTCGTTTTTGCCGCCCACACGGATATTGTGTTCCCAGATGTAGAAAATCTTCCCTTGCGGGAAGAGGGCGGCAAGCTATTTGCGCCGGGCATCGGCGATGATACTGCCAACCTCGTCAACTTGCTGATGGCTGCAAAATATCTGATCCAGAAACAAACCGCGCTGGAATATGGTGTGCTGGTGGTGGCGAATGCCTGCGAAGAAGGTCTGGGCAATCTGGACGGTACCAAGGCATTGTTTGCCGAGTACGGCACCCGTATTCAGGGGTTCTATTCTTTTGATATCTATATGCCGCTTTGCTGCAGCAGTGCCGTGGGTTCTTATCGGTATAAGATCACCTGTAAAACGCCCGGTGGTCACTCCTATGCAAATTTTGGCGACCCCAGTGCCATTCAACTGCTGTGCGGACTCGTGAATGAACTGTACCAGATCCAACCGCCGGTACGCTCCCGCACCACCTATAATGTAGGGCGTATCGAGGGCGGCACGACGGTCAACTCCATTGCACAGCAGGCATCCATGCTGTACGAGTTCCGTTCTACCGCACAGGATTGTCTGGAAGAGATGGAAGAAAAATTCCGTCGTGCTGTAGCGCACTGGAATGGCAGAGGCGGCGATTTTGAGGTGGAGCTGCTGGGCATCCGTCCCGGCAACGGCCCTGTTGACCAGAAAAGACTCGGTCAATTCACGGAAAAAAGTAAAGAGATTGTTCGCGCCTTCACAGGCCGTGAGCCTGACGAAACGCCCAACTCCACGGACAGCAACATCCCGCTGTCGCTGGGTATCCCGGCCAATACCATTGGTACGATAGATGGCGGATCGGCGCATACCCGGCAGGAGTGGGTGGACATTGCCAGCTTGCCCACAGGACTGAAAATCGTTCTTGGGCTGATGCTGGAGTATCAGAAAAATGATTGCTTTTGAAATAAGCATGGGGTGTTCTGGCGGCAGTAGGGGGCTGTTGCAAAATAGCTCCAACAAAAAAAATGAGATAGACTTCCCCGAAAGGGGTTGCCTATCTCATTTTTTGTTGTAAGCTGAGGTTGTGAAAAAACAGATACAACAGAAACAGTATTCCCGACAAAATAAACTGCCAAACAAAAAGCCCCCGCATTATGATGCCAAGCAGGATCGTAATGCGGAGGCCGCTGTTCTTTCAGAACAGCACAAAGGAGAAATTATGAAAATGCAGTAAAGGTTATCCCATGGTCACCTGCACCTCTACCACAGCGCCTTCTGGTGCCAGCGGCAGCAGGCTGCCCTCAATGGGCTTGCCATCCACAGCGACGCTCTTCACACCGTACTGGACTGCAGCGGTATTATCCACTGCAATGTGATAGGTTGCTCCCCGGTAGCGGCGGGTAACGGTGAAGCCGCCCAGCGTGTGTGGGATACAGGGGTCTACCTTCAGGCCGTCCAGCGTGGGCTGGATGCCAAGGATATACTGGCTCACATTGAAGAAGGTCCATGCGGCAGTGCCGGTCAGCCAGCTGTTCTTTGCTTCGCCAAAGGTGGGGGCATCCTTACCGGCCACCATCTGGCTGTAAACGTAGGGTTCGGTGCGGTGGATCTCGGAAATATCCTCGATGTAGGCCGGGCATGTCTTGCGGTACACCTCAAAGGCCCGGTCGCCATGCCCCAGAACGGCTTCGGCACAGCTGATCCACGGATTGTTGTGGCAGAAGATACCGGCGTTCTCCTTGTATCCCGGAGGATAGCTGGAAATTTCGCCCAGATTGAGCTGATAACTGGTGTATGCAGGTTGGTGCAGAACCACACCGTACTTGGTATCCAGCCGTTCCTCTACGCTCTTCAATGCCTGCGCGGCCTGACCGGTCTCCTTGCCAATGCCAGCCATAACGCACATGCCCTGCGGCTCAATGAAGATCTGGCCCTCGGTGCACTCCTTGCTGCCAACAGGCTTGCCAAAAGCATCGTAGGCGCGGCGGAACCATGCGCCGTCCCAGCCAGAGGTCAGGGCCGCCTGTTCCACGCCGTCCACGGCCTTGCGGGCCGCAGCGGCTTCATCGGCAAGGTTCAGGTGGTCGCACAGTTCGGCGTACTCGTGGCCGTACTTGACGAACATGCCCGCAATGAACACGCTTTCGGCCACAGGGCCTTCGCTGGGACCGGTGATCTGGAAGCTCTCGCCCGGGTGCTCCGAGAAACAGTTCAGGTTCAGGCAGTCGTTCCAGTCGGCGCGGCCAATGAGCGGCAGGCCGTGGGGGCCAAGGTGGGTGACGGTAAAGTTGAAGCTGCGGCGCAGATGCTCCATCAGGCTCTGTGCCTTGCTGGCATCATTATCAAAGGGCACCTGCTCGTCCAGAATAGACCAGTCGCCGGTCTCGCGCAGATAGGCGGCAGTGCCGGCAATGAGCCACAGCGGGTCATCGTTGAAGCCGGTGCCGATATCGCGGTTGCCTTTCTTGGTCAGAGGCTGGTACTGGTGGTAGGCGCTGCCATCCTCAAACTGGGTGGCGGCGATATCCAGAATGCGCTCCCGTGCGCGGGACGGAATGATGTGTACAAAGCCCAGCAGATCCTGACAGCTGTCGCGGAAGCCCATGCCGCGGCCGGTCCCGCTTTCAAAGTAGCTGGCCGAGCGGCTCATATTGAAGGTGACCATACACTGATACTGGTGCCAGATGTTCACCATACGGTCCAGCTTTTCCTCGCCGGATTCCAGATGGTAGGTGGAGAGCAGAGCTTCCCAGTGGTCGGCCAGCGCCTTGCGGGCCGCGTCCACCTGTGCATCGGTGGCATAGCGTGCGATCATGGCGTGGGCACGCTCCTTGTTGATGACACCGGGAGCCGTGAACTTTTCTTCCTGTGGGTTCTCGATGTAGCCCAGACCGAAGAGGATCTTCTTTTCCTCACCCGGTGCAAGGGTGACATGGATGTGCAGCGCGCCCACCGGTGCCCAGCCGTGGGCGATGCTGCCGGAGCAGTGCCCGGCGTGGACGGCCTGCGGGTCTGCAGGGCCGCCATACACACCGCAGAAGGCATCGCGGGTGGTATCAAAGCTGGTAACGGGCGTATTGCTCCAGAATACCGCATAGTGATTGCGGCGCTCACGGTATTCCGTCTTATGGTAGATGATGGCCGGCTCCACCTCCACTTCGCCGGTGGAGAAGTTGCGCTGGAAGTTGGAGCTGTCGTCAATGGCATCCCACAGGCAGAACTCCACATAGCTGAACACATCCAGCTCTTTTATGGCATCCGTCTTATTTTTCAAAGTTAGGCGGTCCAACTCACAGGCATCGCCGGTGGGCACGAACAGCTCCTGCGCAGCGGAAACACCGTTCTTCTCACCCTCCAGAATGGTATAGCCCAGACCGTGGCGGCAGGCGTAGCTGTCCAGCTCTGTCTTGGTGGGCTGCCAGCCGGGGTTCCAGACGGTATCGCCATCCTTGATGTAAATGTGGTGGCCGTCCATATCCAGCGGGGAGCTGTTATAGCGGTAGCGGGTCAGGCGGCGCATCCGCGCATCGCGGTAAAAGCTGTAGCCGCCCGCCGTGTTGGAGACCAGACTGAAGAAGTCCTCGCTGCCAAGGTAGTTGATCCAGGG
>ENA-UERG01002350-UERG01002350.1-human-gut-metagenome-genome-assembly--contig:-NODE-2350-length-13706-cov-3.507667_pt1 | contig 13706 bp, 11 predicted proteins | sample MGYA00242954_ERZ507954 | MGnify/ENA primary metagenome ERZ507954 (study PRJEB26167, sample SAMN06115478) | human gut metagenome | host: Homo sapiens | place: China:Sichuan | collected 2015-01-21... | reverse complement strand
AATTTTTTCTTCATGTCTAAAACCCTCCCAAAAGTTTTATTTTTGTTGACAACAAGATCGTAACATCCTATCCCGTCTGGTAACAGGCACCGAATTTTTAAAATCGTGTATTATTTTTTAATTGCATAAAAAAGACACCGTTTCCTCCACCGGGCTTCTGATACTGATTATGCCATATAGCCCCTGTCAGTTCAGTGCCCTAATTTTAGAAAAGGTGTCTTATTTTTAAATTTTATTTTTTAATAAGGAATCCTACTATGCTTCCGGCATGGAAATCTTATCGAGAATTCCCGTCAGATGCGCGATCGTCACGCCGTAGTTGGTCATCGGAACGCCCTGCTCTCTGGCACACTCAATCCGCGACATCACATATTTGCGGTTAAACATGCACGCGCCGCACTGGATGATGAGATCGTAGCCGGAGAGATCTTCCGGGAAGTCCGTCCCGCTCACAATATCCACCGCAAGCGAATCGCCGAAGCGTTTTCTCAACATCCGCGGAATCTTTTCTCTTCCGATGTCCTCCTTCAGCGGCGCATGGGTACAGCACTCCGCGATCAGTACCCTGGAATGGGCGTTCAGCGACTCGATATGCCCTGCCCCCTCCACATAGTACGGCAGATCTCCCTTATACGCTGCAAACAGCACGGAAAAGGACGTGAGCATGCTCTCCGCCGGTTTGTTTTCATAGACATAGCCAAATACCTGGGAATCCGTAATGATAAGCTTCGGTGCCTTTTTCAATACCGCAAGCGCCGGTATCAGCTGATCGGTCGTCACACTCATAACCAGGCATTTCTTATCGAGAAGTTCGCGCAAAGTCTGCACCTGCGGCAGAATCAGCCTTCCCTTGGGTGCCTGGATGTCCTGCGGCATCACGAGAAGCACCAGATCCTCCCGGTCGACCAGTGTCCCGGTGATGAGGCGGCTGCCGTAATTCTCCGGCAGTTTGCGGATCAATGCTTCTTTTAATGCCTCCATGCCCTCTCCCGTCTTGGCGCTGACCGGATATGCCTCCTCACCGGTCTTCTCACGGATGGCGGCTGCCAGTTTATCCACCTGTGCATCCGACCGGATGTCCGTTTTCCCCACGACGAAAAGTACCGGCGTTCCGTGCTCTTTCAAAAAGCGGTACCAGTGCATTTCTTCCTCATCAAGCGCCGCGTCTCCATTCCCCGCCACAAGGAGCAGCGCAATATCCGTCTTTTCCGCTGCGAGACGTGTCTTTTCCATGCGGCTTTTGCCAAGTTCGCTCTCGTCGCCAAATCCTGCCGTATCTATGATAATGCACGGGCCGAGCGGATGTACCTCCATCGCCTTGTAGACCGGGTCGGTCGTCGTTCCCGCCACATTGGCGACAATAGATACCTCCTGTCCGGTAAAAGCGTTGATGAGTGCGGATTTCCCGCTGTTTGTTTTTCCAAATATTCCTATGTGCAGACGGCTGCTGCCCGGCGTCTCATTCAATGTCACTGCCATAACTTTCTTTTTCCTTCCTGCATACGAATTTCCCCTTGTCCGTATTACATCCATATCCGGCTTCCGGCTGCTGCCCGATCCCAGCATCGCTTCCGGCTATCAGAAGCGGAAGTCTCTCTTTCCCTCTGCAATATCATGAATGTGCTCGTAGGCGGTCTGCTTTACCTTCGGATTCGGAATCTTCTCAAGCTCACGGTCGATCAGCTCCATACCGATCTTTTTCGTCTCCTCGCTCGCATAATCCTCGAGATATTCTTTTAAGGTCATGAGCGCGTTCGGATGACAGCAGTTTAAGATCTGCATATTTTTGCAGAGCGCCATAAAACGGTCACCGGTTCTACCCTCGCGGTAACATGCGGTGCAGAAGCTCGGAATATAGCCCATTTTCATCAGCCAGTTCACGACCTCATCTAAGGTACGCTGATCGCTGACGTCAAACTGCTCGGAATTCTCCTCCTCCGGCTCCGGCTCGGCATAACCGCCGACACTCGTTCTCGATGCACCGCTGATCTGCGATACGCCGAGCGGAAGCACCTTCTCACGCACTGCCTGACTCTCGCGTGTGGAGATGATCATTCCCGTATACGGCACCGAGATGCGGATGAGCGCACAGATCTTTGCAAAAATATCATCGCTGATACCGTTGTCAAAAGCAGTCGGATCAATGTCATCGGCATGTTTGACACGCGGCACGCTGATGGTGTGCGGTCCGACGCCGTGCACGGCTTCCAAATGCTCCGCATGCATCAGAAGTCCGGCAAATTCATAGCGGTACATCTCCAGTCCGAACAGCACGCCGAGTCCGACATCATCGATGCCGCCCTCCATCGCACGGTCCATTGCCTCCGTGTGGTACGCGTAATCATGCTTCGGTCCGGTCGGATGCAGGTTCTCATAGCTCTCCTTGTGGTAGGTCTCCTGAAACAGGATGTAAGTTCCGATGCCGGCTTCTTTTAACTTGCGGTAGTTCTCGACCGTCGTTGCCGCAATATTGACGTTGACACGGCGGATGGCTCCGTTTTTGTGCTTGATGCTGTAGATCGTCTGAATACACTCCAGAATATATTCAATCGGATTGTTCACCGGATCTTCACCGGCCTCGATTGCCAGACGCTTGTGTCCCATGTCTTGAAGCGCCGTGACCTCCTTCACGATCTCCTCCTGTGTCAGCTTCTTTCTGGCAATGTGCTTGTTTTTCAGGTGATACGGGCAGTATACACAGCCGTTCACACAGTAGTTGGAAAGATACAGCGGTGCAAACAGCACGATACGGTTGCCGTAAAAGTCTTTCTTGATCTGCTGCGCCAGCGCATAGACTTCCTCGATTTTTTCCGGAATCTGACAGGCGAGCAGCACCGATGCCTCTCTGTGATTTAAGCCCTTGCGCCCTCTCGCTTTTGCGATGATCGCGTCGATCAGCTCCACATTGTCCTTGTTCGCATCCGCGTAGGCAAGCGTCTCCCGGATCTCCTCATCGTTGATAAATTCCTCTGCTTTTAATGATTTTGCGTTATACATACATTCTTCCTTTCTTTCCGGTCAGTTCATGCTTCCCGGTCAGTGTTTTTATTTTAAACCGCAGGACGGTAATCCCCGCGGTCGGTAACCACTTCATAGCCGATGCTCTCCATCCGCCTCTGCATGCAGAAACGACATTCTGCCGCCTCATCCCCCGTACAGATCTTATTGTCGTAAAGCTTATATTTTTCCCGCACGGAAACCGGCGAAAGATTCGGCATCACCACATTGGCGCCGGAGAGAATTCCCATTTCCCTTCCCTGCGGGTGGATCGTGCCGAGCGCCGTCGTCGCCGGAAGCAGCACATGCGGATTCATCAGCCGCAGGATGGAAAGCAGCCGCAGGGTCATCTCCAACGTCCCCGCAGTCTCCCCGCCAAACGGCGTGTCCTTCTGCGGAATGAACGGTCCGATTCCCACCATGGCAGGCGCGAGTTCCTTAATAAACATCAGGTCTTCATACAGCGTCTCCGTGGTCTGATACGGCGAGCCCACCATAAAGCCGCATCCGGTCTGATAACCGATCTCCTTTAGGTCCCGCAGACAGCGCATCCGGTTTTTAAGAGACATTTCCTCCGGGTGCAGCTTCCCGTAGTGCACCGCATCCGCCGTCTCATGCCTGAGCAGATACCGGTCTGCGCCGGCGTCAAAATATGCCTGATAGCTCGCTCTTTCTTTTTCCCCGATCGAGAGTGTCACTGCACAGTCCGGGTATGCCCGCTTGATGGCAGACACCAGACCGCAGATCCTTTCATCCGTAAAATAGGGGTCTTCTCCGCCCTGCAGCACAAAGGTGCGGAATCCAAGCTCATACCCCGCCGCGCAGCAGGAGAGGATCTGTTCCTTCGTGAGCCGGTAGCGCTCGGCACATGCATTGCCCCTGCGGATGCCGCAGTAATAGCAGTCATTTTTACAGTAGTTGGTGAACTCGATCAGCCCGCGGATATAGATCTGTTTTCCGTAAACCGCCTGTGCCGTCGTTCTAGCCTCAGCCCTAAGCCTCTCAACTGCCTCTGTATCTTCTGTTACAAGCAGACAATCCAGTTCCTCCGCCGACAGCATCTGCTCCGTCTTCAGACGCTCTATGATTTTTTCCTCGTGTGTCATATAAATCTCCATTCCGCAGACGCTTATACATTGGAATAGACGGTCTTTGCCGTGATTCCCGCAAGCCGTCCGATCTTCCCCGACAGTGCATTGATGACATCCTGCGGTGCATCGATGGCAACGCTGATAATGTGAACATTTTTTTCCCGGTAAGGGATTCCCATTCTGCCGATGATATGGCTGCCGTATTCGTGCAGCAGATGATTGAGCTGCTCCACGGACTCGGTGCTCTCCACAATGATACCGATAAGTGCAATTCTTGTCTCCATATTTTCTCCTAATAAAAAAGAATCCTGCCTGCGGGATTCTCCGCGCGCGGCGGGTCGCTCTTGCGACATCTTTCGTCTCCGCCGCAGTGCGATCCCCGAAGAGTTTTTTATGTAATAGGAACGAAGTTTCTGAAATCTCCTCTCAGATACGGCTCACGCTGGGGATACACGGCAGAACCTGCCCTACAGGGCATGGAATATCCCGCCGGTATCCTATCTACAGCATCTGTTCCGCACGCGCAGACCAGATGCAGACACTTTCATGACCGCCATATCTTCCGCCGCAGGCACTGCTTTTGGCGTCAGAGACTTTTGTTAAGGCAAGACAGCAAGAACGTATCTCACTGCAATGCTGTTTCAGCGTATCATGAAGTCTGTTCCCATTCAAGATCTTTCGTTGTATTTTTTGTGAAACAATTCACAATCTTTTCTTTTTCCGGTGGATCAAAAATCGGTTACACGGATACGTCCAGAGCATCGGGATCAGCATTCCGATCACCTTGATTACCATGTCGCACAAATTCCCCGTCCAGCCGTTTTCCCTTGCCCAGGTCGTCATCGCCGATCCGATCCAGCCGTTCGCAAAAATCATGAACAGTACCATGACCGCATAGAGTGCCATGCTGACCGCCGGATTGGCGTCCGCCTTAAAAGTAATCTTGCGGTTCAATATAAAGGCAATCGTATAACCCACGGTCGTCGAGATCATATAGGTATACAGATATCCCTTCGACGTAATGCCGATCAGGTTGAGAAAATGCGCGGTTACCGGTTCCGCCGTAAGCACAGCAAATGCCGTATTTAAAAGCAGCATATGCACCGCTAGCTCAACCACATTGGAACCGCCTCCCGCAAGCAGGAATTCATAAACTTCCACAGTTCCGCATGTCTGTCGGTCCACGCCGCAAATCCGCTTTTCTCCTGTCGTATCTCACCCATTGTTTTCCCCTTTTCTGCACGGTATTTTTCTTCCCTGGTTGCTCTTGTTCTGCCGGGTGCTTTCCGGCTTTCCCCATCCCTCTACAACAACAAGACTGCCAGCACAATCACAAGCGCCAGAAACAGCACCGCTTTTAAAATCATCGGAATCGCCGCCTCAAATGTGGCAGGTGCTTTGCCGGTCAGATAGTCAAATACCGGGCGCGACACTTTTTTTCCCACCAGTTCCTCATACGTTCTGGTATAAGTATGGTATTCACACGGCTTTTTTTCGTTCAGCACAATACAGCGCACGCCGCGCTTCGTACGGTTGCCGTAGACATTAAATCCCGCGGACGGTGTAAATCCAAGCGCAATGTTCCGGTAACGCCCCACGAAGTTGTTCTTATGGTCGTGTCCGACAAATACTGCCAGCACTTCCCCGCACTCCGAAAGCGCCTCAAACTCTCCGGTATTGACATCCGGCACCGACGGCGGTTCTAGAAAAATATCCCCGGCGCCGCAAGTTTCTCCCAACTTATAATATTCGTTCTTATGTGTCCGATAGGCACGCACCGCACCTTTTTCCCCGCGGTCGACACGCTTTAACACCTCATAATATTCGCGCATCGGGATATGTTGAAATACGATGGACGGCACATACATTCCGTTTTTCTCCCGAAGGTCTTCCCGCTGCTTGCGGTACCACGCAATGATCTTCGGATCAAATGCCTCGTAGCCGCCCTCCCTGGCATCCGTTCCGCTGTCAAACAGATACAGTTCAAACACATCCCTCCCGCTTCCGTCGAATGCCTCGATGGGAATGGCACAGGTTCCGCCCCCGTCAATCCCTTCTGCCTGCTCTCCGATGCAGTTCGGAAGTCTTTTGTAAATATGATAGAACTGATCCTGATTAGAAATTCCAACCTGGCAGTCATGATTGCCAAATGTCACTGCAAACGGAATGCCACGCTTTGTCACCGGCTCTAATAATTTTCCAATCGTCTGTGCTACCTCCCGCTCCAGCTCCTCTCCTTTTCCCTTGTAAGTCACACCATAGCCCTTGATCTGATCACCAGTGTAGACGACAAGATCCGGCTGTTCCTCCAGAACCGCCCGCTCCATCAGCGCGATCGTGTCTTTCGATATTGCGGGAATTTCCTGCATATCTGTAATCTGCATGATTTTAAAAGTACCGTCTTTTTGAAATCTCAATTTCATCCTTATTCTCCTTGATGTAAAAAAGGGAGACTGCGCCCCTGCATGTCTCCCTTGACCTTTTCTTAGTTATCTTCCCCAAAATGCTGTTCCAGATCTGCCGATAATGATGAAATCTCATCGATTTCAGCCGAAATGCTGCGGATGGAATCATTCTGCGATGTGATTGTGTCCGTGATATTCTGGATGGTTGCAGAATTTTCCTCTGAGGTTGCCACCAGCGTCTCGATCTCCTGCTGGATATTTCCAAAGTGTTCCTTCACATGTTCAATGATCTTATATTCTTCATCGACAATCTGGCTCGCCTCATCCGTCGCATCATTGATGTTACTAAAATAATCCATCAATCCGCCGACCAGCTCCACACTCGCGGAAGCAGCATCGGTGCCCGCCGTGATTTCTTTTGAGATCTGCCCAGTCGTATCCGTCAGCCAGGTCAAAATCTCCTGAATGTTGTTCGCCGCCTTGGCACTCTCCTCCGACAGCGCGCGGATCTCATCTGCAACCACCGCAAATCCTCTTCCGTGTTCTCCCGCACGCGCCGCCTCAATAGATGCATTTAACGACAACAGATTCGTCTGGGATGCAATGGAATTGATCTCTCCGAGAATCGATGTGATCCGGTTCATCTCGGTAAGCAGCGAATCGGTCGATTTGCGCGCGGAATCGACGGTCTCCTCCATGGAAAGAATGGAACTCTTTGCCGTCTGTATCGCTCCGTTTCCTTTTTCTACCGCGCTCTGCACCTTCTGAAATCCCTGATCCAGAGAAACTGCCAGTTCATGGTTCCGGTTAATCTCCGTTGTTGCCGCATTAATTTTATCCATCACGCTGACGGTTGCATTGGCGGTATCCTCAACCACCTGCCCCATCTGCGATGCCGCCGACTTCACGCTGGAGCTGCCGTCCGCAAGTGCATGCACTGAACTCATGCTCTTGTGGATCGTGGTGTTCAAATTCGTGGAAATCATATTGGCGACTTTCGCATTGTTCTGAACGATGGAAAGCGTCTCTTCCGTTTTCTTCACGACACCCGCACCGCGCTTTGTCGCAAAATAAAGCAGGATCGCTGTCACGATAAACAAAAATACGCGTGTCACCACCCCGGCCATCGAATAGTCGCTTCCCGCAATGGTCTCAGGACTGAAAATCATAAATACGACCGAAATAACCGTAAACGGCACTGCGAAATAGATGATAACCGACTCCATAAAATAGGAAGTTGTCATCGCTAAAAGTACAAAATTCGCCAGATACGGAATCGAATTGCCACCATATACCCACGAATACAACAGCGTACCGATCGCCGGCGGGAATACGAGAATCAGCACTTTTTTCACATCGTCAATCGAAAGGTAACATCCGATCGTAGAAATAATTCCCGCAACTACCAGAATTGCAATTCCACAGATTGCAAGCACGGTAAATCCGTATCCCATCAAAGAAACAAGGCTAAGTGCAACGACTGAGCACCAGACAATAATCAAATTCTGCTTGTGTAATTTTTCCATATCATGTTCCCTTCTAAAGAAAACCTATCATCATGTACACGTCTATTATATCATCTTTTTGCGCTGCTTTCTGCGCACAATATGAACTCGTCAGAGTTCATTATACCGCAAGATCAGATCAAGAACAATATTGTAACTTCAGGCTTTTTCGGTAACTTCAGGCTTTTTCGGTAAATCCTGAGGTTGACACGATGTTTTCGGTAAATTCTGGGACAGACAACAGTTTCTGCAACCCCAAGGCGGCGTGATCTTTTCTTCTTTTTCGGGTCTAACGTGGCGTTTTCCTTCTTCCAGACCCAACCATAGCTTGTTTTTCGTTGTTATGTAAACCTCTTTTTCTCATGCTCGGGTCCAGCGCGCGAAAAATGGGCTCTCGGACCCGGCTTTTCTTCCTTCCCAAATCCAGCGCACGAAAATCAGGCTCCCAGCCCCAACTTTTCTTTCTCCCCGCATCCAGCGCACGAAAATCAGTCACACAGCCCGTCCAAAGCTCGTTTTTCGTCATTATGTAAACCTTTTTTCACGCGCCACGCATTACAACGTTCCAAACGAATACCCCTGCGTCTGCGCCGCATCGATCAGATCTCCCAGCACCGCCGCATTTGTTGCCGACTCCGCATGCAGCAGATAGATGGCTCCCGGGTGCATCTTATTTTTCATCTTCTGCAGGCTTTCCGCCTGATCCGGCTGGTTGTCCACATCGTAATCCAGATAGGCAAAACTCCAGAACACGCTCTCGTATCCGCAGTTATTTACAACGGCGAGCGACTGCTCACTGAACTTTCCCGCAGGATAGCGGAACAGATTCATCTCATATCCAAAGGTATCTTTGATATACTGGTGGTTTCCCATGACCTCTTCCTGCTGCTGTTCCACTGTCAGCGAAGGGATACCCGCCGACGGGTGCGTCACACTGTGATTGCCGACTACATGCCCCTCGTCAATCATGCGCTGCACCAGTGCCGGTTCCGCCTTTGCATAAGGCTCCGTAACAAAAAAAACGGCATGCACGCCCTTTTCCTTTAACGTATCCAGAATGGATTCCGTGTAACCGTATTCATATCCCTCATCAAAGGTCAGATAGATGGTCTTTGTGTTCTCTCCGATGAAAAGCGCATGGTAATCCCCGTACTTCTGCTGCGCACTGACCGCATCGTTCGGGCGGTTGTCCGCATCGGTGTGGCTTCCCAGTCCCCAGCTCTGCACGGTGGTATCCAGCCCGTCAAGCGCAATCGTCTGCACCGCCGCATTCCCGCCGGCAGCGCTCTGTCCGTCTCCGGTACTGCTTCCTGTTTGGTCCGCACTCTGTCCGTCTCCGGTGCCATTTCCCGTTCCATCCGGGTTCTGACCGTCTCCAGTGCCGTTTTCTGTGCCGGCAGCGCTCTGTCCGTCTCCGGTGCCGCTTCCCGCTTCGCCTGTGCCCTGACCATTTCCATCCGTAACCTTGTCCGCACGGTATGTCTCCGCCGTTGCAAGCACTGCGTCACCGATGGCGGCAGCGTACGCATCCAGCTTTTCATCGAAAAGCTGGTTATCGGATGCATCGTTGATAAATCCCATCTCGACGATGCAGGACGGCATGTCCGAATGTACATTGATATAATAATTGGAGGATTCCCCGGTCTGGGTTCCCTTTTTCACGCCGCGGTTTCTCTGGATTCCCGCCGTATCCAATGCTTCCATAATGTGGTTGGCAAGGGCGTCCGTCTCCTCCAAACCGCTCGCCGAAATCCAGGTCTCTACGCCGTTCCCTTCGCCGTCGTTGCGGTGCAGCGACAACATATAATCCGCTCCGCTCTGATTGGCAATCCCGCACCGCTCTGACAGGCGCAAAAACGTGTCATCCGACCTCGTCATAACCACTTTTACATTTTTATCAGCCAAATAAGCTGCCACAGCCTGTGCCAGCTTCAAATTATCATCCTTCTCATAACGCCCCTTATAATCAGAGCCGTTGTCTTTTCCGCCATGTCCGGCATCCACGCACACAATCAGGGGATTCTCCTCTGTTTTCGTCTCCTCCGACCAGATTACCTCTCCCTCAATCTCCTGCGTTGCAGACTGCGTTCCCTGCATCAGGGACAGCCCCCGTCCCAACAGTTCAAACCCTGCGATCACGAGCAGCATTTTCACAATACTGTACTGTATACATACCAGATTCCGGATTCGTCTTTTCTGTCTCTTTGTTACATTCACATCACTTCACTCCTTGGATTCCTACGATTCTATTTTAGTCCTCTTTCCGTGAAAACGCGAATGAATCTTTATGAAGAATTTCTTAATATGAATCCGTCCGGATTCATCGTTCTAAAGTAAAAACTGTGCCAGAGCGTAATTGCTCACATCCTGCCCGCGTTCCGTCAGATAAATCCTCCCCGCGCGTTTTTCAAGCAGTCCTTCCTCCGTAAGATGCAGCAGCACCTCCTGATACACTGCCTCAATCTGTGTTCCAAACGTCTGTGCAAAACGCTCCCTGGAAATTCCCTCCATCATGCGGAGTCCTAAAAACATAAACTCTTCCATCTGCCCTTTTCGTGTAATGCGCTCTGCCGAAGCATGCAGATTCGTGGCCGGAAGCTGTTCCACCCTGCCGGATGCGCCGCTCCCCTGGCTATCCGTTATCTCATTCTACCAGATACCCTCACGAATATGTCTGGTTTCTTCCAGATACACATACAATTCCCGCGTGTTGCTGTAGCGGATATTCTCCATCAGAGACGACGCGCCAAGCCCCAGTCCCAGATAATTCTCCCGCTCCCAGTAACCGATATTGTGCCGGCACGCATAACCCGGTTTTGCAAAATTAGAAACCTCATAGTGCACATATCCCGCTTCCGCAAGCACCTGCTCGGTCAGCTTGGTCATCCGGTACACTTCATCCTCCGTCGGCAGCGCCACCGTCTGCATTCCCGCCTGCTGCTTGACCGCGTCAAACTTATACAGATCGTAAAATGGCGTCCCCTTCTCAATGATCAGGGAATAGGCGGAAATATGCTCCGGTTTCAGCCGCAGAAGCTGCTGCAAGGTGCGGGCAAAACTCTCTGCCGTCTGTCCCGGAAGAGAACTCATAATATCCACATTGACATTGTCGAATCCGTTTTTGCGCGCCAGCTCGTATGTCTTCAGGAACTGGTCAAACGTGTGAATCCGCCCGAGAATCTTTAATTCCTCATCCACAGCCGACTGCAGTCCGATGCTGATCCGGTTGATTCCCGCATTCCGGTAGACGGCAAACTTGTGATCGGTGACGGTTCCCGGATTGCACTCAATGGATATTTCCGCATCCGACGCCAGACGAAACGACCGGCGAACCGCCAACATGATCTGTGCCATCCACTCCTCTGTGAGCCACGATGGCGTGCCGCCGCCAATATAGACCGTCGATACCAGGTAGTCGCTGCAATGCGGTCCGTAATACGCAATCTCCCGGAGCAGCGCCTCCACGTAGGCTGCCTGCGTTGCCTCGTCCGCCGCAAAGGAAAGGAAATCACAATACTGGCATTTTTTGACGCAAAACGGAATATGAATGTACAATTCCATTGTTTTCTGACTCACTCCACACGCCGCTCCTTTCCCAAAAATATTCCAGACACTGCCATCACTGACGCTGCATTTTCCGATCTGTTCCTTTAATCTTCATCCAGCTTTAAGACGCTCATGAATGCCTCCTGCGGAATCTCTACATTTCCAACCTGACGCATGCGCTTCTTGCCTTCCTTCTGCTTCTCTAAAAGCTTTTTCTTACGCGAAATATCGCCGCCGTAGCACTTTGCAAGCACATCCTTGCGCAGCGCCTTGACTGTCTCACGGGCAATCACCTTGCCGCCGACTGCCGCCTGGATCGGAATCTCAAACAGATGTCTCGGAATCTCTTCCTTTAACTTCTCGCACATCTTTCTGCCCCTGTCGTAAGCGCTGTCCTTAAAGACAATGAACGAGAGCGCGTCCACCTGCTCCTTGTTAATCAGGATATCCAGCTTCACAAGCTCGGAACGCTCATAACCCTTCAGCTCATAGTCGAAGGAAGCGTATCCTCTCGAGCGCGACTTTAAGGCATCAAAGAAATCGTAGATAATCTCATTGAGCGGCAAATCATACTTGATGAGCGCACGGGTCTCCTCCAGATACTCCATACCGTTGTATACACCGCGCCGTTCCTGGCAAAGCGTCATAATCGCGCCGACATACTCGCTCGTCACCATGATCTCCGCCGAAACGACCGGTTCCTCCATATACTCGATCTCGGACGGATCCGGCAGATTAGACGGGTTCGTCAGATCGATCACCTCTCCGTTCGTCTTGTGCACCTTATAGATAACGCCCGGTGCCGTCGTCACGAGATCCAGATTAAACTCTCTCTCCAGACGCTCCTGCACGATCTCCAGATGAAGCAGTCCTAAGAAACCGCAGCGGAATCCGAAGCCCAGCGCCAGCGACGTCTCCGGTTCATACTGCAGCGACGCATCGTTGATCTGCAGCTTCTCCAACGCATCGCGCAGATCCGGATATTTGGCACTGTCCGCCGGATACATGCCGCAGTATACCATCGGATTGACTTTTTTATAACCCGGAAGCGGCTCCTCACACGGATGTGCGGCGTTCGTCACCGTATCACCCACGCGGGTATCCCGCACATTTTTGATGCTCGCACAGATGTAGCCGACCATCCCGGCAGACAGTTCGTCACACGGAATGAACTGCCCCGCTCCAAAGTAACCGACCTCGGTAACTTCGGACTGCGCCCCGGTCGCCATCATAAGGATCGGATCGCCGACCCGCACCGTGCCCTCCTTGATCCGGCAGAACACGATGACACCCTTGTAGGAATCATAGAGTGCGTCAAAGATCAGCGCCTGAAGCGGCGCTTTTGGATCGCCGGCCGGCGCCGGAATCTTCTGTACGATCTGCTCTAACACCTGATCGACATTGAGTCCTGTCTTTGCGGAAATGCGCGGTGCATCCTCCGCCTCGATTCCGATGACGTCCTCGATCTCCTTTACAACCTCGTCCGGCTGCGCGCTCGGCAGGTCGACCTTGTTGATGACCGGCATTACATCCAGATCATGGTCTAACGCAAGATACACATTCGCAAGGGTCTGTGCCTCCACGCCCTGCGCCGCATCCACGACCAGAATCGCACCGTCGCATGCCGCAAGGCTTCTCGATACCTCGTAGTTAAAATCAACATGCCCCGGGGTATCGATCAGATTGAAAATGTACTCCTCGCCGTCGTTCGCCTTGTAGATAATGCGAACCGCCTGCGACTTGATCGTAATTCCGCGCTCTCTCTCCAGATCCATGTTATCTAACACCTGCGCCTGCATTTCCCTGCTGGTCAAGGTTCCTGTTTTTTCTATAATACGATCGGCAAGTGTAGATTTACCGTGATCGATATGTGCTATGATACAAAAATTTCTGATTTTACTCTGGTCAATCGACATTCATTTCCTCCTGCCCGGTGCGCATCACTTCTGCCCTCCGGCAGCCACACGCATCACTTATCTGCAATATTATAAGGGATAAAGCCGGAAAACGTCAAGGGAATCGCGGTTCGCAAAAACCACGCAATTTATTTGCAAACCGCGCATATATGAACAAAATTTCACAATTTTACACTGGATTTTTCCCCAGAATATGATATGATATCAACGTCTATATTTATCGGCATGGGTTTTGGTTAATAAACC
>ENA-UERG01002338-UERG01002338.1-human-gut-metagenome-genome-assembly--contig:-NODE-2338-length-13748-cov-3.730012_pt1 | contig 13748 bp, 6 predicted proteins | sample MGYA00242954_ERZ507954 | MGnify/ENA primary metagenome ERZ507954 (study PRJEB26167, sample SAMN06115478) | human gut metagenome | host: Homo sapiens | place: China:Sichuan | collected 2015-01-21... | reverse complement strand
AAGTTTGATTCGTGAAGGTCTGCCTATTAACTCTTTCTATGGTTATAAGATGGGTGGTATCTATCAGACACTGGACGAAGTCTTTGCGGGGGTTCCTATGGAAAACCGCGCTCCTGATAAAGCATCGCATAATTCTCAGGTCAATACGTCACCGGGCGATATTTGGTTTGTCAATGTGAATGGCGATGATGTAATCAATGATTTTGACCGAACAGTTATCGGTAATCCTCAACCTGATTTTATTTTTGGGTTTAACAATCAATTCGGATATAAGAATTTTGATTTGAGTATATTTTTCCAGGGTTCGTACGGGAATGATATATGGAACGGCGTAAGAGTGTCTCATGAGGGTATGGAGAGTACTTATAACCAATTTACCTCTACATTGAATCGATGGAATGGGGAAGGATCCAGCAATACGATGCCTCGTGCTATTTATGCCGATCCGAACCGAAATAACAGAGCTTCGACTCGTTGGGTAGAAGACGGTTCTTATCTGAGGTTGAAAAATCTTACTTTCGGTTATCGTTTTACTCAGGATTGGTTGAAAAAGATCGGGGCCAAATCATTACGGTTGTATTTGAGTTTCGATAATTTGTGGACCTTGACCAATTATTCGGGTCTTGACCCTGAGGTGGGTCTTTGGGGACTGGACTATGGAATTTATCCTACTTCCCGAGTCTATATGTTTGGAGCATCTGTAAAATTCTAAATCTTTCGAATCATGAAAAGGACAATTATATCTACTATATCTGTTGTCGTTCTTTCGACTGTCTTGTCGGGCTGTATGGATAAACTCGAAATATTGCCGAACGACCAAATCATTACCGAAAACTTTTTCGAGGAGGGTTCTCCCGAAGAGATAGAAAGTGGTGTCAATTCTATGTATCAGCGGTTACAGAGTTCGTATATGTATAATTTGCGAATGTGGACATTGGATATTGTCGCCGGAGAGGGCCGTGTTGGAAATGAAGCTGGTGGAAACGGTCTCGAAACGACGCAGTTGTCTAACTTCACAGCGACCAGCGATAACTCCGGGGCTAAGGAATTATGGCGCGGACCCTGGGCGGGAATCAGTCGAACGAATTGGATTTTGACGAATATCGATAAATCTCCGAAGATTTCTGATGCAAAGAAAACCCAATACAAGGGAGAGGCTCATTTTTTAAGAGGGTTGTATTATTTCAATCTGGTACGGTTGTTCGGCGATGTGCCCTGGATAGATAAGCAACAGACTGCAAGCGATGATTTGCAGGTGTCGAGAACATCGAAAGATATAGTTTACCAGCACATCATTGATGATTTTTCTGATGCGGCATCGATGTTACCGGCTGTTTATGAAAATACGACCGACATAGGACGTGCGACGAAAGGGGCTGCATTCGGGTTACTCGCAAAAGTTTATTTGACATTGAAACGGTATAACGAAACTTTGGTTGCTATCGACTCGGTGACGAATCTTGGAGTTTATTCTCTTAATCGGAAATATGAATGGAATTTCAGCGATTTGCGCGAAAACGGTCCAGAGAGTTTATTTGAGGTTCAGTATGAAAAAGATGTGACAGCATATAGTGAATTTGATATATTGGGACAAGGAGGGTGGCATCACGAATATATGGCTCCTTTGGCAAGTATCAATATCGGAGGACCGTGGGGAAATTTCGGTTGGTTTGCTGTTTATCCCGAATTTGTAGAGAGCTATGAACCCGGCGATTTGCGTAAGTCGGTTTCTGTTTGGTGTGAAGGAGATGTCTATCAAGGCTGGTCTTATGATCCTACTTGTTCGCAAACGGGTCATAACGTGAAAAAGTTCTTGTGTGAAAATATAGGTGTCGACCGAGCGATGGATAGCCCACTTAATTTCCCGGTATTGCGATTTGCCGATGTTTTGTTGATGCAAGCAGAAGCGTTGAATGAGTTGGGTCGTTCGTCCGAGGCGGCTGCTCCGGCATCTTCCGAGAATGATGGCGGTCCGTTGAATCGAGTGCGTGTGAGAGCCGGTTTGCCTAATGTGACCACTACCGACCAAGTAGAATTGAGAGAAATTATCAGGCATGAACGTCGTATGGAATTAGCGTTCGAGGGTGGACACCGATGGTTCGATTTAGTTCGATACGATAACGATGGCGAATATGCAAAGACATTTTTCCAAAGTATAGGTAAAACTAATTTTACCACACCTAAGCATTTGCTATTGCCAGTACCTATCGACGATATAGATGCCAATCCTAATTTGTTGCCTAATAATCCGGGGTACTAAAATCGGGATTAGTTTTCCCACAGAGAGAAAAAGTATTGAGCGAAAAGCTTGTTTGATGTAAAAATGTAAATCATGAAAATACGAATTCTAACATTATTGTTTTCTGCTTTTATTATAGGAGCGAGTTATGCTCATGACGATCTTGTGTATAGAACCGCTTCGGAGTGGAGCTTCGATGCTGGAAATCAGTCGACTATTTCGGAAACGTACGGTTCTGCATTCTTGGGCGGGGCGGTGGTTGCCGATTATAATGGCGACGGAATTCCCGACATTTGTGAAATAGATACATCGGGCGAAGAGATACGTTGGATATGGAAACTGGGTAACGGCAACAATGAATGGAGCGATATTGAGGCTATAACGTTTGGAGAAACGGCTACCGATAAATGTGCGGTAGGTGATTTTAACGGTGACGGGAAAGCCGATATTGCCGTGATGAGATCCGGTTCTTCTTTGGCTACGTGGTATATAGATTATGCTCCATGTGACGGACAGTTCGATGAAAAGGGGAGATTCGGTTTATCGGGCGATATTCCGTTATCGGGCGATTTCAATGCCGATGGAGTAGATGATATTTGCGTATATCGCCCCTCTTCCGGTACTTGGTATGTTTGTTTCGCCGATATCTCAGGGTATCCAGAATTCGAGAGCCATTTGGCTATTAATGGAGTTTTGTTCGGGACGTCGGGCGATATTCCTTTTGTGGGCGATTTTGATGGCGATGGGTATGACGATATGGCTTTGTTACGAGCATCGGAGAACCGCGTATTGGTTAATCTATATGATCGAAAGAAACCTAAATATGAACATTATGCCGATCTGAACGGTGTCGGAGTTTCTGATTTGGAGATTACTGTTCCAGTACAGAATGTAGTGGCTGTTTCGGCGGCAGACATTGATTTGTCCCGTCCTAAATCATTGCCTTTGGCTACGCAGGAAGAGGTGGGATCAGAGGTAAATCTGCGACATGGCTGGACTTGTATTTTCGATAATTCTCTTGATGTGGATAAATGGGCTGCTGCGTTGCAATATGCGGGTATCAATACATTGGAATATCACCCGTGGATGAGAGCTCATGAGGAGGTTGCACCGGAGACCGAAACATGGAATACGTATGTCGGTGATGACCGTTTGTGGACCAGCAAGGCTATGATGAGACAGAAAGTAGAGAAGTTTCGATCGATAGGAGGGCGTTCAATTTGTTATACAGGTATTTATGCCAGTACGCCAGCTTTTGCTCTTGCACACCCCAGTTGGGCCATGAAAAATGAGGCTGATAAAAGTTTCATGACATACGGGGGATCTTATCTGTATTTAATGTCTACTAACGAGAATGTGAACGCTCCTTATGAGGTGAACGGAAAGAATTATAAGAGCTTTAATGAATATTTCATAGCGCAGGCCGTCGCTGCTCAACAGGAATATAATTATGACGGTTATCGTTGGGACTGGTATGGTTTGCCTGAAACGTATGTTTGTGACGGATTGGCCGGTACGGGAAATTTTTCTTATGAAATGGCACAATTTGTCAACCAATTGGATATTGCTGTTAAGGAAGTAAGGAGCGATGTTACGACTACGGCATTGCAACTTCCTTCGACTAGTGGAAATGTGCCCCATTTGACGACGGGAGCAGTGGTCAATCATCAGTTTATGGAACTTTGGCCGTATGGTACGGGAACAAAATATAGTGATTTGTATCGTGATATTTATGATGCTAAATCGCGTTATCCCGATAAACCTGTGTTCGCTAATTTTTATCCTCCGACGGAAATGAATTTATCGACCAGTTGGCCGGTTGAAAACATAGATTACCAATTCGCTACCTGTCTTTCGGCAGGAGGATACCCGTCTGCGCAGGTGGTCGACGGAGTTGCCGGATTTACCGATCCTGTACCGTTTCATGCCGTAAATTATCCGGCAAGCGTACTCGAACGTATCGCCCAGTGGAATAAATTTGTTGCTGCTTATGGTGCTTATTTCTATTATTCGAATCCGGCTTATCTTATTACCGATTATGTCCGGGGAGACTTTACGGTTTCGGGGAGTAATAGCGGAGTGTTCGGGACGTTGAAAAAACGTTATGATAAAAGGACACGTGAGATAGATGCTTTTGTCGTGGATCTTGTGAACTATGGCAACAGCCTAGATTTACGTTGGGACGAAGTTAATACAGTTCCTTCTTCTACACAGGTTTCGGTTTCATTTACTTTACCCGATGGTTTTGTCGCAGATAAACTGTATTGCATTACTATCGACGGAAGAAACGAAGTTCCCTATTCCTTGAACGGCAATAAAGTGGAGGTTTCTCTTCCATCGGTGTCGGTATTTGCTTCGTTGGTACTGACTTCGACAAAATCGCAAGAGCTCCCTTCGGAACCGAGCGGGGTAGGAAGTATGCCAGAATTGTTTACATTCGGTTATGATGCGAAAGGTGAGACTTTAAATAAAGATGAGGCTACCTATATCCCTGTCATGCAAGAGGGGAAACCTTATGTAGTAGCCAGCGAGTTCGGCGGGAATGTGGCCGAGTGGTATGAAATCACGGATGCTTATCAGGGAGAATCCGCTATTCGCGTGACTGCCGGCGATATTCGGTTCAATACGACGGACAACGGAGCAATTCGGATTCCTATCGAAAAATTCAACCGGTTCAAACTTGCTGTTCGTTCGAATAATACGACTGCCTCATGGTTCGGATTCCGACTATTGAAACCGTCTGAAACATCGTCTGTGTGGGAATCGAGGGACTTGTATTATCGCGTAGGTTATAGTCAGCCTAATATCGCTTATATCACATTGACTCCTGTGAAACCGCAGAACGGAGTATGGGTAGAATATAAGCGGGATATTTTGAGCGATGTGATTGGTCTGTGGGGTGTGGAATGGGCAAATGCGATCGTAACCGATGTGCATTACGGACCGGTAGATAGAAATAGTGCAGACTATGATAACTTGATTTTTATGTCGCCCGATTATAACAGTGGAATCGATAATCAAAAAAAAAACGACAAAATAAAGTGTTGGACCGAAAACGGTAGAATATGCATTGAGGGTTCCGATTTTTATCGGGGGAAAGAGTTCCGTCTACAAATTACCGATTTGTCGGGGCGGGTAATTGGTATGGAAGACTGCATTGTAGATAGTTATCGATTATTATCCGAGACGATACTTTCGATGCCGGGTGCATATTTTATACAGGTCATAGATAAAGAAACTGATGTGACGGTGCTGCAGATCCGTTGCATCGCAAATTAAAATAATGTATAACAATAAAAGTGATTACCATGAGAAAAATTGTCTTTTTATTAACAGCTTTATGCTTATCCATGAGTGCATGGAGTCAGGACGGATTGGTATATTGGTCGCAAGCCGACGGTTACAAATTCGATTTTGATTTAGATGGAACGGTAGATTTTTCGTTACCGACACAAACGACTGATAAAGCTATTTCGCAAGTATTTGTGTTCGATGCGAATGGCGATGGGTATTTCGACCTTTGTGAGCTCGATTTAAACGATAATCTCATTAATTGGATTTTTTATTATAATGATGGGAATAATAACTTCGTAGACCCTCAAACAGTCATATATGGCATGTCGGAAGGAGATAAAAAATTGGCCGGAGATTTTAATGGTGACGGTATCGGCGATGTGGGTATCCGTCGCGATAATGAGTTTGGCCTTTGGTGGCTGATTACGTTCCAAGCGATGGCTCCTGATGTAAACCAACAGTTCGGAATTAGCGATAAAGACTTATTGGTTGCCGGAGATATGAATGGAGACGGGCAGGACGATATAGTGTGCTATGATAAGGGTTCTTGGTTATGCTCTTTTACTCCGTCAGATACGGAATATAAGACTCCCGATTTTGTCTCAAAAGATGTGCAGGTGACTTTCGGTACATCGTACGATATACCTGTGTTGTGCGACGTGGACGGTGACGGGTATGCCGATATGGGGTTGTGTTCTGTCGATGACGAGGAAGTTAGTTTTAATCTCCATAGTGCGACGAAAACTGCAAATAACGGATATAGCAGCGATAATGGTCGAGGTACTTTCGATAAGGTTGTACTTATGCCTTCGGGTATAAATCCTACTTGTGTATGTGCTGTAAAGAGTAAAGGAACGACCGGCATCGAATCGGAGCATGCCGTGGCAAATGTCAGTGTATATCCTACCTTAGTACGGGCTGGGGATTCTTTTACCGTGAAAGGTAACTATGTGACGAAAGTGAAAATATACGGTATGATGGGACAACTTGTTAAGGAAATCGATACCGACGGTAGCATGTCGACGGTTGTCGTTTCGGTTGATGGTTGGGCTCAGGGAACATATTTTGTTTGTTGCGAAAGTGAAGGTGCCGTTTCTTCGTCTAAATTAATCGTTCAATAAGTGAATTGAGTCTGTATGAAAATCTATTTGAAATATATATTTCTGTTTCTTATTGCCGGGAGTATCTTTTCTTCGTGTAACCAAAAAGATGAGAAGGTGTATTCTTTTTGGGCACTTCAAAATAGGGCGACGGGAGAATATTTGTATGAAGACGACGGCGAATGTAAATTCAGCCGTGAAAAGCAAGGCGATAAGTCTTTGTGGAAAATAGCGGCTGCTGAGGGCGATCATGTTTGTATCGTAAATAAGAAGAGTGGTAGATATTTGTCTCTCGATAATGGGCAGGTCGTTTGTTCTGTGGTCGATCAACCGGTTACCGAATCTGCCGAATGGTACTACGGGAATTTCGATTTTGTTACTCAAACTAATAGCGGCTGGTACACAATTTCGAATCGTTCGGCCGAGTCGAATTTGCATTTGGTGGAAAAAGATGGTACACTTTGCATGCAGGATAACGCAAACAGAAATACCGATTTTTCTGCCCATTGGACTTGGGTGAGAGAAGAGGGTACGCCTTTGCCTTATTCTTTTACTCCCGATGGAGTTACGGATGCTTCTTTTTTGGGAATACGAACGGCTAAGGCTATTTCTCCAACCGAGATACACTCCGATTATCACGGAGAGAAAGTATGGAAATTATCTCAGGATATTTCGTCTTTTCCGAAATTTTCCACTGAAAACAATTTGTTGATAGAGGCTCTGTACAATATGGCATTGGAAGAGATGTTGATGGATGTGCGCAGCGACAGCACATTTAGGGCCGGCGCTCTTTGGCCCGATACATGGACTCGTGATGCCGTGTACAGTATATGGTTCAGCTATGCATGGATTATGCCGGAAGTGTCTCGGAAAACTCTCGATAAGCAGACTCTTCGTAATCCTCGCGAGGCCTTGCAGGACACAGGTAGCGGAGGTTCATGGCCTATATCGACCGACCGTGTGGTGTGGGCACTCGCTGCTTGGGAGTACTATCTGTACACAGGAGATAGTTCGTGGCTCGAAGGTGCTTATGAAGGTTTGAGTTATACGGCTCGAAAGGACATTCATGTAGCATTCGATAAACGCATAGGGCTGTTCAAAGGGGAGACTTGTTCGATGGACTGGCGTACCCATACTTATCCGAATTGGTTTACCAATGTGACGATAGGCAGTTCGTTTTCTTGTGGAACAAATGCGCTGCACATGTTCATGTATGAGTTTTTGTCGAAGGCAGCCGGAATACTTGGTAAACCGGAAAGTGAGAAAACATATTGGGAAAGTTTCAGGAATGTGTTGAAGGATTCGATAAACAAACATTTCTGGAACGAAGACAAAGGTTTATACGAGTGTTACTTGTATCCCGAAATTTCGGGGTATAAGGCTTCGGAACGGGTCGGTGTCATGTCGAACGGACTGTGTGCTGTTTTGGGAGCGAGCACCGATGAGCAAATTCGCCGTATGGTCGGTAATTTCCCGCTATATCCATACGGGGCTGCTGTTCTTTATCCTTCTATTCCCGACGATTTTGCATACCACAATAAAAGTATTTGGCCGGTTTGGCAAACACCGTATATGTATGCGGCTCGTCAGGTGGGCAATATATTGGCAGTGGAACACATGGCGGCTTCTTTAACGAGAGCTTCGGCTCTTTTCCTGACACATAAGGAGAATATGACTTACGACACCGGATATGATCGGGGTACAGCTTTGAACTCGGATAGGCAACTGTGGTCGGTTTCTTCCTATATCAGTTTGGTGTATAGAGTTTTGTTCGGCATGAATTTGACGGAACGAGGAATCGCATTTAATCCTGTCGTACCCGATATAGTGAACGGCTGGCTTTCTTTGTCGGATTTCCGCTATCGCGATGTGACGATAGATATAAAGGTATCTGGAAAGGGAAATCGGGTGAAATCGTTGAAAGTCAATGGCGAGAAACAAGCATTGCCTTTTGTCCTTCCAGCCGATAGTAAGGGGGAATATTCGATCGAGATAGAAATGATGATCGATGAACCGAAAGGCAAAATAAATTTGGTGAAGGCTGGACCCGGGAAATGTTGGTCGCCGGTAGAACCTGTTTTGGTATTGAACGGTTCGACTCTAAGTTGGAAGGAAGAGGAAAATATGAAGTACTACCTTCATTCCAATTTTTCTGAGGAGGATAAACTGGTAACCTCTCCTTACGATTTAATTGGGGCTCCCGATGGATTTTATTCGGTTTATGCTGTCGATGAAAAAGGATTTGCATCGGATATGTCCAATGCGGTTGTTTATTCTACTTGGCAATCGGTTTGTGAAGCGGAGCAGAGCTCTCATTCAGGAACGGTTTCTAATCTTCACAAAGGATTTTCGGGGAGTGGCTTTGTTATCGATTTGTTTGCACGTCCGGCTAATGTGAAGTTTCAGGTACAAGTCCCCGAGGCCGGCGATTATGCCATAGCCCTTCGGGGTGCTAACGGACACGGGCCGCATGGTACATGGTGCGCCATACGTTCGGTAGCAGTGGACGGAAACGACGCCGGTACATTCATTTTGGAAGCAACAGGCGATTGGAAACAATGGTTGGATTCCAATTATATTGTTCTTCGAGGGTTGAATGCCGGAGAACATACGGTGTCGCTTTCTATCGATCCTGAGAAGAAGGGATATGACTTTAATATGTCGCATGGACGGGAAGACGCTAATGATTGCCATATCGACTGTTTAAAGTTGATTCGACTTTAATAAAGTCTTATTGTTTATTTAGGAAAGAGAATATCTTGCTATGCAGGGTATTCTCTTTTTGTTTTTAACGGACTTTTTATGATCCTGCCAAAAAATCTATTTGTCGGCAGTTTAATCATTGGAAAAATAAGAAAGAATATTTTTAAATTTAAGAAAATAATTCCTATATTTGACTAATAGATTGTTCGAAACTTTATGGCGATAATATAAATTTCAATATGGAAATGAAAAGAATATTTTCGGTCGTCGTCTGTGCTGTGGGAATTTTTTTCTCCATGACAGCCGAGAGCAAAGACGGATGCTTGAAAAGTTACGTATCGGCGGACAGTTTGCTCTTGTATGAATATTACGAATCTCATATTTGGGTTAGCCCATTGAACTATACCCGGGTATTCTCTGAACAGAGGGCCGTTGCGCCGGACTGGTTTCATTATCGGGACAGGGTGATAGAGCTTCGTGTTCTTGCGCTGAGGAAGCGAATCTGGGAGGAGTATTTGCGAGATTATCCTTTGGAGAGAGGATCCGTACGTGTGTGGCTCGTTTTTTCTCTTCGTACGGGTGAGTTGGAAACTGTGGAGGTAATGTTTAGAAAGGGGATATTAGAAGATGTCGACAGTTTCCCCGCACGGGAGATTATTGCGATGTGCATGAATTCCGATTGGAGTGGAAGCACGTATATAATGGAGCATGAACCGGATAAATATGATAGCATGTACACGGAGTATTTTTTTTCGCTATATTATTAGCGTGAAGAATAGGAGTAAGTCTCGTAATTGCATAAAAAATTGAAGGACGAGTGTGAATAGGTTTTGTGAAAATGTTTTATCTTCACCACCAAATAATGAATTATGGCATCTTATTCCAGAAAATCGACCCGTAATAAAGCTCTTTGGGGATATCTGTTGCTTATTGCCGTTTTGTTGTCATCTTCGTGGTTTGTGTATCATGAGATAAATTTGTTGGTATCGATAAAAGCGGTCGAGGCAGATATGAGGCTGAAACGTCAGGAGATGTCTTCCGCTTTATCGTCTCTGTATAGAGCGGAGACGGTGGGACAATCGCTCGTTTGGGGACAGTTTTCGGATTATCCGGTATATAGGAGAGTGACGAATGATGCCGTAACATGTGTGGATTCGTTACGTCGTATTACATCGGACTCTGTCCAGCTGTCCCGAATCGATAGTATTATCGGTCTGCTGAATCGGAAAAATGCGGTTATACGGCGATTGATGGGAACCACGATCGATGTGGCCGAGGAGCAAAACCGGAAAATAGAGGATATGATGAAACAGCAAGATTCGTTGATCCTTATTCAGAATCGTCAGCAAAGATTGGTTCGACAGAGCGATTCGCTGATAGAGAAACGCCGCCGTAAAAATGTGTTCGGACGAATAGCCGATGCTATTTCGGGGAAAGCACCTACTCGGTTAGATAGCATTCGGATAGAATCGAAACGTATAGGAGCGTTGAGCGATTCGTTGGCTGCCGATTTGAAAGCGATGGAAAGCGGTTATAACGAGATCCGGGAGTTGTCTCAACAGGCTCTCGAACGGGAGCGGTGGCGATTGAGAAACGATAATCAACGGTTGAACGGTCAGATCAATCGTCTGATGAATAGCTTTGAACGAGAGCAACTTATTGTATCGGAGAAGATACAAGAACGAAATGAACAGATTCGTCAGGAGTCTATGAGAGCTTTGGTCGCTGTGGCTTCCGGTGCTATTTTATTGGCGGTTATTTTTGGGGTATTGGTTTGGAAAGGTTGGTTAAGGGACGATCGTTTCCGTAGGGCATTGGAAGAAGCTCGGAGACGAGCCGAAGATTTATTGGAGGCCCGGGAAAAGTTGATGTTGACTATAACGCACGATTTTAAGGCTCCGCTCGGTTCTATTATCGGATATGTGGAATTGATGATGAGGCTGGATAATACCGAACGGCAAAAGTTCTATTTGCAAAACATGAAGGCATCGTCGGATCATTTGCTTTCGCTGGTAAGCGATTTGCTCGATTTTCACCGTTTGGAATCTCATAAATTGGATATAAATCGTATTGCTTTCAGCCCCAAAGTATTATTCGATAAAATAGTATCTGCTATGCAACCTGTGGCGGATAAGAAACAACTGAATCTGATATTGAAAGTTGAGAAATCGGCCGATGCCAATTTTTCGGGCGATCCGTTAAGGATTAAGCAAATTGTCGATAATTTGTTGTCCAATGCTTTGAAGTTTACAGCCCGGGGTACGGTGACGATTCATGTGTTTGTGCGTGTCCGATATCTTGTTTTTTCGGTTAGCGATACGGGACGGGGAATAGCCCGAGATGATTTGGAACATATATTTCAGGCTTTTACACGGCTTTCTTCGGCACAGGGAGTCGAGGGGTTTGGATTGGGGTTGGCTATTACTCGACAGCTCGTCGATTTGATGGGCGGGCGTATAGATGTCCGCAGTGTGGAGGGTGTTGGCAGTACGTTTACCGTGGAAATTCCATTGGAAGAAGTCTCGGAGAAGACCGGTGATACGAAGGCTTTTTCGGGGAAACGTTGCCTATTGCTCGATGACGATAAATTACAATTGACACTTTTTGAGAATCAGTTGAAACAATTGGGTATAGAATCGGTTGCCTGCATGAAGGCCGAGGAGATTTTGGGTTATCTGGAACATGAGCATTTCGATGCTTTGTTTACCGATATGCAGATGCCGGAAATGGACGGAGTGAGTTTTTTGAAATTTTTGAGGGAGTCTCATATCGCTCTGGCGAGAAAGCTTCCGGTTGTAATGGTTACGGCGAGGAGCGATGCAGACCAATTCCTTTCGGAAGGTTTTTCGGGAATTTTACACAAGCCTTTTTCGTTGGCGCAATTATCTTTTTGTTTATCGGGGATTTGGAATGAAGAGGCAACTCCCCGTGAGATAGAAGATGAGGGTGAAAGAGGAGAGGCTCCGTATGATTTTGCGGCTCTTACGGCTTTTGCCGAAGATGATGCGAAGGCTCGCCGGAAAATATTGGAGACATTCTTTCAGGAGATAAATAGCCAGATAGAGGAGTTGAAAGGGGCCGCGGCTCGTCGCGATGGGATTGTGGTATCACGTATTGCTCATAAGTGGCAACCGATTTTCGCCATGTTGAAAATTTCGGATATGTTGCCGGTGTTGTCTCGATTGGAAGAGGAAGGTGCGCATAAGTGGACCGATGAGCTGTCTCGAAATCTTGATAAGTTGTTGGTCTATGCTGAGAAAATACGTACAGGCCTTAAATTGGTATTGGCAAAGGAGGAATAATTATGAAGCATATTCTCATTGTAGAAGACGATACGACATTTGCTGTTATGTTGCAGACGTGGCTTTCCAAGAAAAAATTTTCGGTAGCATCTGTTTCGGGAATTGCAGCAGCGAAAAAAACTCTTATTGAAAGTTCGGTCGATTTGGTGCTTTGCGACTTACGTTTGCCTGATGGAGACGGCATCGATTTGTTGGAATGGGTGAGCAATCGGAATGTAAATGTTCCTTTGATCGTAATGACGAGCTACGCGGCTATCCCGTCGGCTGTTCAGGCGATGAAACTCGGTGCGAGAGATTATATATCTAAGCCGGTGAATCCGGAAGATTTATTGCAAAAGATTAACGAGGTTTTTAATGCGGGTGTCAAGACTGGGAAACAGATTCCTGTGTCTGAATCTGTACCGGAGGAAACAAATTATTTAGAGGGGCAGAGTGAAGCTGCCCGTCAATTGTATACTTATGTGAAGTTAGTGGCTCCGACCTCTATGTCTGTGCTGATCAATGGGGCCAGTGGGACAGGAAAGGAATATGTGGCTAAACGGATACATCAATTAAGTAAACGTTCGGAGAAACCGTTTGTCGCCATCGATTGTGGAGCCATTCCGAAAGAATTGGCTGCTTCTGAATTTTTCGGGCATAAGAAAGGTTCGTTTACGGGAGCGATTGAGGATAAAGTCGGTGCTTTTATAGAAGCAGATGGTGGAACGATCTTTCTTGATGAAATAGGAAATCTGAGTTACGATGTTCAGGTACAGTTGCTACGTGTGTTGCAAGAACGCAGAGTGAAGCCCATCGGGACTACAACGGAAGTAAAAGTCGATGTGAGGTTGATTGCTGCGACAAATGAAGACTTGAAGGCGGCTATAAAATCAGGTGCATTTAGGGAAGATTTGTATCATCGAATCAATGAATTTACGATCTATATGCCGCATTTGTGCGAACGAGGTGAGGATATACCGTTGTTTGCTAATTTCTTTTTGGATCAAGCCAATCGAGAACTCGAAAAGCCTGTTCCCGGATTTTTGCCGGAAGCGATGGAACGGATTTCTCAATATACTTGGCCGGGAAATTTAAGAGAAATGCGTAATACTGTTATGAGGGCGGCTTTAC
>ENA-UERG01002329-UERG01002329.1-human-gut-metagenome-genome-assembly--contig:-NODE-2329-length-13759-cov-5.941310_pt1 | contig 13759 bp, 15 predicted proteins | sample MGYA00242954_ERZ507954 | MGnify/ENA primary metagenome ERZ507954 (study PRJEB26167, sample SAMN06115478) | human gut metagenome | host: Homo sapiens | place: China:Sichuan | collected 2015-01-21... | reverse complement strand
CATATTCGTTTGTTAAGAATTTGCTGATTTGAATTGTAACGATGTCTTTCATTTTGCTACCTCTTTCTTAAAAAATAAAACGCTCTCGATAAAATCAAGAGCATTAAGTCAAGACGTAACAATATAAGTTAGTTTGCGGACAAAACGGCAATTGATTTTATCAGTGTTAAGTTTGTCATTTTGTCCACCTCCTTTAAGTATCAATTTTGTACTTTTATTATAGCACAATATTTTCCATAAGTCAACATCTAATATGTCAACTATTAGTTGTTACAAGAAAAGCTTGGCGCACCTGCTTTATCGCAGGCACCTCAAGGGATGCTTTTTCTGGTTCGCGCCGCCGAAAAAGATATCATGGCTTCTTTTGAAAAGGCAGAGGTGCGTAAAATCATCGCACTTTCTGTCATCAAAAACGGGTAGCTACAGGAGTAAGGTTCTGCGGCAAGCCGTTTTGGAGTGGAGACGGGTTCAAAGTAAGCGTTTCTTCTCGGCAATTGTTTGTCCATCGAAACGTATATAACTGATGAAGGAATCCGAATCCAACCCTGCTTCAACGATATGACCATCAATGCTCGCAAACAAATTATGGGAAAATTCAATCACGGCTTTCTTTTCATCATATACTTTTCCGTTGACGACCAATTCGTTGACGGATTTGATGCGACGATAAATAATACAAAAATCTTTAACGCTTGCGCTTAATAAGACTTTTTCTTTTTTTACTTTGTCTGCATTCCGCAGGGGTGGCGTATCAACGCGGTGCGCCCCGTCCTTGATCTTCGCTTTTTGCTTTTTTTGACGGGCGGTTTCTTTTTTCTCTGCTTTCTTTTCAAGCCCCAAAAGCAATAAGATGACGAAGGGAGCAAGGCACATAAATGCGCCGATCCAGATGTATCCTTTGTTATAATTATAAGTGGCTTGCTGCGAATTTTCAAAATTCAGAAGTTCTTCCGTTTCGGTTCGGATTTCCGCAATATAGTGATTGTTCGGATTGACAAGCAAAAACAGCTTTGTGCCCTTCTCCATCGCTTCAAAAGACTTGAGAAGTTCCTCCGGTACGGTGTGGGGGTGAAGCTCGTATTCGACTCCGTCCCGAAAACAAACGGATCGGTAGTTTTTCTGCGATTCCAATTTTTCAAAATAGCCGACATAGACTTCCGCCTCATCGCGGGCAATCGGAACATCCTTCCGAATCGGCAGGATAAACGCAAACAAACCGACAGCAACACCGACAACCGGAAACAGCATTCTTAACAGAATGCTCGTTTTCAGCTTTTCAAGAAAGGCATCGGTCAAAGTTTTTTCCATAAATACCTCTGTGAGTGAAGCGTGAAAAAGTGAAGAGTGAAAAAGAAAAGCCTTCCCGAACCAAGTTCGGGAAGGTCTTTTTGGTTGCGGGGGTGGGACTTGAACCTCACGACCTCCGGGTTATGAGCCCGACGAGCTACCAACTGCTCTACCCCGCGATATTCTGTTTCTCCGATCCGACCCGATGGTGCCGGTGACCGGGATCGAACCGGTACGATGCTCTCGCATCACGGGATTTTAAGTCCCGGGCGTCTGCCTGTTCCGCCACACCGGCGTTACACACCCTCGGAGCCTGCTTTCCTTTTCGGTTCGCATTTATTATTATATCACGTTCCGCTCCTTTTGTCAATATGTTTTTTGAAAAAAGTTCGCTTTTCTCAAAACTTTTTCTTTTGCCCTTGACTTTTTCTCCCGCTCGGGTTACAATATAGGGGAGTTGATTCTCCAAGGAGACTGTTTATGAAGCGTTCTTTGTCCGACGGCGGGTTCGTTTGCCGTCCCATTGCCTACATCCGAACCGATTTCCCCGAAAAATTCGGCATTCCGCGCCAGAGCGGTCTGCTCCCCGAACTGGAAGCGCGTATCGTTTTTCTGCCCGCGTTCCGCAATCCGGACGCGCTGCGCGGCATCACGGGCTTTTCGCACCTCTGGCTGCTTTGGGACTTTTCCGCCGTACCGCACAATGCAAAATTTCAGCCGATGGTTCGCCCGCCGCGCCTTGGCGGGAACACGCCCGTCGGGGTGTTTGCCTCCCGCTCGCCGTTCCGACCCAATCCGATCGGGTTGTCCTCGGTTCGTCTGCTTCGGGTGGAGGAGACCGAGGCGCAGGGGAGCGTTTTGGTCGTTGGCGGCGCGGATCTGATGGACGGAACGCCGATCCTCGACATCAAGCCGTACCTGCCCTACACCGACTGTCATGTGGGTGCGAGCGGCGGCTTTGCAGAGCCTGCCATGGCGCACCGGTTGGAGGTGGACTTTCCGCCCGCATTGTGTGCTCTGCTCCCTGCGGAAAAGCGCGCTTCGGCCCGGCTTCTCTTGGAGAACGACCCGCGCCCGTCCTATCAGGACGACCCCTCCCGCGAATACGGGGTCAGTTTTGCGGGGTGGAACATCCTGTTTTGTGTGTCGGGGGATCGCCTGACGGTTACGGGGATGGAGTCGCTTGTCTAACATCCCTCCCCGAACGGAGTCCGGGTAAACGGTTGGTAATCCCGTTATGAGATTTACCGTGCGAAGAAAATATTGAAAACGGAGAATGACTACGGGAAAGCCGAAGAATTTTTTGCGGTATGAAGTCCCAAAGGCGCATACAGCGAAAATCGCTTTCTCTCTTTCCCGAAGTTCCAGAAGAAAGGATTTTTATGCTCAGTGAAAAAGAAATAACAGAAGGTTTTGAAGATTATAAAAAATTCCGGCATCTGTACCTGACCGCTTTTCCGAAAGAGGAGCGCGTTCCGGCAAAATATCTGATGAAACACAACGACGAAAGCGAGTTGATCGCCTGTTACGACGGCGAGACTTTCTGCGGGTTTTATTCAACGCTCACGTTCGGAGATATCACACATATTCTGTTTCTTGCAATTGCGGAAAATCTTCGCGACCACGGATACGGCTCGCAGATTCTCCGATTGGTATCCGACCGTTATCCCGGCAACAGAATCATTCTTGATATCGAGGCGGAGGATCCTTCGGCGCCGAATGCCGAACAGAGAACGAAGCGCAGGGCATTCTACGAAAGAAACGGTTATACCGATTCGGGGATTGCCTATGAATGGAAGGGCGTTCCGTACCGTATCCTGATCCGGAACGGGAGTATTTCGAAGGCGGAATTTGATGCTTTCTGGGATAACCTTGACGAAGTCCGCAAAAAGGAAATGTGAATGCGGGAAGGGGAGACGGTTTTCGATTTTTCCATAGGAAAGAAGGGGTGACGGTTGCCAGTAAGCTGAACCGTCACCCCTTCGGGCTTCTTATTTGCACGCCGCTTCCACGCGTTCGGTGAAGCCGTTTTGGCAGAGCGTTGCCATGCGCAGAAGCATGGCGGTTACCGCGTCGCCCGTTGCAGAGCCGTGCCCCTTCATGACGGGGGCTTTGACACCGAGCAGGATTGCGCCGCCCTGCGTGTTGTAGTCGTACTTTTCGCGGACTGCGGAAAGCGCTTCCCGCACCGCTTCGGGCGCATCCGGGAGACGTTCTTCCAGTTCGGCGATCACGGCTTTTGCCACGCCCTCGATGGATTTGAGCAGGATGTTCCCGTGGAAGCCGTCGCAGACGATGACATCGGTCGTGCCTGCGAGCGCCGCAGTCGGCTCGATGTTGCCGAGGAAACGGATCGGCAGCGTGTGCAGCAGTTGGTTTGCTTCCTTGACCGCCTCGCACCCCTTGGTGTCCTCTGCGCCGTTGGAGAGCAGGGAGATGCGCGGCGATTCGTAGCCGATGCTTTTCATGTACGCGTCGCCGAGATGGGCAAAGGACGCGTACAGTTCGGGGCGGCTGTCAATGTTCGCGCCGCAGTCCAGAAGCAGGAGCGGATCGCCGTGCGCGTTTTTCAGCTCCACGGCGAGAATCGGGCGCAAGCCGCGCAACTTGCCGAGCAGCATGATCGAGCAGACCAATACCGCTCCCGTTGCGCCGCAGGTTACCACACCGGCGGCTTTTTGGTCGCGCACCAGTTCCATCGCGCGCACCAGGGACGCGTCGGTGTTCCTGTAGCCCTCCATCGGGTTGTCGTAGTTGGTCAGCGCCGCAGGGGAGTCGACCAGTTCATACCGCCCCGTAAGGGACGGTTCTGCGTCGGTCAGCGGGGCGAGCGCGTCCCGATGTCCGCAAAGATAGAGAAACAGTTCGGCATTCCGCTTCAGCGCCGCGAGAGCGCCGCGGCAGAGTTCGCGCTCGTCGGTGTCTGCGCCGAGCAGGTCAACAGCCAGTGAAATCATCTGCTTGTCTCCTTGATCCCGTCGCCGCTTTCGCGCTCCCGCCGCCAGACGTTTTCAAGAATGGTCCGGTAAACGGCAGAGGAGAAGGGCGGGCGGGTGATATCCCGGATTGTTTCGGGAGAGAGCGTTTCGCCCACGGCGTATTCCGCGCCTGCGGCGGTGAATTTTGCAACCGAACGGTCAACGCGCGCGCCGCCGTTGTCAATCATGGTCTTGTACTGCGGGCAGAGGATGGGCAGGAAATTGCCTTTGCCGAGAATGAGGTCGAATTCCCGCAGAATCGGGTCGTAGACCTCGTTCGTCTCGTTATAGGCGCAACCCGAGATCAGGATGAATCTGCGATCCGCCTTCGGATACCGGAAGGTGTGCGCCGGTTCGCCGTTCTGCGGGGTGTTCTGCCCGTGGTACGCCATGACCATGGAGAGCAGGCGATCCATCATGACTTTGAACTGCCCGGGGATGCCGAAATAGTAGAGCGGGAAGGAGGCGATGAGGATATCCGAGGCAAGGATTTTTTCCTTGAGCGCGGGGATGTCGTCGCTTTTGATGACGCATTCGCCCTCGGTTCTCCCCCAGCAGGAGAGGCAACCGAGGCAGGGTCGGATGTTCAGCGCCGCCACGTGAACCGTTTCGGCTTCGTAGTTTCCGCTTGACAGCATCCCCCGCACAAAAGCGTTGGTCGCCACCATCGTGGTGCTTTTTTCTTTGTGGGGACTGCCGTTGAGAATCAGAATCTTCCGCATCTTACAGACTGAAGAAATGCCACTTGCGCAGGAAGGAATTCCGCGTGGAGTAGGCATCGTAGCGCCCGATTTTGCGGTACTTTTCTATGCGTTCCGCAACCAGCTTCTCGTCGCTCAGGCGCGAGAGCGCGCGGAACTCTTCGGCAAGACTGTCACCGAGCGCGGACATAAAGGCTTCGCGCTCCGCTTCGTCGGTGAAATCTGCAGGCTCGGCAACCTTGCGCTCGATGATGCCCATCGAAAGCAGGTCGTCCGCCGTCAGGCGCAGATGTTCCGCCGCTTCGGGCGCGCGCGCGGGATCTTTGAACAGGATGCTCGCGCAGGATTCGGGGGAAATGACCGAATAGTAGGCGTTTTCAAGCATCCACACGCGGTCGGCAACCGCCAGAGCCAGTGCTCCGCCGCTTCCGCCCTCGCCGATCATCAGCGAGATGACCGGAGTTTTGACGGTGGAAAGCTCGTAAAGGTTCTGCGCAATTGCCTCTCCTGCGCCTCTTTCCTCTGCACCCTTTCCGCAGTTTGCGCCCTGCGTGTCGACAAAGCAGATCACGGGGCGGTGGAATTTCTCCGCCTCGCGGATCAGGCGCAGCGCCTTGCGGTAGCCCTCGGGGAGCACGCAACCGAAATTGCGGTACATCCGCTCATGCAGATCGCGCCCTTTTTCAATGCCGATCACCGTCACGGGCATTCCGCGCAGTTTGGCAATGCCGCCCACAATGGCGTGGTCGTCCGCAAAGGCGCGGTCACCGTGCAGTTCGCAGAAATCGGTGAAAAGCGAAGGGGAGGTGATGTAGTCCATCGAGGTCGCCCGACCGTTGCGGCGGGTGCGACAGATGCGTTCGTAGACCGATTGATTCTCTTCCATAACAGACCTCCTTATTGCGGCTCGTGAAGCGAGAGAAGCCGCCCGATGTGAATGCGCTGCTCTTCCCGCGGCAGGATTTCGTCCAGAAAGCCGTTCCGAAGCTGAAATTCGGCGGTCTGGAATTCGTCGGGGAGTTTTTCGCCCGTGACCTGTTCGACCACGCGCTTGCCCGCAAAGCCGATGCGGGCGTTCGGCTCGGAGAAGATGATGTCGCCGAGCATGGCAAAGGACGCGGTCACGCCGCCCATGGTGGGGTCGGTCAGACCGACGATGTAAAGCAGACCCGCATCGCTGTGGCGCTTGACCGCGCCCGAAACCTTTGCCATCTGCATCAGGGACAGCATACCTTCCTGCATCCGCGCGCCGCCCGAGACGGTAAATCCGACCACGGGCAGGCGGTTTTTCAGCGCGTACTCGAACAGCGCCGTGATGCGGTCGCCGACCACGGTTCCCATCGAGCCGAGCATGAATTCGGGGTTCATCACGAAGATCGCGGTCTTTTGCCCTTCAATTCTGGTCACGCCGCAGAGGACGCCTTCGTTTTCCCGGCTTTTCGCTTTTGCGGACGTGTATTTTTCCCGATAGTCGGGGAAGCCGAGCGGGTCGGTGAAAACCTCCTCGCCGAACAGCTCCTCAAAGGTGTCGGTATCCGAGAGCAGATCGACCCGTACCCGCGCGGGCATGGGAATGTACGCGCCGCAAGAGGGGCAGACCCACAGGTGGGTGTCCAGTTCCTCTTCGGTAAAACTCTCCTTGCATTTCGGGCAGGTCTTGACCGAAAGACGCAGCGCGTCCTTCTCCCGCTCGTTGACTGCTTCAGCTATTGCCATGATCCATCAATCTCCCAAAAGTTCTTTCAAAACCGCCTCATAGGACGGGAAATCGTTCACCGTCAGCGCGGTTGCATCGGGCAGCGTGCGCCGGACAAATCCGGTCAGGGTCGCGCCCGCGCCAACCTCCACAAACGTATCGACGCCGTCCGCCGCCATTGCGCGTAAGGTGTCCTCCCAGCGCACCGCGTGGCAGACCTGCTCCGAAAGCAGGGACGTGATGCCTTCGCGGTCGGCGGGGTAAAGTCCCGCGGTGCGGTTGGCGTAAACCGGAATCTGCGGGGCTTGCAGGGGCATTTTTTCAAGCGCCGTGCGCAGGACAGGCTCTACGTCCTTCATGTAGGGCGTGTGGAACGCACCGCTGACGGGAAGCTTGACAGCACGTCCGCCCGCCGCCTTGATTGCTTCGCAGAACGCGTCGATCTCACCCGCATTGCCCGCGCAGGAGACCTGTCCCGGGCAGTTGTAGTTGACCGGCCAGACCTCGGAAAAGCCCGCGCAGGTCGCTTCCACGACCTCGGGGGTCAGCTTCAGCGCCGCCGCCATGCCGCCCGGGTGACGTGCGGATTCCGCCGCCATCGTTTCTCCGCGCAGAGAGACGAAACGGAAGCCGTCCGCGTCGGTCATCACGCCCGCAAACGCGAGCGCGGGAATCTCGCCCAGCGAAAAGCCCGCAACCGCCGCAGGGACAACGCCCGCCGAGACAAGCGCCTGCGCGATGGCGTAATCGGTCAGATACAGGCAGGGTTGGGTGTTCTCGGTTTTCTTCAGCTCCTCAGGGTCGCCGGCAAAGCAAAGCTCCGTGATGCCCGGACGAAGGCTTTCGCCCATGTCGAATACCGCTTTTGCAACCGGCAGATGCTCTGCCATGTCCTTGCCCATGCCCACTGCCTGCGCGCCCTGACCCGCAAACAGGAATGCGATTTTTTTCATGTGTTTTCTCCGTTTCCTTCAATTGCCGCGCGGGGCATGGCGGTAAACGCCAGACTGCCTTTGGCGCGGGTCTGCCCGTCCACGGTCACAACCGCATCAAAGGAAATGAGCGGTCCGCCCGCGCTTTTCTTGGTTACGCTGATCGTCATCACGTCGCCCGGCAGGACGGGCTTGAGAAATTTGAACCCGTCGATTTTGAGCAGGACGTAAAGCACGCTCTCATTGTCTCCCTCGCTTTCCACGGTCAAGGAGCAGAGTTGCGCGCAGGTCTCCGCAATCAGCACGCCCGGCAGAATCGGCGTGCCGGGGAAGTGACCCGCAAACCACGGGTCGTTGATCGAGACGGTCTTGGTTCCGACCGCCGACTGCCCCGGAACCAGTTCCGTGACCTTTTCGATCATCTGGAACGGGGGGCGCTGGCGCAGATTCTTCTGCACGTCGAAAATGTTCATCACAGCGAGATTCCTCCGTCCACGGTCAGAATCTGACCCGTCATGTATGCGCAGGTGTCCGACGCGAGCATCGAAACGATTCCCGCCACATCCTCCACGCGCCCGAGACGGTGCATCGGGATCGCGTCGAGATATTCCTTCTTCTTTTCCTCGGGAAGCGCGTCGAGCATTTCGGTCTCGATAAAGCCCGGAGCAACCGCATTCACGCGGATGCCGTAGGGGGCAAGCTCTTTCGCCATGGTCTGAGTCATGGAGTTGACCGCGCCCTTGGTCGCGCTGTATACGCACTGTCCGGGGAGCGCCAGAATGCCGCTGACCGAGGACATATTGATGATCACCCCGCTCTTCTTGCGGAACATCTTCAGCACCGCCTGCTGCGCGCAGTAGAGGTATCCCTTGACGTTGAGTTCCATGCATTTGTCGAGCGTCTCGGGCGTGAGCATCAGCAGGTATTCGTCCTTGACGATACCCGCGTTGTTGACCAGAACGTCGATCTGCCCGTAGGCTTTGGAAACGTCGCGCATCATCGCGCGGACTTCCTCCACCTTCGAGACATCGGCGCGGTAAAGCATTCCGTCGCCGCCGTTTTCACGGATGGTGTCCAGAACCTTCTGCGCTTCGGCATCGCTGTGCGCGTAGTTGACGACCACCGTATAGCCGTCCTGCGCCAGACGGATGGCGCAGGCGCGACCGATGCCGCGCGAAGCGCCTGTGACAATTGCTACCTTCATGTTGTCCTCCGTTATCTTTCTGCAACGATTGCCGTATACGAACCGCCCGCCGCGAACGAGACCACCAGAATGCGGGAAAGATCTGCCGACTTCACGCCGACCTTCTTCATGCCGTCCGCCGCCGCGAGATACGCGTCGGGCTCTTCGGCAAGGTCACCGTGCAACATCAGCGCTGCGTGCGCAAGTCCCAGCGTTGCGGAAGCCGCACGCCCTTCGCCTGCACGCTCCTTCACGCTGATGACGGGAACGCGCGAGAGATCAAAGCATTTGGAAAGCCCTTCGGCTTCCACTGCGTCAAGCGCACCGTGACCGTTTGCGAAACCGACGATTGCGTCGATGTCGGAGGAGGTGAGATGCGCGTCGTCAAGCGCCGCTTCCACGGCTGCCGTCAGACCCGCCGCCGAGCCTGTGACCTTGCCGAACGGAACGCTTCCGTGCGCCATGCCGTAGCCCGTTACGCGGCAGAGCGTCTCTGCGCCTCTTGCCTTTGCGGAATCCACCGTTTCAAGCAGTGCCGAAACCGAGCCGTCCGAGAGCGAGAAGACTTTCTTTTGGTCGTAGGGGCGAACCTTTTCGTCTGCAACCAATCCCAGTTTTCCGTACAGTTCGGAGATGATTTCGCTGTTCTCGTCCGTGCCGGTTGCGAGCATCGCGTCCTCCCAGCCGTTGCGGATGACCTGCATCGCGTAAGCGACCGACTGAAGCCCGGACTGCGCGCCGTTGGTCACGGTCACGTTGTAGCCCTTGATGCCCGAGCAGATGGAGAGATAACCGCCCGCCGCATTGTATACGGTGTTCGGGAATTTGAATGCAGAGCCGCCCGCATTGCCCTTTTCGGCAATGATGCTCTGGAATTCGCAGCTCGGACCGAGCGCGCCTTCGGAAGTGCCCACAATCATACCGATGCGGGTCGCGTTTTCGTCGGTGACCTCATATTTCGCGTCATGCAGAGCATCCATACCGGACACCGCCTGCAACTGGCTGAGGTGGTCGAGCTTGCGGTAGAAGTTCATCTTCAGCCCCTGCGCGTCGTAATCGGGAATACCGATGACCGACGCGGCGGAGGCGCCGCATTCCGCGCCGTTCTTCACCGCCGCAACATAGGCTTCGCGCCCGTTGCCGAGCGGGGTCACAAGTCCGAGTCCCGTAACGGCGATTTCCTTTGCCGCGGGCGCTTCGGGCACGTTGCCTTTGCCCTTGCTGAAGATGATGCTTGCGTTGTTGCCGCCGAACGCGAAGGAGTTGTTCATCACCGCGCCAAGCTTCTTCTTTTCGGGCTTGTTGGGAACGAAATCCAGGTTGCCTGCCTTTTCGGCAAGCGTCGCAAGATCTTCTTCCGTATAGCCGAGCGTGGGGGGCACGGTGTCGTCAACCAGCGCCATAATCGCATAGACGGCTTCGATCGCACCCGCCGCGCCGAGGCAGTGCCCGGTCATGGCTTTGGTCGAGCTGACCGACAGGTTGTCGTTCTTGCCGTCGAAAATGGTGTGCAGGGAGAGGAATTCCGCCTCGTCGTTCTTGGCAGTTCCCGTTCCGTGCGCGTTGACGTAATCCACATCCGCTTCGGTCAGTCCCGAATGTGCGATTGCCGCGCGGATGGCGTTCATCTGCCCCTCGCCGTCGGGACGGGGAGCGGTGATGTGGTGCGCGTCGCTGCTGATGCCCGCGCCGAGCACTTCACAATAGATGTGCGCGCCTCTTGCCTTGGCGTGCTCATAGGACTCCACAACCACAGCGCCCGCGCCCTCGCCGAGCGTGATGCCGTGCGAGCGGTTGAACGGGGAGCAGGAGTTCTCGTCCAGCGCGTGGAGCGAGAGGAAGCCCGAGTAGGGGACAGAGGAGAACGCGTCTGTTCCGCCCGCGATGACAACGTCGGCTTTTCCGGCGCGGATGAGGTCGGAGGCGTATGCAATGCTGATTGTGCCCGCCGCGCAGGCGTTTGCAACGTTGGTGACAACGCCGCCCGCATGAACCGATTCCGCAACATGGTTCGCAATCGGGGAGATCGGCATTTTCAGCACATCGGCAGGCTGTTTGCCGCCGCGATAGTAGGATTCCAGACTTCTGCCGCCGCCCACGCAGCTGCCCATGATCACGCTGACGCGCGGGTTGCCGCCGAAATCGGAAAGTCCCGCGTCGGCAACCGCCTCGCTTGTGGCGGTCAGGCAGAGCGCCGTTGCACGGTCAAGGGACGGGTCTGTTTCGGCAAAGTCCTTGACCTCCGCCGCAAAATCGGCGTAGCAGTTTTCGGTGTCGAGGGTGTGGGTGTGGTCAATGCCGCTCTTCGACGCGAGGATGTTCCTGCGGTTTTCCTCTACGCCGCGACCGATGGCACTGATCACGCCCAGTCCCGTAATGACGCATCTGTTCTGCATTTCGGATCACTCCGCGTGCGCAACGACGTAAGCCGCAAGCGCGTCGATGTTTTGGAAGTGCTCCTTGCCAACGCCCGTCATCGGAACGCCGTACTCTTCGTCAATGGCGGAGATGATTTCGAGCGAGTCGATGGAATCCAGACCGATTCCGTCGTTGAACAGGGGGGTGTCGTACTCCAGCGCGCTCGCGTCGATTCCGAGTCTGTCACAGAGCATTTCCTTGATCTTTGCTTTTACTTCATTTGCGTTCATGTCGTTAAACCTCTCTTAATTTTTTATGTTTGAGTTTATATTATCACAACGATGTGTTATGACCGTAAGAATTGGAGTTCGGTGTCTCCTCGCGCTCGCGGTATTCCACCACGCGCACCGAGGTCAGCACCGTGCAGGCACTCATCACGCCCTCTATCAGAAATGTTACGCCGAGAACGATGGTCAGAACCTGTACGCCCGTCCACGGGTAGGTTGCAACGATCAGTCCGTCCACGGAGGCGAGTGCGGCAAACACCATGATGAGCCACCACAGCGTAATGCCGAAGGATTTTGCGTGCCGTGCCACCTGAATTTTGATCACGCCGTCGCTGAATACCACAAGACCCAGAATGACGCCCGCGATTTCAGCGCTCATGTTCGGGCGGATCAGAAAAACAAGCCCCACGCCGGCGAGCACGCATCCGAACACGAGGTCGTATTGGAATGCGAGCCGGTAGAGGTCTTTGGAAGCATAGCCCGTGATTTTGACGGCTCCAAACAGGATCAGCAGGGCACCGCAGACGGCTATCCATACGGAAAAAGGAAACCGCACGCCCGCAAGCAGCAGGCTTGCAAGCACAATGATTGCACCGGACAACACAATATGCCCGATTTTTGCAATCCGCATCGGAACAGCAGAATACATACGAACAAACGCTCCTTTCGGCTCATATGCGATTATTATACAGAACCCCGCGCGGAAAAGCAACTGACAAAAAGCCCTCCCGTGTCACACTTTAGGACACGGGAGGGTGTTTTGTAATACAATTATTGTTCAGGAACGGAACAGATCGGCGGAAATTGCCGCAATCAGGTTGACCGAACGGTGGTATTTGTCGGAAATATCGTCGTTCATGCCGTTTCTTGTCCAGTCCATGCAAAGCCCGATGAACTGGCATTTGACAAAGTAGGTCAGCGCGTCGCGATCCGCGTCGGAAATACCTTTGCCCGCAAGCTGTTCGCGCACCAGGAGCGTAGCGGTGTGCTCGCACATTTTCATTACGAAATCTTCGTATGCAGAGCGGTCGACCGAATTATAGATATGGTAGACTGCTTTCTTGTTTGCTTTGACATACGCGAACGCCGTTTCGATGCATTCGCCCATGGACTTGACCGTGTCGTTCTCTTTGACCAGTGTGTTGGCGGAGTCGATGATGATTTCCTCCAGCAGGCGCGGGATGTCCTGAAAGTGGTAGTAAAAGGTGTTGCGGCTGATGTTGCAGATGTCCACAATGCTCTTGACGCTGATTTTGTTCAGCGGTCGCTCATTGAGCAATTTGATAAACGCCGCCTTGATGGAATCCTTGGTGTAATCGTTCGGCATCCCGCACCTCCTTTTTCCGAAATAGAATCTGACAGTATTGTACCACAAAACCGACCGAAAATCAATACTTTTTTGTTTTCTTCTTTTTAATAGACGCTTTTTGACAACATTTATTGGAATGAAAATTGTTATCATTCTTGAAAATCAGGTGAAAGCACACAAAAAAACGGCATCCCGTTTGTTCGGAATGCCGATTTTGGATTCAGAAACGGATGATGCAGAGATGTTCGAACAGAATTTTTGTTCCGATGAGAATCAGAATCAGTCCGCCGACGAATTCCGCTTTGTTTTTGTAGCGCAGACCGAACACACTGCCGATGCGCAGACCGAGCGCCGAGAGCAGGAAGGTCGCCACGCCGATGATCGGCGCTGCCAGTGCAATGTTCACGCTGTCCATTGCGAACGCGACTCCTACCGCGAGCGCGTCAATACTGGTCGCAATGGCGAGCAGAAGCATGGCGAGCGGCGCAAAGGATGCGTTTTTTTCCTCATTTGTCTCTTTGGAAAACGCTTCGCGGATCATGTTTGCGCCGATCAGCATGAGCAGAACGAACGCGATCCAACTGCTGACCCGATCCACATAGGACTTGAACAGCGAGCCGAGGAAATATCCGACCGTCGGCATCAGCGCCTGAAAGCCGCCGAACCACAGTCCGATGAGCAGATAGTGCTGCGGCTTCGGTTTTCCAACCGAAAGCCCCTTGCAGACCGCCACCGCGAAGGCGTCCATCGACAGCCCGACCGCAAGCAAAAGCAGTTCCCGGATTCCCATAGCCTGTCCTCCCAAAAAAGAAAAAAAGTCCGGATGCCTACCCGAACAAAAAAGCCCAAGTATGGCATTCCATACCTGAGTCTCGAAATCAGGACAACACCGTTGCCCCCAGACAAGCCAGACGGCATCCCGTCAGTCTGTTGACTTGCCGCGCCGATTGCGCAATCTACTCCCTCAATGCTCTTCATTATACCATAATGCCGTGCGGATGTCAATCGAATTTTTCGAAAAAGTCAAA
>ENA-UERG01002314-UERG01002314.1-human-gut-metagenome-genome-assembly--contig:-NODE-2314-length-13811-cov-25.668341_pt1 | contig 13811 bp, 14 predicted proteins | sample MGYA00242954_ERZ507954 | MGnify/ENA primary metagenome ERZ507954 (study PRJEB26167, sample SAMN06115478) | human gut metagenome | host: Homo sapiens | place: China:Sichuan | collected 2015-01-21... | reverse complement strand
AGCAAAGCCCTGGCTTGTGAAAGTCAGGGCTTTGTGATTTTTTTAGAATAAGGGAGTTTTGACACACCTCCCACGCACACTATAGATTCATAAAGGTATGGCGAGTTTCGCCATATAAGGTGCAATCACCTCTGCCGCATGCTCAAGAAACTGTCTGTCCACGTCGTCGAATGTTGCCAATTCTGTGCTGTCGATATCTATTTCGCCAACCACCACTCCATTGTGCTTCAACGGAACGACAATCTCCGATCGGGAGAGCGACGAGCAGGCTATATGACCAGGGAATTTCTCGACATCCTCAACAACAAGTGTGCGCTGCTCCTTCCATGCCGTGCCACATACTCCGCGTCCGAACTTGATGCGTGTACATGCCGTTGTACCCTGAAACGGACCGAGTATCAGTTCACCGCCTTTCACTATATAGAAGCCGACCCAGAAGTATTCCTTCGGGAACAACATCTTCATCACAGCTGCACAATTCGCCAGCACACTTATTGCATTATCATCCGCATTGGCGAATACTTCAATCTGAGAGAGTAGTTCGCTATATCTTGTTTGTTTCTCCATAGCTTACATCTTTTATATTCTGCAAAGGTAATACAAATTTCCTATTGCGTCAGTCACCTACCAAGACTATTTTATTGTACTATTGCCTTCCTTTATCCTGCTTTTTGTACATAGTTTTCATTGTCTGAATATTCTTCCATTTTCGATTTATGACCAATATGCCATTTCTTACATATAGCACATTTATATGCCGTTATTTCACGTTTGTCATGAGTCTTCGTTCTCTGCCATTCCTTTACAGCCTCATTAGCTTCCTCTTCAGACGAATAGACCATCTTCTTCTTAAAAACGATTTTCCCCGTTTGTTCATCATATTCTTTTTTCCAATGTGTTGAATTACCCCTACACACAGAACCTACATTTTCCATTTGCCCTATATTGTAAAGTTGGAAAGAAGTGGCTCTTTTCATCCAGTAATGTTCGTGTCTTCGTTGAGAGTCATCATAATCAATTCTTTTATTTCTGCGATGATAAGCCTGACACATACGCTTTTCCACTATTCTACGAACTTTACGAGAATCCCTTGGAGTTTCAGTTTCAATATCGAAATTTCTCAAAAGCATATTACCTTTGAATCTTATGCGCTCATCAAACAGACGCATAGTTTCTCCCTTAAAACGTTCTCCCTGTCCTTGCAGTTTAATTCTACCATTAATCTTTTTCAGGGAAAGACAAACAGATTTCATTGATGCTTCAGCCATAGCCACTACTTTGTTTATCATGTAAAGGAGTTGATTCACGTTAAGATTGGGGCTGATAACGCAATCACGAATAAAACGTACTTGTCGTACAATATCCTTAGAATCGTCATTGTGGCGCAAGTATCTTCCTAAGATAGAAAGTTGTTCTCCAATTTTCCAAGTATCGAGTTTGTTATACTTCTCAATAGAGTTTTTCCAACCATTTAAAATGCTTTTTACTGTTGTATTCATAATCATTCTTTTTATGTTTACATCAGTAAATACCCAAACTCTGAAAAGGTTAACAAACACACTCTAACCTTTCGTATATTTTTCTTTATGCAATATCAATGATCCTTTTACGTCTCTGTATAAATCAGTTTCCAGTTAAGACATAAAAGAATTAAATAAAGAATGACATACAACAAGTATCTTTTTTAATATTTGTCAATAAATGCATAGATTTCCTTTATGGAGAAATAACGTCATGGTGAGAACCGAAGCAACCCTTTCAGCTCTCACCCCATGATTATTTTTTAAAGATAGCATTTATAATCATTCCTCCAATTTTACGCTCCATACCTACCTTTGTCGTAGGAATTCCGGTCTTTTGCGTGAACAATCGTTTTAATTTAGTCACACCTATAGCTCTTTTTAAAGAGAAGCTAACTCCAGGTATTTTTGTATTTGTCATACTTATCTGATTAATGTGAGTATCTCTTGTGGGTTTATAATGACATGATTGTAAGATGACGAGAGCAGAGATTTTCGTTCTTTTGTTCCCCACAGACATGCAACACTCTCAATGCCGGCAGCATTTGAAGCAACAATATCAATCGCCCTATCACCGAAGCTTATCGTGTCTTTTGCTGATCCCCCCATCAGCTGTAAAGCCATAAGCATTTGTGCCGGATGAGGTTTTATTGGCTTTGCATCATGATAACTGACAATCCATTTTGCCGGAATTTTAAAATAGTTTACTATTTTCTCAACGTAAGGACGTGGTGATGTACTGACTATTGCAACATTTATATTGTTCTTTCTAATAATATCCAATACAGCCCCAACCCCTTCGTACAAGTTTGTTTGTGGGATAAGCCTATAAGCTTCACCCCAGTTTCTCGTATGACGAGCATCTTCCAGACATGTTGTATCAACCAATGTTAAGTCAAGATCAAAGATAACATTCTTCATATTAATCACTCTTTTTAGTCAAACAGTCCATTTTTGCCTTTGCCCAACAGCCGCTTATTATAGGTTTCAACAAACTTCTTCAGATATACCATGGTTCCTAATATGTTTTGTGTATTGAAAGGCATAGCCTTTTCTTCATTCAGAAGCTTTATGTTTCCTTGCACTTTGGGATGATGAAGATCCGCATCATGATTGTATTTTATAGCATATAATGGTTTATTCGAAGCTAACGTAGCATTTACAGCATGCATCGTACCTCCTTTTTCTCCAGTCTGCACGACCAATGTTGCATATGAAAGTCCTGCTTGAAGTCTGTCTCTTGATATGAATGCGTATTTTCCTCCCTTGTAACCAAGCGGATATTCAGAGAGAAGCAAGCCTCCGTTTTCTACAATTCTATGAGCAAGCTCAACATTTGTTTGTGGATATATGTCGTTCCAAGCAAGGCTGTTGGCTAAGAATGCTGTAGTTGTACCACCAACCGACAAGGCTCCTTCGTGACCAGTCGTATCACAGCCAACAGCAAGCCCTGACACGATATTGAAACCATTCTTAGCTAATTCGCCAGCAAAGAAGTTTCCTGCTTTTGTTCCCATAGGCGTTGGCTCTCTGGTACCAATTACGGCAATGCCTGGTTTATTAAGAGCCTTGATATCACCACGATAGTAAAGAATAATTGGAGGATTTAACTTACCATCTTCATCCACACATGTTCTCAAAATCTCAGGAAAAAAATCTTCAAAATAAGAGATTATACCTATCCCCTCAAATTCCGATGCTTCAATAATACGACAAGCAACTTTGTTCGCTCCACGAAGGTCTAACTCTGTTACTTTTGCATACTTTTTGCCCTTTAAAGAATGCCATTCTTCACAAAGGTCATCAATAGTTTTAGCCGTTAAGACCTTAGACAATTCTAAGATTGTCTTGTTGCCGAAGCCTTTCAATTGCTGAAGGGTAATCAGTAATTCTGTATTTAGTGCCATTTTCTTTTATTTTAAATGTGATACTTATAATTTCTATGTTAGTCGATATTCCAATATGCCTCAGGATCTCCATCAAAAACATCATCGATGTCTTGATCGCTCCAACCTTCTACGTCTTGCGCATATGAGCCGTTATAATTGTCGTATGTTTCTTCAGGCTCGTAATCGTCAAAGCCTGGCTCGTAATCATTACCAAAGAATGTCGTGCGTGTAGACCACGCAGGGCATATTGTTTTTGCCAAGAAAAGACCTATCACGCTTGATGCTCCGAGTTCCTCAAGCTTGTCTGCCGTCATTTTGAAGGTTGTACCACGAGTAATGATATCATCAATCAGAATCACCTTCTTACCCTCTACTGCATTCTTATCAAATCCAAACGCAGATATCGGATTGCTTGATTTTCCGCTTATATGTCCTGCTTCCGTGTCATACTTGTTGAAGATAGCATTTTCCTTTACTGAGTAGCCAACTTCACTAAACGCGGTCGCAAGTTTTGAAAAACGTCGTTTCGTTTTATCACTTGTTGAAGCCGGTATAAAACAGATTGTCCATCCTGTCTTTTCACCTTTTGTGATTTCGCCAACCATTTTTAAGAAAGCATCCTTAACCGTGGTGCTAAGAATTCCATCCTTAAAGTTGAAACACATTTCTCTGTCTTGCTGCTGCTTGAGAGTAGCATCGTATCTTACCGGAAGATATTCTGTAATGTTATAAATACTCTTCATTGATTTAAATTTTTATTGTTTATTTATACCAGATATAGAAAGAAGGTTAACATAACGACCCCAAAATTTTATGCAGAACATGAAACCCTGTCTGGATTTATCGTTTTAGCAAGGAATAGCCCAACGACTTGCTTTGCACCATTAGCTACCAACTTGTCAGCTGTACGAACGAAAGTCGTTCCGCGCGTAAATACGTCGTCAATAAGAATTATGTTCATGTTTGAAACCTCACTGCTATTGATTCTGAAGTTATCTGCTGGATTTGCTTTTTTTACCCCCATATATCCAGACATCTCATCATGAATAGTCTCAATTGTTGAGATACCGCAAGGTATGTCTGTTTCTCTCTGAAGAAAATCAGCCAACGATTTATACCGAGCGATGGTCTTTGCGTATGTAGAAGCAGGGATGAAACAGATGCGCCAATTAAAACCATTAAAACATTGTCTGATATCTCTAATTCTGTCTACGAGTGCATTCTTTACAGAAAGGCTGCAATAACCATTCTTAAAGTCGTAGACAATTTGACGGTCACTCTTCTGTTCGAGTGTTGCAGAATATCTAACTGGGAGATATTCCTTAAGGTAAGTGTAACTGTAATTGCTCATGTTTTTTATTTTTAATGTTTACATGAGCAAATACCAAGACATAGCAAAAGGTTAACAACAGCTATATCATTTTTTGTATTTTGAAGAAGAAATAAAAAAACTGGGACTTCTACCCAATAGGTCGAAGTCCCAGTTTAGATAAAATTAATACACTGACAATTAGTCATGTTATCAAACAAAATAAAAACCACCCTGTAGTTTGTTTTCACATAATTGCGATAGTATCAGTTTACACTACCTTTTATAGTTTCTAATCAAGCATCACAAATGCTGCCCAGTAACGAGCCTCAGGATATTCTTCTTGCAATAACTTTGTGGCATGCTTAAATGCTTTATGTTTACTTTCTCCACATAATAGGAAATTGTAAAAATATTGCATCAATTCTGCCGTTACTCCATCATTAACAGACCATAAGCTCATAACAATTGTCTCTACGCCTGCTTTTTTTAGTGCCCGTTGTAAACCGAACACACCATCAACATATCCCGTTTCGCCCAAACCTGTTTTACATGCGGACAAAATTGCCAATTTCGTATTAGACAAATCTAAACGAGCCAACTCCTCTGATGTTAAAATACCATCTTCTGCATCAGGTGGATAATTACCCTTCCAACTATTATTTGCTCCCGAGAACAACAAACCACTACGTTGCATAATAACATCTTTCAATGTATTACCTACAGCACTTTTAATGTATTCATTTTTAGATTCATCAATATCTTCTATATAAAAACCATGCGTAGCTATGTGTAAAATATCTGGCGAATTTCCACTCAAATTCTTAAAAGACTCTTCATTGGCAATGTTGTTTTTAAGTAAACAAACATTTATACCTTTGTCTTCTAATAAAGAAGATATAGTCTCAGCCTCCTTCAATGTTCCAGGAAGCGATAGCCAACCATCCCTCATATAATCTCCACGAACTGCCAATAGATGTTCAGGATCTGTTTTCTTATTATATTTTTTTGCTTCTGCAATCATTTCATTAATTGGTTCTTCATAATTGATACCTCCATATACCACTGCCGTTGAAAATTCTTCTTTTGAAGATTTTATCTTGGGTATTATGCCCGTTGAAGATAACAATCGCATATTATAAATATCTCCAATACGTTGTTTTCCATTAGATATTGCAGAATGATTTATTTTACCTAAATCACCGCACATAGAATAATATAAAATATCTCCCTTTTTAAGATAACTTACAAATAGTTGCCAAAGCATATCGAACAATTTTGAATTATTCTTATTGTAAACGCCCTGTCCTATACTATCCATCACAATATTCAAAGCATCTTCTGTACAAAGATCAATATACTTCGGAGCTTTCATACCTTTACGAAATATAAGAACTCCATATCGTAAATCCCCATTTTGTTTCTTTAAAGATATTAATTCGGGTCTAAATACGAATTCTACAACACACTCATTGTACGCCAAAGATTCTTCTATATCTGAATAACGCAGTATATTCTTACCGAGAGACTCTGAGATATTCGTGTTTCGAACAATATATTTCTGTTCGTCTACAATATTTCTCCTTAACTTATTCAAAGAGTCTCTATGTGTGGTTCTGTCTACTAACATATTTTGATACATTTTCAGTCTTTTGTAGGAGTTGACGATTTCATGATTATTTGAAGTACCAACTATACGGTTAAACAAGTCTGAAGCATTCAGCGTCAAATGCTTTATATATAAAGCATTCTCATATGCTCGTATACACCCTTCATAGTCACTATTGATTAATCCCAAATTATTCAATCTGACAAGAGCTTGAGATTTTTCATTCCAAAAATCATCCCACTCTCTTTCGGAAAAAGTTCCAATAACATTTGCTATTTGAGTGCGGATTTCTTTATTGAAATGCGAAACATGAAGTTCGTATTCAGGTGAATTAGATAGGCATAAAGCATAAATTAGCTCCGACCATAAGATATTTCGCGCACTTTCAATTTTGACAAGAGACAATGCTTCCTTTAAACACAATATAGCACTTGCATAATTTTCTGACAATAGATATATATCACCTAAATTTCCAAGTGCCAAGCCATATTCTTCATATAATTTTTTCTCTTTGGTTGTCCTAACAAGTTCTTGAAGTAGACTAATAGCCTTATCTAAATTGTTTGTCTTCGAATAAATTACAGCAAAGTTATTTACAATCATACTGTATTCCTTGATGTTTGTAATCATAGAATTCTTTAACAAAGACATAGCCTCTTCATTATATAAAAGGGCCTTAAAAAAATCCTCTTCTATTGCAAACAACATTGCCATATTTCCGAGTAAATTTGCATATTCCACCCCATATTTGTCATTTGCATTTTCAAACATTCTTTTCGCAATATACATATTAGTTAATGCATCTTTATAGTCACACATGTGGTAATAGTTATAACCTAAGGCTGCATAAAGATGTCGTACTTCATTATTATGTATTTGCTTGTCTTCAATCATTCTAAAACATTTATGGATACAATTATCAGCCATATCAAATTTACCTATTGCCGTGTAACAAGATGCCAAGCCACAGACTACCCATAAAAATGATTGACAATTCTGAATAGTAACACCACGATTGAAGTAATATGAGAAAATAGGTTCGTAAATTTCTATTGCCTTACTATATTCTCCTTTTAGACGACATGCCATTCCTTCCACTTTCTTCTCTTCAATAATAGAATCATTCAACTCTATATCTTGATTGAATGCACTTGTATCTATTTCTAGTGACATTTGATGTGAAATATACCTATATGATAGCATCACATCTTTCTTTACAGACGGATCAACACTTGAAGTACTATCACAAATATTTTTAGCTGTCTGAATAGTTTTAATAGCCATATCAACTTCTTGTAAGTGATATTGGTCAATAGCCAAAAGGAATAAGGCTTTTACATATTCGGTACTATTATATCCATAAATGTCTTTACATATTTCAGGCAAGTTCTTAGAATAACCAATTGCTTTGGAATAATTTCCTCTATTTTGAAAATACGATGCATAAAGATATATGGCATTAGCATAATCTACAAATTCTTTAGCATTATCACACTTATTGAAATTCTCTATTGCTTTTTCCCAATATGAAACAGCAGCATCCAAGTTGTTATTGATTTTTTCAATAGTCCCCTTTATATAATAACATTCTGCAATAATAGAAAAGCTATCGCACACAGAAGCCTTTGCAACTACTTTATCAATAATTACAATAGCTTCATCCCATCTATATTGATTAGTATAATGCTCCCAAATATTTTTTGAGATATAGAAATATTTTTCAATATTATTATTTGTACAATCATTAGCATAAACATCACTGGCTGCTAAACATAAATCTATATTTGTGTCATACTTACAACTAGATAATGTACAGAAATACAAATAAGTACCCCAATCTTGGAGATAATGCGAAATTGAGGCATTATCTGTTATATACTTTGAAAGAACTATCTTTATTTCATCTGAGATACCATCTAGTAGTACATCATTATCTTCGTTGATATATTTTTGTACACGTGCTAAAATGATTCCATATGCAAAATCAAAGTCTCCATATTGGGCAACAAACGCTTCTTCATTCTCTCTAAGTAGAGTTTCTGCTTCACCATATTTTTTTTGTTGGAGAAGTGTAATATATTGGGTATCTAAGTTACAAATCTCAGACTGGGCAAACATAAAGACGTTTGTCATTAATGCCATAAATAATAAAACACATCTCATAAGTTTGAATCACATTCATTTATGTACTTCATTGTACGTTCCATTATTTCTCCCTTTATTCGTAGTTGCATATCTGCAGATTCCTTTAGCAGAATCAAAGCTTTTCTATAATTTTTATTTAGCATTTCCGCTCTTCCACGATTATGTTTTATTGTCGCTAACGCAACCTCATTGGTACACAGAGCATCTGCTTTTTCTAAATAGATTTTGGCATTTTTAGCATCATTCTTCAGAATACAGTCTACTCCTTTATGGTTAAATAATAATGCGTAGTTGTTTTTTAATATATACATAACACTATCTGTTCCACAAATCTTAATAGCTTCTTCATATGCATCTGATGCTTCATCAAAATAGTCAAGAATATTCTTGTCTAACAACATCGCATATTGATTAAGAACACATGCATACATGGTAAGACTTGCATTGTCGTTATAATCTTTAAAATATGATTTAACTATTGCTATATCGCGTTTTGCCTTTTCTACTGCGTTCGTTTCTTTATACAATTGAAACAAACCAAGGTAAACTTCCTGAAGCAATTCCTTACTGCCTTTAGACTGTAATTCAACATCCTTGATAAGTTTGTTATATTCATATTCTGCTTCATCAAAAAATGCAATACTCTTTAGCAAATTCGCTCTAATTCCACGATATTTGTAATATGAATCATCATGCAAACTAATCGCTTCAGAATACAACTCATACGCAGCCTTAACTTCTTTTGCTTCTGAAGAGGAGGAAGCGGTATTGTTCCAATAGTCCAAAAAACATTTTTGTGTTGCATGATGAGCTTCATCTAACAATATAGAATCACCTTTTGCCTCACAGATTTGAGATAATAGACTATAAATCTGGTATCCAGCTGGATATCTACTAAGTTCATCTTCGAAATACAAAATAGCTCGTCTTGTTGTATTATACGCTTCATCTATCTCACCTATCATAAGTTGTGAGTGTCCTAATGCCTCATACACAGAGATATTTTCTTCGCGAGCCATATCGCTAATTTGATCGTCCTCAACAAGCTTTAAATATTTTTTCAGTACAGGAATACAATTCTTGTAATCCTGCATAAAACATAAAGCAGCTCCATAAAAATTGAGAAAACGGATTTTTGTCAATTTCGAATTAGAATTCAGACAATCAGACTGTATTGTCTCAAGATATCGAAGTATTGGCTCATAATCTTCGTTGAACGTCTCAGAATTAACAACATTTTCGATACTGTCTAACTTTGTTTCAAGTTGATTTTGCCCACAAACAAGATTCGTGGACAAAACAATCAATATAGATATTAGGTATTTTATAGCTTTCATAATTTATCGATATATAATAACATTTGGATGCTGAAATACTTGAAAAATTCGGATTGGAGTTTTTTTATAATCTTGACTCTTTAGACAAACCGCCCACCTTGAAAAATCTACATCCTTCTTTAAAAGGGTATATATGTAATAGCTTAAAGAACCATACATCTTTCCTTGAATTGTCTTACATTCAAAATTTCTTTCTGTATTAAGACATGCAGTTAATATATACATACTCGCCCCTTTACAAAATGGATTTGGTTTAGGTAAATTCTTTAGATAAGAGATGTTTATTGGCCGGAAAGGAATATCTGTTCCACGAACTGAATTTAGAATTTCATCATCAATATCTATTTCTTCATCCCTTTCTATTCCACGGCTATAACAAGCATCTATGGTTACACAAAGCTTACCACTTAGTCCAATTTTATATTTAATTTTATCCAATAAGGGGTTCAATTCGTCATCAATGAGATGATTACGTCCATCGTATTGTCCCTGAAGTGCTCTTGAGGTGCGGTAAGCATCATAAGGGACGATAGATTCATCATAACCAGACATTTCATCACCATTTGCATCAACGACGAGTTGACCATGTCCAGAGAAATGAAAGTAAACAACATCTCCAACCTGACATCTTTTGTGTAGCTTCTTAAGTTCTGCGATTATCGCTGCTTTAGTAGCTTTATTATTTACCAATGTGGTAATATCTGTAAACTTTTGAGCCTTTAATGCAGGAGCAAGCAATTTTACATCCGCATCTCCATGTATTTGTTTCCATTCTGTTTTAGAAGTTGGATATTTTCCTATACCAATAAGCAAGGCACGATTGGTTGCATAATTATCAATTACACAACCAATCAGTAATACTATAGAAAATAATAATTTCATTCAATCTGTTTTAATAGTTTATCACAAAGGTTCTTAACGTCTGTATCTGTACATCTCTTCTTAACATGCAGGAGCACTCTACGAGCATTATCACGATCGTGTATTTTCAAGTACACCATAGCCAAATTGATTCCGTATGAACTGATTTCTTGCTCGTCAGTAGCCTTGCTATATACCTTTTCCATTTTAGGCAACTGTTTTTTTATCTCGACTTCACTTGCCTTTGATAAATCGACGATATCCTCACCACCTCTGGAAACTGGGCTATAATAACAATCGAACATAATGTCATCAACATTGTTTCTTGCTGAACGCTGGATGTTGAATGTAAGCGAAAACGCAATAACAACAACAGCAGCAACAGATGCAACCCAACTTGCCATATAAACAACTTTGGCTTTTGAGTTGGAAGTTTTGGCAATGTGCTTTTTCGGACCTACTATTTTTCTCAAATCATCTTTACTGAGTTTCTTGAATGCGTTGTCCAATTCTGCCTCCTTGTCCTTCTCTTCAATGATAATTCCTTTTACTACCATTTTGTAGATTTGGAAATCTGAAGAGAATTCCTTGTCTTCAGATAGTTTTCTCTTGAACTCTGCAACTTCGGTTTCCGACATTTCACCAGAAATATACTTATCGAATGACTCTATTCTTTCCATACCATTACTTTTTAAGTTAGATGTTTATACCACAAAGGCGAACAGCATTCTTTACTCGGTCTATCAAATCTTTCATACATCGTGATTTGGTTACTTTTACCGAGCCTGCATTTTTCAACCCCACTTCTTCTGCAATCTCTGTCAGGTCTAAACTTGCATAATAAAACAATCTCAGAATTTTATGGCAACGACCAGGCGAATGTTCTAATTCGTTACCCAATATGGCTTTAACTTCCATTGATTGCAGTTCGCCTTCTTCATCCTCCGTTGAGGCATTTAGAAATGCAGCAAATCTATTAGGTTTACCGCTTTCTTCGGATTCATCCATTGAATCTGTTATTTGGGCTGTTCTTAAATACTTGTTGGTAAGGTTTATTCCAATTTGAATAATGTATGCCTCCCATGAGGTGTTATCACGAACCTTACCTCTTTCCATATTATCCTTAACAGCAATGAATGTATCTTGATATAAGTCTTCTGCTTCATCAAGACGTATCGAAGGATATTTCGCTGTTAATATGCGTATGAATTTGGGGCGTAAGTTAGAGTACAACTCACATACTATATCTTCATAATAATCTTCCATATTTACCACTTTAAATCAAGATAGTATATTAGACTACAAAGATAAGTATACTTATCAAAATAATTAAGAAAAAACGTATTAATATTATCTGATTTTGATAAAAATATTTCAGCACACAGTATTAAACAAATAAAACACGAAATACGTCTTGTACGATCACTACTTTTTACCTAATATTCCTATGTTGCAATGTTTTTAATTTTCTACTGCAATCTGCAATTTTTCGCAAAATATCTACCATATCTTCCATTTTCAGCGTAGCGCGCGTTGCGTATCAAAGGGATAAGGGCTGGAAGATGCAGGTTGTATCTACCAGGATTTGAGCGTATCTTCCATCAAATCATAGGAGGGTATAGCATACTAATGCGAGAAGGCTCTTATAGATTTCTCACCTTTTGAGAATAAGGGATAACAAACACGTTTAATTTCTCCATTTTATTACAATGTCTAAAAGGGATACATATAAGTACGAATTGACGCAAGGTAATAAGGTTGTTTATGTTGGCATTACTAATGACCCTGCAAGAAGGGAAATGGAACACCGTCAAGATAAGAACTTTGACAAAATGAGAATTGTCGGAAGTGCCTCTACTCTTGACAGTGCTTCACAATGGGATACAAAGTTACATATTACAATGAGAAACAATAAATACAAAACACGTGTTTTTATCTATCATATCTGTCAGTCTGCGTGTAATGTACTACGTTACAGAAGGTTAATGGTTGACAGATAACGATTTTATCTATCAGTTTATAAATCCATCTACCAGGATCGAACTACAAAATATAAGCGGATGGATAATTATAGGAGGGTATAGCATCCCTGCTATACCCACGCAGCCACGCAAGCAAGACAATAAACATGTAGGCTGCGTGGGTATGACAAGGATACCATACCCTCCCAAGAAGATTAAGCCTTTGTTGCAAGCGGTGAAGCCTGAGTGTATTTGCGTGCGCTCAACTCCTTGTCGAGCATATACAGACCATAGCCGTTGCCCTGGATCATCTTGAGGTTATCGATGATATTCTGTGCGTTCTCCTCTTCCTCCACCTGCTCGTCGATGAACCACTTGAGCATACTCTGCGTAGCGTAGTCGTTCTCGCTTGTTGTGAGAGCGAAGAGATTGTTGATGAGCGATGTCACCTTCTGCTCATGAGCAAGTGTAGCCTCGAACACGGCGAGCGGCGACTCCCAAGTTGTAGGCACAGCGTCAATAGGTTTCAGTTCAACACGTCCGCCACGCTGTATGATGTAATTGAACATGATCTTGGCATGATCCTGCTCCTCCTGAAACTGTACCTCAAACCAATTGCCCATTCCCGGATTGCCGTTAGCGTGAGCATAAGCAGCCATTGAAAGATAGAGATAAGCCGACCAAAGCTCGGCGTTGATTTGGGCATTGAGAGCCTCTTCGATTTTCTTGTTCAACATAATTATTAAGTTTTAAATGATTATTCGAGTGGTATGCAAATGTACAAAATAAATTGATAAACCATTTGTTTTTACATCGTTTTTATATCAATTTTATTGCTATTTATCAATAGACGAAAAAAACTATTGCTGTAACATAAAAACATGTATTTTTATCTACCATATCTGTCAGTCTGCGCGTAATGTACTACGTTACAGAAGGTTAATGGCTGACAGATAACGATTCTATCTATCAGGATTTTGAAATATCTACCAGAATCAGGGGGTGCAGCAGTCCCTGATACACCAACAAAGCTACGGTTGGTGCAACTATTGCTCGGTTGGTGCACCGCTTGGTTGGTGCACTTGGGACAAGTGCACCCCCTGCTCCTAAACGAAAAAAGGTCTCCAAAGTCGTTTGACTCTGAAGACCTAAAGTAAAGAAGGCAGCCACCTACTCTCCC
>ENA-UERG01002308-UERG01002308.1-human-gut-metagenome-genome-assembly--contig:-NODE-2308-length-13843-cov-4.601119_pt1 | contig 13843 bp, 7 predicted proteins | sample MGYA00242954_ERZ507954 | MGnify/ENA primary metagenome ERZ507954 (study PRJEB26167, sample SAMN06115478) | human gut metagenome | host: Homo sapiens | place: China:Sichuan | collected 2015-01-21... | reverse complement strand
ACCGTAACAACTCTGATATTAAGTCGTTTAGCGTCATTTCTCCCGTTTTTCGAGGTTATTCCAGAGATTTTCAGTAAGTTTGTCCGGTTTGCACTATCTTTGCTAAAAAAAGCGAAGATAGGCTGCACCTCAGCATAAAAAATGAACGAGTTCATTTTATTCTGCATTCGGTTTGCACTATCTTTGCATCCAATTAACTGAACAATAACTAAAAAACAAGATAACACTATGGCATTAAAAGCTGGTATCGTGGGCCTTCCCAACGTAGGAAAATCCACTCTTTTCAACTGCTTGAGCAGCGCAAAGGCACAAGCGGCAAACTTCCCGTTCTGTACAATCGACGCCCAAATGGGACAAGTGTCCGTACCCGACGAACGACTGACGAAGCTCGCCGAGCTGGTTCACCCGGGGCGTATCGTACCTGCCGTGTGCGACATCGTCGACATTGCCGGACTGGTGAAGGGCGCCAGCAAAGGTGAAGGACTCGGCAACCAGTTCTTGGGCAACATCCGCGAGTGCGACGCCATCATTCACGTGCTGCGCTGCTTCGACAACGGCAACATCGTCCACGTGGACGGTTCGGTGAACCCCGTGCGCGACAAGGAAATCATCGACACAGAGCTGCAACTGAAGGACCTCGACACGGTGGAAAACCGCATCAAGCGTGTAGAGAAGATTGCCAAAGTGGGTGGCGACAAGGCGGCAAAGATAGAGTACGAACTCCTGCTCCGCTACAAGGATGCCCTGGAACAAGGACAAAGCGCCCGCACCGTCATCCCGCAGAACGACGACGAGGAACAATGCGCCAAGCAGATGTTCCTGCTTACTACCAAACCTGTGCTCTACGTCTGCAACGTGGATGACGTCAGTGCCGCCAGCGGCAACCAGTACGTAGAGCAGGTGCGTGAAGCCATCAAGGGTGAGGATGCGGAACTCATCATCATCTCCGCCCAGACCGAGGCCGACATCGCCGAACTGGAGACATACGAAGAAAAGCAGATGTTCCTCGAAGACCTGGGACTGAAAGAAAGCGGCTGCAACCGTTTGATTAAAGCTATCTACAGCCTGCTGAACCTCGAAACCTTCATCACTGCCGGAGAGATGGAAGTAAAGGCATGGACCTATCGCAAGGGATGGAAAGCACCGCAATGCGCCGGCGTTATCCATACGGATTTCGAGAAAGGGTTTATCCGGGCAGAGGTCATCAAGTATGAGGATTATATCAAGTATGGCAGCGAAGCCGCCGTGCGCGAAGCCGGAAAGTTGGGTGTGGAAGGCAAGGAGTATGTGGTGCAGGATGGGGACATCATGCACTTCAGGTTCAATGTGTAATGATATTCATTCCAGATGGCAATGTACAAAGAAAGTACATTGCCATTTTCTAATAAACTCCATACAATAACAATACTGTGAAACAGATTATCTTCCTTTTATTCTTATTGTCCTGTACTGCCGTTTATGCACAACAGCAAGACTCGGTAACCATTCACGGACGGGTGACTGATTACAACGGACAGCCGATAGACAGTGCCAGCGTCTGGTGGCAAAACCCGCAGTTCAATGACATCATAGAAGCCATAACCGACAAAGACGGGCATTACACGGCCCGTATACCCAAAGGGAAATATCAAAGTGCAGCCTCTATTTATCTGCCCTCCTATGCGCACATTGCCATGAAAAGCGGGCTGCCCGAGACTGAACACCGCCTGGAGTTCTGGGCCTGGGATTTCATCGCCGACCGCGACACTACACTCGACATACGTTATCATCGTATGGAAGCTTATGGCCTGCGTGCTTTCTGCATCCCCGGAGCCATGCCTACTTATCAGATATACGTCCGTCCCATGAGCTTGACACGTACCTACCAATGGATGAAAGAAACAAAGCCCGAGTCATTGGTACACGGTGAAAACCTGAGTGACATTGAGCAACAAGAACAAAACAAAGAAGCCAGAGAATGCCAGATGGCTCCCCGCCCCGGGCAACTGAAAGTCACCGTCTGGATAGACGGCGAGAAAGTCCCCGTGCTGATGAAGCAGGAAATAAAAGAATATTTCGACAGCAACGAATATGGCAACGCCTATCTATTGACAGTAGACATGCCCAAGCATCCCAAAAAAGACCTTCCCTACCGTATCTTCAAAGTAGAGCTGGAAGACATGGAAAACGGTGACCGGGGCGAAGGGCTTTACTATATGGAAAAGGAAAACTACGTTCAATAAACCATACACAACAAATGGCAAACAGTAATCTGAAATACCTCATAGCAGGTACCGGCGGCGTAGGCGGAAGCATCGCCGCCTTTCTTTCATTATCCGGCAAAGACGTCACTTGCATTGCACGTGGCGAACACCTTGCCGCCATACGCGGGAACGGTCTGCAACTGCACTCCGATTTGAAAGGTGAACATTGTCTGAAAGTGGCGGCATTTACCGCAGAAGAATTCCAAGGCAAAGCGGATGTTATCTTCGTCTGCGTCAAAGGTTATTCCGTAGACTCCATTACGGAACTCATCAAACGTGCCTCACACGAGCGTACAGTGGTAATCCCCATCCTGAATGTTTACGGAACCGGTCCCCGTATCCAGCGGTTGGTCCCCGGCGTCACGGTGCTCGACGGCTGCATCTACATCGTAGGATTCGTATCCGGACGGGGAGAAATCACGCAGATGGGAAAGATTTTCCGGCTCGTCTACGGAGCACACCGCAGCACGATTGTTTCCCGTGAAACATTGGAAGCCGTGCAACGCGATTTGCAGGAAAGCGGCATCAAAGCCGAAATCTCCGACGACATCAACCGGGACACATTCGTCAAGTGGTCCTTCATTTCTGCTATGGCCGTCACCGGAGCCTATTACGACGTACCTATGGGCGAAGTCCAGAAACCGGGCAAAGTGCGCGACACCTTTATCGGACTGTCACAAGAGAGTGCAGCTTTGGGCAGGAAGTTGGGTATAGAATTCAAGGAAGACATCGTGCAGTATAACCTCAAAGTAATAGACAAACTCGCCCCTGAAAGTACCGCCTCCATGCAGAAAGATATGGCCAAAGGACATCAGAGCGAAGTACAAGGCTTGTTGTTCGACATGATTACGGCTGCAGAGGAACAAGGGATTGAGGTGCCGACGTATAGGATGGTGGCGGAGAAATTCAAATAAACTGCCACGATGAACTGCCAAACGAGATAATTTCATACCTTTGTCCCGAACAACCCCGTAATTCAGTAATTTAATTCTTCATAAATATGTTATCACTACTCACCATCAACTGGAACCCCGACCCCGAACTATTCAACTTCTTCGGCATATCCATCCGCTACTACGGTTTGTTATGGATTATCGGCCTCGCTTTTGCCTACCTTATCGTGCAACACCAGTACCGCGACCGCAAAATAGACGAAAAGAAATTCGAACCTCTTTTCTTCTATTGCTTCTTCGGCATACTGATAGGCGCACGACTGGGCCACTGCATATTTTACGACTGGGCCTACTACCAAGACCACTTCGTTGAAATGATTCTCCCCATCAAGCAGACCGCCGCAGGATGGAAAATGACGGGTTACACCGGCCTTGCCAGCCACGGCGGCACGCTGGGCCTGATTATCGCCCTCTGGATGTACTGCCGCAAGACGAAGATGCACTACATGGACGTGCTCGACATGATAGCTGTTGCCACTCCCATCACCGCCTGCTGCATCCGCCTTGCCAACCTGATGAACTCCGAAATCATCGGCAAACCGACCGACGTGCCCTGGGCATTCATCTTCGAGCGCGAAGACATGCTGCCCCGCCATCCGGCACAGCTCTACGAAGCCATCGCCTACTTCATCTTCTTCCTGGGGATGGTCTGGCTATACAAACGCGGACAGAAGAAACAAGAGACCAAGCTCGAAACAGATTTCAGCACCACCAAGCGGAAATCAACCACCGTGCAGGCCGAAGCCTCCCTGCCCTATCACCGCGGTTTCTTCTTCGGACTCTGCCTGACGGAAATTTTCACCTTCCGCTTCTTCATCGAGTTCCTGAAAGAAAACCAAGTGAACTTTGAAGACAGCATGTCGCTGAACATGGGCCAGTGGCTCAGTATCCCGTTTGTGATTATCGGGGTATATTTCATGTGTTTCTACGGGAAGAAAGCTTCCAAATAAACATTTCAGCCCTACATAAGCAACATACCCACCCCTTTCATCTGTGTGGATTTCTCTACTTTTACGGCATCGAAACAGTAACCGTAAATCATATATTTATCATGAAAGAGAAACAACTGATGAAAGGGGCAGCTTTTATGCTGCTAGCAGCAACTGCCATCCCGCCCGCACATGCCCAACTGAAAACAAATGCCGGCGTGCAATACCTGCTTTCCCAGTCGAAAGACATGAGCCAGGATTTTCTGGACCTCAGCAACACCTATTTCTTTGCCGACAGCCTGGTATCGTTCGACACCTCCACCGGCAAGGGGACTGTCCAGTGGAAACGCCAGCAACTGATGCCCCGCCAGGCATTCAATGCAAACACCTACCTGCACCAGCCCCTCCAGTCGCTGGACTTCCCGGAGACGGCCTACGACAACAATCCACAACTGACGTTCACCGTCGAACCGGTCAGCGAACGTACCCTCCGCATCCGTATGCTTACCTCGCCCATCGTACCGAAAGAAGATGCCGACGACCCCATGCTCATAGGAAAGCCTGCCGACGGACGCTCCTTCTGGAAAGCCGAGAAGACGGATAAAGGTACGCTGTACACCTCCCGATACGGCAGCCTGCTCATCCAGAACTATCCCTGGCGCCTGGTACTGAAAGACGCCGACGGACGCCTGCTGACACAGACCCGTTGCTGGAGCGACAACGACTCCACGCAGGTCAAGGTACCTCCATTCAGCTTCATCAAGCGCGGCTCGGACAACTCACGCAGCATCAATCCCGTATTCAGCCTCGCGCCAAACGAGAAAATCTACGGTTGCGGCGAGTCCGCCACCGCACTGAACAAGGCCGGGCAGAAGGTCAACCTCTTTGTCACCGACCCGCAGGGCCCCGAAACCCCGGACATGTACAAGCCCATCCCCTTCTTCTTCAGCAACCGTGGCTACGGCATGTTCATGCACACTTCCGCCCCCGTGACCTGCGACTTCGGCTGCTCCTACATCGGAGCCACCAAACTCTTTATGGCAGACGAAGCGATGGACATCTTCATCTTCCTGGGTTCGCCGAAGGAGATGCTGAGCGAATACACCGCACTGGTAGGACGGCCCGAAATGCCCCCCTTGTGGAGCTTCGGCACCTGGATGAGCCGCATCACCTACTTCAGCGAAGCAGAAGGCCGCGATGTAGCCCGGAAACTGCGTGAGAACAAGATACCGAGTGATGTCATCCACTTCGATACCGGTTGGTTCGGCGTGGACTGGCAGTGCGACTACGCCTTTGCCGCCGACCGCTTCGACAATCCCCGGCAGATGCTCACCGACCTAAGGTCACAAGGCTTCCGCACCTGCCTCTGGCAACTCCCCTACTTCACTCCGAAAAACAAGTTCTTCCCCGAGCTGGTGGAACGCGGTCTGTACGTACGCAACGGTAAGGGGCAGCTCCCCTACGAGGACGTGGTGCTGGACTTCACCAACCCCGAAACCGTACAGTGGTATCAAGAGAAGCTCGGCAATCTGATTGAAATGGGTGTAGGCGCCATCAAAGTAGACTTCGGCGAAGGTGCCCCGCTGGATGCCATCTATGCCAACGGCCGTAGCGGACTGTACGAACACAACCTCTACCCGCTGCGCTACAACAAAACCGTGGCCGACATCATCAAGAAGCTGCACGGCGAAAACATCATCTGGGCACGCTCTGCATGGGCAGGCTCACAACGCTACCCGCTGCACTGGGGCGGTGATGCCGCCACCACCGAAACCGGTTTCGAGGGAACCGTCCGCAGCGGTCTCTCCATCGGATTGAGCGGGTTCTGCTTCTGGAGCAATGACATAGGCGGCTTCGTGACCCAAAGCCCCGAAAGCCTCTACCGCCGCTGGCTGCCCTTCGGCTTCCTCACCAGCCACAGCCGCGTGCACGGAGCACCTCCCACTGAGCCGTGGTACTACGGGAAAGAGTTCACAGACTATTTCCGCCGTTGCGCCGAGCTGAAGTACAAACTGATGCCCTATGTATACGCACAATCCAAAGAGTGCACCGAGAACGGCTGGCCGATGCTCCGCGCCCTACTGCTGGAGTATCCCGACGACCCGGGTGCATGGCTGGTAGAGGACGAGTACATGTTCGGCTCCAATCTCCTCGTGGCCCCCATGCTCGAAGAGGGCAGCGGACGGGATGTCTACCTCCCCGGACGGCAGAAATGGATAGACTACCAGACCGGAAAGGTGTATGCTCCGGGATGGAACCATATCGAGTGCGGCACCCTGCCCATCGTCATTCTTGTAAAGGACGGTTCGGCCATCCCCCATATCCCCGTGGCACAATGCACAGACCAGATGAAGTGGGACAAGATTACGTGGAAGAAGTATCTGGCAGACGAAAAGAAAGCCGAAGGGTTGCTCTGCCTGCCGCAGGACGGACGGTTGCAACGAATGTCCATACCATAATCCCCTATCCTTTCATGTACGAGATGCGCATCTCAAGTTGCATGAAATATACATCTCGTACATCATGAGATGCACATCTCGTGCAGACAAAAGGTATAGATTGAGATAACAACCAAGAATGTTTGCTATGACAACCCACTACATTGAATCCATTAAACCCTAATGAACCATGAGAAACAAGTCACTACTCCTCATTTTCTCTCTGCTGCTTTGCCTGCAGACAAGCGCACAACAAACACAAGCCTTCCAAGATACCACGCTCACCGACGAACAGCGCGTGGAACATCTTCTTTCCATCCTGACATTGGATGAAAAGATAAACCTTCTTTCCACCGACCTCGGTGTCCCCCGCCTCAACATTCCCCGTTGCGGACACTACGAAGGACTGCACGGGCTGACCCTCGGCGGGCCTGCCATGTGGGGCGGACGCCAAAGAACGGAAGACGGGAAAGTAGTCCCCACAGACTGCCCCACCACCATATTCCCCCAATCCTACGGTCTGGGCTCCACATGGGACACCGATTTGGTGCAGAAAGTAGCGGAACAAGCCGCTGAAGAAGCCCGCTACTACATGCAGACCACCGGCAACAAGCGTCATGCCCTCGTGATGCGCGCTCCGAATGCCGACCTTGCCCGCGACCCGCGCTGGGGACGTACCGAGGAGAGTTTCGGAGAAGATGCTTTCCTCACCGCCCAACTCACCATTGCCAGCGTACGCGGCCTGCAAGGCAATCATCCCCGCTACTGGAAAACCGCCTCTCTGATGAAGCATTTCCTTGCCAACAGCAACGAGGACGGACGGGACAGCACTTCCTCCGACTTCGACACGCGCTTGTTCCATGAATACTATGCTTATCCTTTCTATAAAGGCATCACCGAGGGAGGCAGCCGTGCCTTCATGGCCGCCTACAACAGTTGGAACGGCATCCCCATGTCCATCCATCCCTGCCTCGAAGAGATTACCCGCAAGCAGTGGGGCAACAACGGTATCATCTGTACGGACGGCGGTGCCCTGAAACTGCTGATTGAAGCGCACAAGAGTTTTCCGAGCTTTGCGGAGGGTGCCGCTGCCGTAGTAAAAGCCACCACAGGACAATTTCTCGACGCATACGTTCCTTACGTCAAGGAAGCTCTGGAAAAGGGATTACTGACCGAAGTCGACATCGACAAGGCTATCCGCGGGAACATCTTCGTCGCCCTCAAGCTCGGCTTGCTGGACGGGGACAACTCCCGTAACCCTTATCTCTCTATCGGAAAGAACAGTACGGAGACACCGCCTTTCATGACAGCAGAAGCCCGCAGGCTGGCACGGGAAGTCACCGCCAAGTCCGTGGTGTTATTGAAAAACAAAAAACTCCTGCCACTCGATGCCGGAAAGCTGCGTAAAATAGCCGTTATAGGCCCGTATTCGGACAAAATCGTGCAAGATTGGTATAGTGGTACCCCGCCTTACGAAACAACGATTCTGAGTGGCATATGCAATGCTGTGAAAGAAGGAACCGAAATCATCCACGCCGAAGACAACCGCATGGGCCAGGCAGAAAAGGCTGCTGCAGCCGCCGACGTTGCCATCGTGTGTGTAGGAAACCATCCTTACGGCACGCGTGCGGACTGGAAGTTCTCTCCCGTCCCCAGTGACGGCCGCGAAGCCGTGGACCGCAAATCGCTGATGCTGCCCGATGAAGACTTGGTGAAGCTGGTGCTCAAGGCCAATCCCAATACCATACTGGTGCTCGTCAGCAGCTTCCCCTACACCATCAACTGGAGCCAGGAGCACGTGCCTGCCATCGTCCACATCACCCACTGCAGTCAGGAGCAGGGCAACGGACTGGCCGACGTACTCTTCGGCAAGGTGAATCCAGCCGGACGTACCGTACAGACGTGGGTGAAAGACATCACTGACCTACCCGACATAATGGACTACGACATCCGCAACGGACGCACGTATATGTACCACCAGGGCCCGGTGCTCTATCCTTTCGGCTATGGTCTGAGCTATTCCGACTTTGCATACGAGAAGATTGAATCCTTCAAGCAAGACAAGAAGAACATCCGCGTGACGGTATCAGTGAAGAATACCAGCGGACGCGACGGGGAAGAAGTCGTGCAGCTCTATGCCAGCTATCCGGAATCCAAAGTGGAACGTCCTTCCAAGCAGTTGCGCGCCTTCAGGCGTATCCCCATCAAGGCCGGCGAAACCCGGAAAGTGACGCTTACCGTGCCCAAAGAAGAGCTCGGCTATTGGAACGAAGGAAAGCAGATGTTCGTTGTAGAACCCGGAACGGTGAAGCTGCTGATAGGGGCTTCATCGGAAGATATACGGTTGGAGGGAAAGATCAGGCTATAAGAATGAAAAAGCCATCCCTTAACATACCGACTATAAAAATTAGCGAGTTATGCCACAACAACGTGGCAAACCCGCTAATTACATATTTGCAAGCATAAATGAAGTACAAGGTCACTTTACAATAAACTCATATCTTCCTGCCGCCAGTTCCACCACCCGTACATTCTCGGCCTTGTCAGGTAAAGTGAGTGTAGCTGTACTGTTAGCGGGCACTGTAACTTCATAATGCACACATTTCCCTTTCCATTCCCAGCGAGAAACAATTTCACCGTAAGGCGACCGATGACGAGCTTCAAACCGTTTCAATCCCTTTATGAAATGGGGACGGAGCAGAATGTTTTGAAAACCAGGTTGCACGGGATCAGGGAAAATACCTCCCAGCCCCTTGTAGAACCAAGCACCTATTTCACCGAACATCATATGATTGTCCGAGATGTCACGAGTAGCCTGCAAATCCCAGTTCTCGAGCAGCGTAGTGGCACCGTTCACCATCCACCAACCCCATGAAGGATAAGTGTCCTGTACAGCCACCTTATAAGCTGTTTCAGCATAACCATTTTCGCTGAGTGCATTCAGAATAGCTTTAGCTCCTAATACACCCACATCCAAGTGAAAACCGTCCTCCTCTACCTTATGTGCCAAGTTAGCTGCCACTTTTCCTATCAACTCTTCGGGCACAATCTTCCATTGCAAGGGAACACTCAATTCGGTTTGTGAACCTTCGGCATAGATGCCTGTTTCTCGATTCAGGAACTTATCATTGACAGCTTGCTTTATCTCCTCCGACAAGGCATTATAATATTCGTAATCGGCCTGTTTGCCGAAGAGTTTGGCAGCAGCGGCCAAAATCTTGGTATCTACATAAAAGTAGACCGAGGAAGTCAGCTCTTTATTGGATTTTGACTTCACCGGCACCCAGTCTCCGCGCCCCCACGTAGTGAGATGATTGTTAGAGATACGCTCCACATAATCCACATAACGTTTGATGCTCTCGTAACAATCGCTCAAGGGCTTGCTATCACCGTAGAAGAGGTAGATATTCCAAGGGATGATGGCAATAGTACTAGTCCAGTCCAGCCCGTTGTCTGTACCATATCCCCATCCACCAGTTGGAATAATATCGGGCAGCACTCCGTTGGGCTGCTGTTCGTCACGATGGTCGGCCAACCATTTTTCGTAAACGGTAATTCCATCAAAGTTATAAAATGCTGCCTCAATGGCAAAATGACCGTCACCAGTCCAACCGTTCTTCTCGCGCTGAGGGCAATCGGTGGGGTAGCCCATCAGATTGGAAAGGTAAGAGTGATTGGCAGCATGGAGCAGCTTGCCTATCAGTGGGCTCGAAGATTCCAAGCTACCTACTGCCGGCACATCACTGTGCATGAAGTAAGCAATCAAGCTGTTTTGGTCAAGCTCAATAGGCTTATCTGCCACTACCTCCACATAACGAAATCCCTTGTAATTAAATCGGGGCATGAACTCATCCTCTTCTCCACTCAGAATGAGAATGTCCGTCTGAAAAGGGTCTTTCTCCTTATCGCCTCGAAAGTAGACATCAATGTTCGAGAGATCGAGGCGGCCATTTGGATGTAAGCGTTCGCCATGTTTGATTCTGACCTCCGTTCCCCGTTCACCCGAAACATGAATACAAGTCACACCGGACATATTTTGCCCGAAATCATAGATGTATGTTTTCTCGTCCACTTTGCGGAAAGAGACGGCGGGGAAAATCTTTACATTACGGATGGGATGTACTTGCTGGGCAGTGACATTGGAAGAAGGTACACTCCGATAGGCTACTCCGCGCCACTTGGAATCATCGAATTCCGGAGTGCTCCATCCTTTCTGCTCCAGACGTGCATCGTAGTGCTCGCCAGTATAGATACTATTAAAAGTGATTGCACCCGACGCTGTCCGCCAACTGAGATCGGTGGGAATAGTCTCCACGCTTCCATCGGTGTAAGTAATGCGCAAGTCCAGACAGAAAGCGGGACGGTTGCGCCAAGGGGCACGGTCGAAGTCCCACACTGCTTTGGATTGATGGTTATACCAGCCGTTACCCAAAAGTACGCCAATAGCGTTGTCACCATTCTGTAATTGTGAAGTCACATCATAAGCCACATACAAGTTGCGGCGATCAAAGCGGGTATAGAGAGGGGCAAGGCAGTGGTCTCCTATCTTCTCGCCATTGATGTAAAGCTCATATAGTCCAGCAGCGGCAATATAAGCACGCGCTGACTTTACCTTTTTGCCGGTCTTGAACTCTTTTCGGAAGTAAGGGGCAGGCCCATAATGAATATCCTTGCCATCGCCAATCCAAGCACCTTGCCAATGTTGCATCCCCATCATGCCCGTTTCAAAGTAAGAGACAGGAGAAGCAGTCTCCTTATATTCCATGTCGCTGCAGATTACTTTCCAATAATATCTAGTGAAAGGCTGCAGTTTTTTGCCCGCATAGGCCACAAGCAGATTACGGGAATCGTTCTTTCCACTATCCCACATCCTGCCACAGCCATTGACCACATTCAACGAGTCTTCGTCTACCACAATCCGCCAGGAAGTCTGCACAGCTCCCTGCCTACCATCTTCCATCCGCCAAGAAAGGCGTGGAACGGGATTATCCAAACCTATAGGTCTGTCAAGATGTTCGCTCCTCAGATCAACCAAACGAACCGGAGTCTGCCCTTGTACAGTAATGCAAGCAAAGAATGTGAATAGAAGCAGTATATTTCTTTTCATAACTCCATTGTTTATCTATTCCGTAGTAATCACCAGTTCCTTGCCCTCCCTCAGTTGGTCATGGGTGATAAAGTAACCGTCAATCTTTTTACCGTCATAAGTAATGTCAATAATCTTCTTGCCGCTTCCTTTCTTCACAATCGTAAAGGGACGACCATTCAGATTGAACGTCACTTTATCGAACAAGGGAACAGTAACAATATATTCAGGATCGGCAGGCGAATAAGTGTAAAGTCCAATAGCATTGAGCACATACCACGAAGACATCTCGCCGGCATCATCCATCCCTGCATAAGCCAGCTTGTCGGCACCCATGTCATAGTAGTGGTTCATCAGGCTGTCGAGAATGCATTGGGCTTTCTCTTGTTTGTCTATGAAATAATAGGTGTAAGGAATGCTGTGTCCCGGCTGGTTTCCGTGACAATAGTTTCCGATGAATCCGGTCAGGTTGTGGGCCTCGTAACCTCTCCACGGTTCGCTGAATAAGGAATCCAGTTTAGCCTCCACCGCCTCTTTACTGGGATAGAGCTTAATCATGCCTTCGGGGTCGTGGGGGGCGAAGAAGAGGGCGTTCCATGCATTGGCCTCACGGTACATGTACTGGTAATAGGGATAATACGGATCGAAATCCTGAATCCAGCTACCATCGTCAATCTTACCTCTCCAAAAGCCGGTAGAGGGGTCGAATAGCGTCTTGTAGTTGTTGGAGCGTTCCATCATCAGCTTGTAGTTGGCTTCATCTCCCAGCTCCTTGGCTACCAAGGCTACGGCATAGTCATCGTAAGCATATTCCTGGGTCTTGGTCACAGCCCCTTTGTATTCGTCCCATGTGGGTACATTCACTGTGTCTTTTTCAGCAATCCAACCTCGCTCCATATACTCATCCAAATAGCGACGTCCTCCTTTACCGGGCACCGTAGCATTTTTCAGAATCAACTTATAAGCACGCTCCAGATCGAAATCATGCAAACCACGCAACCAAGAACCAGAAATAAAAGTGGAAGCGTGATCACCATGGAAGAAGGTGGGCATGTAGCCGTCACGCTTCTCGCCTTTGTCAATAATAGACCTAATGATGTCAGTAGTCACATCGGGAGAAATCATACCTATGAGTACCAGTTTGTTGCGATAATCGTCCCAAAAAGAAGGGTCAGTGTAATAGTGGAAGCCGTTATTCACTACTTCGCCACGGACATCAGTATATTCATGATTCACATCGCTACGCAAAGCCGGCCATTTAAAAGCATGGAAGAAAGTAGAATAAAACAATCTCTTTTCACGTTCCGTGCCACCTGCAACTTGAATCTTGGAGAGGAGTGCTTCCCAAGCCGCATCGGCTTCTTCTGCCACTTGTGCAAAACTTTTGTTCAACATTTCGGCCTTCAAATTCATTTGAGCATTCTCTATACTCACAAACGAGAAACCAGCCTTCACTTCCAAAGGTTCAACACCTTTGCTGTCGATAAAACGCAGCACAGCCACCTCATGTTTGTCGTCTTTTACCATTTCCACTTGGCCTATTTTATAGTTGGTCTTAGCGTAAAAGTAGATTTTACCATCGCCATCTTGATAACCCGTGAACGTATTATCGTCAACCTTCTCAATCTTCCAATCACGGACATCATTATTAGAACGGCGGATGTCTACCAATAATGACTTATCGTCGCCCTTGCCGAAAGTATATTTATGGTAGGCACAACGCAAGGTACTGGTCAACTCGGCGTTCACTTTATAGCGTTCCAGATAAACTTGGTAATACCCCGGATGCGCAGATTCCTTCTCGTGACTAAACCCGGAGCAATAATTACCCGGAGCGATAGTTCCCACCACTGGCAACATGGGGACATGCAACAAGTTCCAATGCCCTTTAGCAGTATGTGAAAAACCATAAATCACAGTGTCCTCATATTGATAGCCCGCACCGCTACGAAACTGTGTAACGGGGCTGAGCTGCACCATTGCGTTGGGCAAGGTAGCACCCGGATAAGTTTCCGCACCCCATGTACGTGACTTTATTTTGCGCGTATACCCTAAGTCCTCAGGCTCCCACAAAGTAGCCGTACCCAAGAAAGGATTGACATATTCGGTTAATTTCTTCTGCGTACCGCCACAGCCCGTCAGAACAATCAGGGCGAACAGTAGAAATAAATATTGATTCTGTTTCATCTTTTGT